>Ga0256835_1001483_pt1 | contig 14055 bp, 10 predicted proteins | sample PIR30metaG_FD_185972 | JGI IMG/M metagenome (GOLD analysis project Ga0256835, IMG submission 185972) | Hydrothermal vent microbial communities from East Pacific Rise, Pacific Ocean - PIR-30 | ecosystem: Environmental > Aquatic > Marine > Hydrothermal vents | place: Pacific Ocean: East Pacific...
GAGACGGCTGGGGTTCTTCGTCAACGGTGTGGTGATCGGGACGGAGGGGTTCATCCGGGAGCAGCTGGCGCTGATGAGGGAGCGGGGGTGGTACCGGCGGCGGAAGCATCCGGTCCGGCACCTGGAGGGGGCGGTGATGTCGCTGAGGGAGCAGCGGAGGAACGCGATCGTCTTCTGAAGCGGGCGAGAGGGCCGGACAAGGTGGGAGCGGGACGGTCTTGCGGGAGAGGTGTGTCTGGAGACGGGCTGGGGAGGGGGCTGGTGGGTGGAGGGAGGGGATCAGGGAGCGGTGAGAGGGATGAGCGGAGTGCCCGATGGGGAGAATAGGTGGAAATCGAGAAAAACACTGTCCCTTACAAGAACAACAATGTCCCTTTTCATGTCGCGGCGGGGCCGCTCCTCGGGATGACGGTCGCGCCGAGAACTTGCGTTCCGCAAGTTCTGCGCGACCTTCACATGCTCCTGCGGTACTTGCCGCCGACGGCGTAGAGGGCGTGGGTGATCTGGCCCAGGGAGCAGTGGCGGACGGTGTGGAGGAGCTCGGCGAACAGGTTGCCGCCCTCGCGCGCGGTGTGCTGAAGCCGTTCGAGGGCCCCGGGGCAGGTCCCGGCGTGGCGGGCGTGGAAGTCGGCGAGGTGGGCGAGGCGGGCGTCCTTCTCCTCCTTCGTGGCGCGGGAGAGCTGGATGCTGTCGGCCTCCTCCGGGGATGCGTCGGGGTTGGTGAAGGTGTTGACGCCGACGATGGGCAGCTCGCCGGTGTGCTTGAGGCGCTCGTAGTGGAGCGACTCCTCCTGGATCTTGGACCGCTGGTACATGGTCTCCATGGCGCCGAGGACGTCGCCGCGGTCGGCCAGGCGCTCGAACTCGTCCAGGACGGCTTCCTCGACCATGTCGGTCAGCCACTCGACGAAGTGGGAGCCCTGCCACGGGTTCTCGTTCTTGAGCAGCCCGAACTCCAGCGAGTTGATCAGCTGGATCGCCACGGCGCGCCGGACCGACTCCTCGGTGGGCGTGGTGATCGCCTCGTCGTAGGCGTTGGTGTGCAGGGAGTTGCAGTTGTCGGCCAGCGCCAGGAGCGCCTGGAGGGTCGTGCGGATGTCGTTGAAGTCGATCTCCATGGCGTGGAGGGAGCGGCCCGAGGTCTGGATGTGGTACTTGAGCTTCTGGGACCGCTCGTTGCCGCCGTACCGCCTCCTGATCGCCGTGGACCAGATCCGGCGGGCTACCCGTCCGATGACGGTGTACTCGGGATCCATGCCGTTGGAGAAGAAGAACGAGAGGTTGTGGGCGAACTCGTCGATGTGGAGGCCCCTGGCCAGGTAGTACTCCACGTAGGTGAACCCGTTGGCCAGGGTGAAGGCCAACTGACTGATCGGGTTGGCCCCTGCCTCGGCGATGTGGTAGCCGGAGATCGACACGGAGTAGAAGTTCCGGACGCCGTGCTCGACGAACCATGTCTGGATGTCGCCCATCATCCGGAGGGCGAAGTCGGTGGAGAAGATGCAGGTGTTCTGGGCCTGGTCCTCCTTGAGGATGTCCGCCTGGACCGTGCCCCGGACGACCTTGACCGTGGCGTTCAGGATCTCCTCCCACTCGCCGGGCTCGAGCAGCTCCTCGAGCGCCTCCCAGTCCTTCCCGTCCACCACGGGCTCGAGCGCCGCCTCGGGCGGGGCCTGGAGACGCTCCGACTCGATCAACCGCCTGCGGGCCTGCTGCCTCGCCGCGGCGTTCATGAACATGGCGAGGATCATCGGCGCGGGGCCGTTGATGGTCATGGACACGGACGTGGACGGGTCGGCCAGGTCGAACCCGGCGAACAGCCGCTCCATGTCCTCGACGGTACAGATGGAGACGCCGGACTCGCCGATCTTGCCGTAGATGTCGGGACGTGTGTCCGGGTCCTCGCCGTACAGCGTCACCGAGTCGAACGCCGTGGAGAGGCGCGAGAACGGGTGCGGATCGGCCAGGTAGTGGAACCGCCGGTTGGTCCGCTCGGGTCCGCCCTCGCCGGCGAACATCCGGGTGGGCAGCTCGCCCGTCCGCTTGAGCGGGAACACTCCGGCCGTGTACGGGAACGCGCCGGGGACGTTCTCGAGCAGCAGGTACTCCAGGATTTCGCCCCACCGGTCCGAGTCGGGCAGCTTGACCTTGGGGATCTTCGATCCGGAGAGGGATGTGGTCGTCAGGGGAACGCGGATCTCCCTGCCCCGGACGGTGTAGACGAAGTCGTCGCCCGCGTAGCCGGAGCGGATCTCGGGCCAGGCGGCCAGGAGCTGGCGGGCGTCGTCGTCCAGCTCGTGGGCGATCCGGCGGATCTCGGCGTCGAGGTCGGCGAGTTGCGGCTCGTGGCGGGCCTCCGCCGACGTGATCTCCTCGAACAGCGCCCACAGCTCGGCGGGCTCGCCGGAGCCGTTGCGTGCGCATAGGATCGCGCGGGCGCCCACGAGCTGCCACAGCTGGTCGGCCACGCGGACCTGCTCGCGGGCCCACGACTTGTAGGAACGGACGGTCCGGGCGATCTCCCGCAGGTATCCGGCCCGCTCGCCGGGGATGATCGGGTGGCGCTCGGGCAGTCCGGCCGGCTCGGCGTGGGTGGTCTCCAGGGTCCACCGGTCTCCGGCCTTCCGCTCCAGCGCCGCCACGATCCCCCGGTACAGCGCGTTCACGCCCCGGTCGTGGAACTGGCTGGCGATGGTGGCGTACACCGGCAGTTCCTCGTCGGGCGGGCCGTCGAACAGGCCGTGGCACCGGCGGTACTGCTTGCGGACGTCGCGCAGGGCGTCCAGCGCCCGTGGGTGGTCGAACTTGTTGATCGCCACGAGGTCGGCGTAGTCCAGCATGTCGATCTTCTCGAGCTGCATGGGTGCGCCGTACTCGGGGGTCATGACGTAGAGCGACAGGTCGGCCACGTCCACGATCTCGGTGTCCGCCTGGCCGATCCCCGACGACTCCACGACGATCAGGTCGAACCCGGCGGCCCGGCAGAGGGCGATGGACCGCTCGATGTTCTCCGACAGCGCGCGGTGGGCCTGGCGGGTGGCCAGGGAGCGCATGGAGACGTCGGGCGAGCCCAGCACGTTCATCCGGATCCGGTCGCCCAGCAGCGCGCCGCCGGTCTTGCGCTTGGTGGGATCGACGGAGAGCACCGCCACGGTACGGCCGGGGAAGTCCACGAGGAACCGGCGGACGATCTCATCGGTCAGGGAAGACTTGCCCGCGCCGCCGGTGCCGGTGATGCCGAGGACCGGCGCACCGCCCTCCGTCTCGGGGATCTCGACCGGCCGGCCGGCCTCCACCAGGGTGATGGCGCGGGCCAGCTCGCGCCAGCGGTCCGGCGCGAGCCGCTCGGGGTCCACGCCGCCGAGGTCGGCCGGGTCGAAGTCCGCCGCCTCGATCATGACGTCGATCATCCCGTCGAGACCGAGCCGCCGGCCGTCCTCCGGTGAGAAGATCTTCGCCACGCCGTACGCCTCGAGCTCCCGGATCTCCCGGGGCACGATGACGCCGCCGCCGCCGCCGAACACCTTGACGTGGCCCGCGCCGCGCTCCCGGAGGAGGTCGATCATGTAGGTGAAGAACTCCATGTGGCCGCCCTGGTAGGACGACACGGAGATCGCCTGGGCGTCCTCCTGGATCGCCGCGTCCACGATCTCCGCCACGGACCGGTTGTGTCCCAGGTGAATGACCTCGGCGCCGTGGGCCTGGAGGAGCCGCCGGATGATGTTGATGGCGGCGTCGTGGCCGTCGAACAGCGCCGCCGCCGTGACGAACCGGACCTTGTGCTTTGGGACGTACCGCTCGGTCTTCGCCATGGACCCCTCCCCCGCACGCAGTGCATGGGGATGATAGCACCCGGAGCCGGCCGACGAACAAAGACAGGGATGCTGGGATGGGGAGTGGGGTAGAGTGGGTGCATGAGACGGCTCGTGTTGGTGGGGGTGGCCCTTCTGATGGCTGGCCCGGCGGGGGCGTGGGGGAAGGGGCCCGGGGGGCGGATCGCGGTCTCCTGCGGGGAGGGCGTGGCGATCGTCGATCCCGCGGACGGGCGGGTCGTCTCGGTCCCGACGGGGCCGGTGGGATGGCTGTACCCCGCGCCGGGGGGCGTGCTCTACGCTCCGGACACGCGGCGCGGACGGACGACGGCCATCGATCTCGTGACGGGAGGGGTGCAGGAGCGGTTCGACGGTGTGATGATGCCCGTCTTCGGCGTGGAGGACGAGCGGTACGTCGTGGCCGTGCGGGGCCGGGTGCTGATCGCGGCCTATCCGGACCGGCTCGTGCTCAGGGACTGGGAGGTCCCGCTCGAGCGTCCGTGGCGGGTCAGGGTGAGCCACGACGGCCTGACGCTGTACGTCCTGGACCGTCCGGCGGAGGGCGCCTCCCTGGTGAAGGTGGACCTCCTGTCGGGGCGCGAGGAGGTCCGGACGGCGGTGGAGGGCGAGCCGGACGAGATGATCCTGTTCGAGGAGACCGGGCTCGTGGCCGTGGCGAGGCCGGGTGCGGGGCTCGTGGAGCTGCGGAGCGGGACGCTCCTGAACGTCGAGGGGGCCGTCCGGTGCGACGGCCGGCCCACGGGGCTCGCCTTCGACGGGCGGGGCCACCTGCTCGTCGGCGTCGCCGGTACGAACGGGGGTGAGGTCCTCCGGTTCCGGATCCGGCGGACGGCCAAGAACGGCCTCTCGGTCCAAGAGAAGGGGCGGCGCGACGTGCCCGCGGCGCCGGGACGGATGGCGGCCTCGCCGGACGGCCGGTGGCTCGCTGTGGGCGGGGCCGGTGGCGGGCTCTGGATCATGGCGACGGGCCTCGGACGGATCGAGCGGTCCGCGAAGGTGCCCGGGCCGGTGCGGGACGTGGTCTGGCCCGACCTGGAACGCACGGGACCGCTGATGCCCGAGTGGTCGAACGGCGACGGCGGGGAGTGGGCGAAACCGGGGAGCTGACCGCCCCGTCAGCGGAGACCGAGAACGAACCGTTCTGCTCCGGCCTCGTCGCGGACGCGCCCGTCGACCTGGGCTTCCAGCAGCTTCCGGATCACCGCCCCGAGCTCCGGTCCGGGCTCGAGCTCCAGCAGGCGGGCGATGCGGGCGGCGCTCAGCAGGGGACGAGGAGCGGTGAGCTCGGCACCGCGGCGGCGCCAGAGCCGCCAGAACCGCCGCCACGGTCCTGGGTCACCGGGACCCAGCGCGGCGGCCAGAGCCAGAACGGCCGGGGCCGCCTCCCCAGCCTCGTGGATCAGCCGCCGCCGATCCCGTGGAAGGCCGTACGCCGCACGGCGGGCGCCATCTGCGAGCTGCGCGGCCCGGTACGCCGCCTCGCGGAGGGGGCGTTCCCAGGCGTAGGCCGCCAGCGACTGCCGGTCCGGGATCCCCCAGGCCCGCAGGAGCACGCCGAGCCGAGCCGCCCGTCCGCCGGTCCGGAGGGCTCCGGGGACCGGATGCTTCCGCGGGTCGGTGAGCCGTTCGAGCGCCGCCGAACCGTCGCGGAACCGTCCGGATGGTACGGCGCCTGGAGCGGTCTCCCTGAGGACGCCGGTAGCGACGGCGAGGCGCCAGGCCCGGGGGGCGCCGGGACTCTCCAGCAGGGTGGCGAGCTCGTCGCCGAGCCGTTCGCGGGGGGCGTTCCGGAGCAGGGGACATGCCGCCCGGATCCACGCCAGCGTCGTGCGCTCGAGCCGGAAGCCGGGCAGGGAGGCCGTGAGGCGGGCCCCGCGAAGAAGGCGGACCGGATCGTCCTCGAGGTTCGCCCGGGAGACGGCCCTGAGGCGGCGAGAGGCGAGGTCGTCGAGCCCCCCCGCAGGATCGATGGCCGGCCCGCCGGGGAGCCTCCAGACGACGGCGTTGACGGTGTAGTCGCGCCGGAGGGCGTCCTCCTCCGGCGTCAGGTCTGCGAGAGGCCAAATCTCGACCTTCAACCGGCCGCCGTCGATCCGCCACACGGCACGGGGCGCACGCCCGATGGCGTGGGGCCGTCCGCCGAGGAGCGCGGCGAGCCGCTCCACGAGCCTCCGGGTCTCCTCCAGTGTTCCCGTGGCGGCCAGGTCGAGGTCACGCCACGGGAGGCCCAGCAGCCGGTCGCGCACGGCCCCTCCGACGGCCCAAAGACCGGGCCAGTCTGCGGCCCGCCAGACCGATCTCAGGAGGCGGCTCCGGAGCAGGGCGCCGGTGTCCGGCCGGCTCACGGCTCGCCGTCCTCTCCGGGCCATAGCGGCAGACGGAAGGTGAACACCGTTCCGCCTCCCGGGCGCAGGCCCGCCTCGATCCGGCCACCGAGCGCCAGGGCGATCCGGCGGCAGACGAACAGACCGAGACCGGACCCACGCTGGCGGCCTTCGGGCGGGCGGCTGATCTGGACGAACGGCTCGAACACCGTCTCCAGCTCGTCCGGCGGAATCCCGATCCCCGTGTCCGCCACAGCGATGGCCACCTGTCCGGGCTCATTCTCGGCCACCGCGGTCAGAGTGACGCTGCCACCCTCCGGGGTGAAACGGATCGCGTTGTCGAGCAGGTTTCTGAGCACCTGCTCCACCCTGCCCGCATCGGCCCGGACCGCCAGCGGCGGGCAGTCCGCCTCGAGGGCGACGCCGGCAGACCGGGCGACGGGTTCCATCTCCCGGATCACCGACCCGATCACCGTGTCGAGCGCCACGCGCTCGATCTCCAGCGGCATCTTCCCGCTCTGGAGCGCTGCCAGGTCGGTCAGGTCGAGTACCATCCGCCGCATGTGGAGCGCCGACTCGTGGGCGATCCGGAGGAACTCGAGCTGTTCGCCTGACAGGCCGCCGGAGAGGTCCTCGATGAGGATCTCCAGGTGGCTCTGGATCACGGTCAGCGGCGTCTTCAGCTCGTGGGCGGACCAGGCGAGGAACCGTGCCCGTTCCACGTCCATCGACTCGAGCCGGCGGCTCATGGCCTCGAGTTCGTCCAGGTTCCGGGCGATGGTCCTGCGGAGACGTTCTTCGAGCGGCGTGGGTTTCAGGTCCGCCTGGTGTTCGTGCAACACGATGATTCTCGATCCGTCGCCGAGACGCCCCCTGGCCGGAGTGGCTGATCCACCGTCAGGCAGCCGTACACAGCCGTCATCCCGCCTGCTGAACAGGGCGCCCTCGGGACGCCCGCGAAAGGACGCTCCGTCCTGGCCCAGCCGTGCGGCGAGAATGTGGCTGGCGGTCCGGATCGTCCCGTCCGGCGTCACGAGCACTGCGGGAACGGGGAGCGCCTCCACGAGCTCCACGACCCCCGCGTCCGGGTGCCCGGCCGTCCGCCGGACCGCCAGCAGGATCCCCCGTGCGGCGGTCCGCCGCACGGCCCACGCCTCGAGCTCGATCCCGGATCCGTTCCCCGTCCGGAAGCGAAGCCGTGTCGGCGCCGTTCGCCTGCCCCCCTGGATCGCCAGCATCACCTGATCCCGGGCTGCGGTCTCGAAGCCGGGCTCGGCGAGCTCGTCCAGGCTCCGGCCGATCAGCGCTGCGGGCTCGATCCCCAGGTGCGTCCATGCGCCGATGGCGCGGCGGACCACGCCGTCCGGGCCGGTGACGAGAACGCCGTCGGAAATCCGGAGGAGGAGGTCGAGCCATCCTGTCTCTTCGGGCTCCGGGGGAAGAGCCTCAGCGGTGGCGTGTTCAAGCAGGTGGCCCGCGGCCTCGAGGAGCGCCAGGTCGGCCTCCGTCAGTTTCCGCGACCGGGAGATGGCCCTGAGCACACCGGCCGTGGTGCCGTCCCGGAACGGGACCGCCGCAAGGGAGATCACGCCCGCACGGCGAATGGCGTCGAGCTGGGCCGAGAGGAGCGTGGAGGAGACCACGTCGGGGATGACGAGCCCCTCACCAGAGTGGAGCACGGCCTCCAGCTCGGGGTACCGTTCGAGGGAGAGGACGAGGTCGCCTGTCTCCACGGGGTCCGACGAGGCGGCCACCCTGAGTACGGACTCTCCAAACTGCAGCATCAGGGAGACCCGGTCGATGTCGAGGAGGGTCGCAAGGGATTCCATGGCGCGGTGTAGCCGGTCCTCGGGGCTCGGGTCCATCCGGACGGCATCCGCCAGGTCGACGATCCGCCGGGCGAGGCCGGGGGGAAGCCCGTCGAGGAGGCGGTCGCAGTCAGTGCAGGTCGGGGTTCGTGGTACCATCGTCGTGCCCTTTGGAGCCGTTCGAGTATACCCCGCACGCCGGCACCGGGACGCTGGGAACCGGCCTTCGCTCCGGGAGGGGAGACCGGCGGCGGACGTGGAGGTACCGTCCGGCCCTCGCTCTCGCACTCCTCGTCTGCACGGTTCTCTCCCCGGTAACGGCCCTGCCACGGCAGGGGGCACCGAGCAGCCTGGAGATTCGTCTGGACGCCGGTACCTTGCTGTGGCGTCGCGGCTCGACGCCGGTCCTCCAGGTCCGGCCACGGAAGGGGGATGGCTGGTACCGCATGGCACGGCGGTACTGCGGTGACGGCGGGCTGGCCAGAAGGCTCGCCGCCTCCAATCCGGCGCTCCCGGCGCCGCAGCGTGGCCGGCCCGTGGACGTGCCCCTCACGATGCTCCGGGCCGATCTCCGGCTCGACGCGGTCCGGGCGCTGTTTCCGGCGGATTCCCGGGTTCGGCTGGGATGGCGCCACTGGGTGCTCGCGCCGTTCGGAGAAGGGTCGGAAAGCTGGAAGTTCGTTGCGGCCCTGTTCACGGGCTCCGAGAGGACCGTGCCGGCGCTGCGGCGGGCCAACCCCGAGTCGCCGCGCCGCGCCCCGAGGCGCGGCCGGCCGGTGCTCGTACCGGAGGCGCTGCTGCTTCCGGTCTTCCGCTCCGTTCCCGCCACCGGGCCCACGCCGCGCCCCACACCCGCACCCACCCGGACGCCGCGGCGGCCCACGCCCTCGCCGGCAGCGGTTCCCCCTGCGACGCCTGGAACGGCCGGCGAAGGTGCGCCGGGAACGTTGCACGCCGCAGGGACGACCCTCACCTACGGAAAGGACGCCGAAGGCGAGTACGCCGTCTACCGGCTCAGGCGCGGCGAGGCGCTGTACTCGGCCGTGGTCGTCCGGTTCACGGGCCAGCTCCACGCTGCGGACGTCAACGCGACGGCCAAGGAGATCGCGCGCCGTTCCGGGATCCGTGACGTCTCGGCGATTCCGATCGGGTACCCGGTCAAGATCCCGCTCGACCTGCTGCTGCCGCGTTACCTCCCGCCGGGAAACCCGCGGCGCATCGCCTGGGAGCGGGACCAGGAGCGGCTCGAACAGTTCGTCCAGGCGGTCCATGCCGCGGACCTGTCCGGGGTTCACGTCATCCTCGATGCGGGCCACGGAGGGGTCGACTCCGGGGCCACCCGCAAGGGCGTGTGGGAGTCCGTCTACGCCTACGATCTCCTCTGCCGGATCAAGCACGATCTCGAACGGCACACGCGGGCGAAGGTGTGGCCGACGATCCTCGACCGGAGCCGGGGCCATGCGGTGGTGGCGCGGGACGTGCTCAAACCCGACCGCGACCAGGTCTTGCTGACCCATCCGCGGTACGCCCTGGACAATCCGGTGCTCGGCGTTCACCTCCGGTGGTACCTGACCAACGACATCGTGCACCGTCTCCGCAAGAAGGGGGTGCCAGCCTCGCGGATCGTCTTCATCTCGCTGCACGCAGACTCCCTCCACCCGTCGGTGCGGGGGGCGATGGCCTACGTTCCCTCACGGCATCTGAGGCCGCGGTCGTACCGGGCGCGGACCCGGGGGCTGGGCCGGTACCGGGAGTACCGGGATCATCCCGAGGTCCGGCTGGGGCGGTCGTTCGTCACGCGTTCCGAGGCCTCGTCGCGGCGGCTCGCCGGGATCCTGATCGCCACCCTCCGGGAGGAATCGCTCGAGGTCCACCCGTACAGCCCGATCCGGGGTTCGGTGCTTCGGGGGAAGCGGCGGTGGGTGCCGGCGGTGCTGCGGTACACACTGGCCCAGAACGCCGTGCTCGTGGAGTGCTGCAACCTGGCCAACGACGAGGACCGGCGCCTGCTCCTGACCGCGGAGTGGCGGGAGCGGTTCTCCAGGGCGATCGTCCGCGGGCTCGCCAAGGCGTTCGGGAACCGGGACGGCGATTGACCCCGGGGCCGGGGCGCCCCACATTGGGAGGTGGCGAAGGGAGGTGCCGATGCGATCGTACCTCGTGTTCACTGGGACCGGACCGATCCTCGTGCTGACGACCTTTCCGGCGATCGACGATCCCCGGCTGACGGAGAAACTGGCGCACAAGGGGATCGAGAAGTTCATCGCGTACGAGGTTCCGCTGGACCACGTCCGCAGGCTCTACGGCGTGCCGTTCGAGGTCATCGCCGCGGACCTTGCCCAGACCGAGGACGTCCGGATCCTCGACTTCAACGGGCACCACATCTTCAACGTCTTCTCGCTGAAGGAGCTGGGCGAGGCCGTCAAGCACGGGGACTGACGAACCATCCCGGTGTGGAGCTCCAAGGGCCGAAGCCGCTCAGAGCGGCCGGGGCGCGAGGAGATTCCAGAGGTCGATCCCGAGCCTGGCGAACAGCGCCTCCAGCCGGTGGATCGGCAGGCCGACCACCGTGTGCGGCGAGCCCTCGACGGAGTCGACGAACAGCCCGCCGATGCCCTGGACGGCGTAAGCGCCCGCCTTATCCATCGGCTCGCCCGTGCCGACGTACCAGTCGATGCGCGCCCGGCCGAGGAGCTGGAACCGTACGAGAGCCGTATCCGAGAGGGTCTCGATCGCCCCGCCCATGGCGAGGGCCATCGCCGTGTGGACGTGGTGGGACCGCCCCGAGAGGGCCTCCAGCATCGTCGTGGCCTCCTCCGGGGAGGAGGGCTTCCCCAGGATCGTCCCGTCGAGGTCCACCACCGTGTCCGCGGCAAGCACCAGCATACCGGGGAGGCGTCCGGCCACGGCCCTGGCCTTGTCCTTCGCGGCGCGCCGGGCGAACGCCTCCGGGCGCTCGCCGGGGCGCGGGAGCTCGTCGATGCCGGCGGGCTCGACCCGGTGGGGGAGGCCGATCCGGTCGAGCAACCGACGCCGGCGTGGGGAGGCGCTGGCAAGGACCAGCGCGGGACGCTCAGCCACCCGGCGTCTCCTCGGCGGTCACCACGAGCACCGACTCGTTGCGATCGACAACCTGAACGATGCGGCCTTCCTCGATGGGCCGGCCCGAGGCCGACCTGGCCGCGAGCTTGACCACGCAGCCACAGGCATCGACCTCGACCTGGCCGAAGCCGTTCTCGGGAATCCTGCGAATCACGAGAGCCCGACCATGGAGGCAGCATCCCGGGTCCATCGGCTTCGCGGCGTGGCACAGCCAGCTCCGGATCACCAGAGAGAGGAGGGTGCCGAGCACCACGGCGATTCCAACCTCCCGAAGTGGATCGAGATCCATCGTGCCGTGGAGAACCAGCGCGGTCAGCCCGAACCCGGTCAGGAGCGAGATGACGAAGTCGGCGCGCGGGGTGTCAAGCGACGCCCAGTGCTCGTGGGAGGGCAGCGTCACGTGATCGCACAGCTGGGCGGGGTGGAGGATCCTCCGGACCAGCCCCCCGACAAGCGCCAGGGTGAACCCCAGAAGGAAGACCAGCAGGTACACGAATGCAAGGGTCACCCGGCCATTGTACCAGTGCCCGGCCCGGGGGGCGTCTTCCGTGGCGGAGGCGGGGGGGGCGGGGTAGACTGGCACCGATGACGATCAGTTCCCCGGGCCGGAGACGCTTCCCCGCGATGGCGGCCGGTGTGGCCGTCCTGCTGCTGGGTCTCCTTCCGGCGGGCGCGGCGTACCCGCCCGCGGTGTCGGGCCGGGGAGGGGCGGTGGCCTCGGCGGAGCGGCAGGCGACGGCGGCGGGTCTCGATGTTCTCCTGGCCGGGGGGAACGCGGCCGATGCGGCGGTGGCCGTGGCGTTGGCGTTGGCCGTGGTCCACCCCCAGGCCGGCAACCTCGGGGGCGGTGGGTTCGCGGTGGTCCGGTTCGGCACGGAGACCGTCACCCTGGACTTCCGGGAGGTCGCACCGGCCGGAGTGCATCCGGGGCTCTACCTCGACGAAAATGGAAACCCTGTGCCGGAACGGTCCCGCGTGGGGCCGCTGGCGGCGGGCGTGCCGGGTTCCCCGGCGGGGCTGTGGGAGCTCCACCGGCGGTTCGGTCGGCTTCCGTGGCGACGGGTGGTCCGGCCCGCCCTGAAGTTGGCACGGGACGGGTTCGTGGTTCCCCGGCGGCTGGAACGGGATGTGACACGCCACCGCGAACTCCTCGAACGGTTCCCGGAGAGCGCGAGGTGGCTGCTCCCGGGCGGACACCCCCCGCGCGCGGGTTCCACGATGCGGAACCCGGAGCTCACCGCGGTGCTTGAAGCGTACGGTGCACACGGTCCGGACGCCATCGTCCGTGGGCCCGTGGCCCGGGCCGTGGAACTGGTCTCGCGCCGGTACGGCGGCGTGCTGCGAGCGGCGGACCTCACCGCCTACCGGCCCGTCTGGCGGGAACCCGTTCGGTTCACCCTGGCAGGGTGGCGCGTGGCCTCCATGCCCCTGCCGTCCTCGGGCGGTTCGATCCTGGCGGAGAGCGCCGCGATGCTCGAGCCGCTCGGGTGGGCCGGTCTGCCGCGGGCCGGTGCGGACCGGGCACACATCCTCGCGGCCGTATGGAAGCGCGTCTACGCCGACCGTTACCGGCTCGGCGATCCCGAGAGCACCGAGGTGGGGCCGGCCGAGCTCCTGTCCCCCGCGTGGATCCGGCGCCGCGTGGCATCGATCGACCTCCGGAGGGCCGTGCCCTCCGGGGAGATCGTCCCGTGGCCGGGCTCCCCGGTACCGGAACCTCCGGACACGACCCACCTGTCGGTTGTGGATGCCGACGGCAACACGGTGGCCCTCACCACCACCCTCAACGGGACGTTCGGCTCGGGTGTCACGGTGCCGGGGGGCGGGTTCCTGCTCAACAACGAGATGGACGACTTCGCCATGGCGCCGGGGCGGCCCAACATGTACGGGCTCGTCCAGGGCGCGGCCAACGCCGTGGCGCCCGGGCGGCGGATGCTCTCGTCCATGAGCCCCACCGTGGCGTGGCGGGATGCGGAGGTCGTGGCCCTCGGGTCGCCGGGCGGTTCCCGGATCCCAACGGCGGTCCTCCAGGTGCTCCTCGCCCTGCTCGTGGACGGGGACCCGCTCCAGGCGGCGGTCGACCGGCCGAGGATCCACCACCAGTGGCTCCCGGACCGGATCGATGCAGAACCGGACGCCCTCTCGCCCGAGACTGCGGCGGCGCTCTCGGACCGGGGGTGGACGATCCGGACCACAGCCTCCCTCGGCGAGGTGCACGCCGTCCGCCGGTTCGCCGACGGAACGGTCGAGGCCGCGGCCGATCCGCGGGGGCCCGGGTGGGCCGGTGTGGTGGAACCAGGGGTGGGGGGCCGAGGCGGCTCCGTCCGCGGGCAGGCTACGCCCTCTCCTCCCACGCGGCCATCTCCGCGTCCGTGAAGCCGAAGTGGTGCCCGATCTCGTGGAGGAGCGTCAGGCGGACCTGCCGCTCGAGCGCCTCCGGCTCGCGGAACGCCCGGAGGAGCGGGCCACGGTAGATGGTCACGACATCGGGCAGGACGTTGCCGTAGTACCCGCCCCGGTGCTCGAGCGGGACGCCGGTATAGAGGCCGAACAGTGTCGACTCGGCCGGGTCGAGCCCTAGCGACCGGATCGTCCCGGGGTCCGGTTCGTCGCGCACCTGGACGACGATGTTCTCGAGCAGTCTCGCGAACTCGGCGGGGAGCGAGTCCATGGCACGGCCCACGAGGGCCTCGAAGGCGGGGCGGTCCATCCACACGGCCTCATGATAGGGGAGCCGCGGCCCTCCGCCGCAGTCCGCAGGGCGAACCGGCGGCCGGTCCCCGCGCTTCGCGCGGGCTGCGCGCCTCGCCCGCGCACCCCGGTGGGAGCGAGCTCCCCCCGGACCGCCCGGGCGATCCGCCGGCGCCGCCTGCGGCGTCGCTGCCGGCCGCCTGGGCTTCGTTGGAGGGCGTTCGGGTCATCGACTTTGGATGAACGGGGCCGCGAGTCTCGCACCCCGGGACCGCCCCCGCCGCGGCCGCTTCGTCG
>Ga0256835_1001484_pt1 | contig 14049 bp, 12 predicted proteins | sample PIR30metaG_FD_185972 | JGI IMG/M metagenome (GOLD analysis project Ga0256835, IMG submission 185972) | Hydrothermal vent microbial communities from East Pacific Rise, Pacific Ocean - PIR-30 | ecosystem: Environmental > Aquatic > Marine > Hydrothermal vents | place: Pacific Ocean: East Pacific...
GTTGCGATCTTTATGAATGCCGGCGCCAATGACAAATCCATGAAAGATGTGTTGAGCTCTGTGCTGCTGACAGGTCCAGGAGGAAGCCGCTGGGTAGATGTTAAAGATCTGAATCTTTCCTATAGGAGCTCAGATCTGCCAGAAAATAGCATTATATCGGCTGCAAGACTCCTATTGAAAAAGGAAGCTGCCCCAAAATCAATTGAAAAAATTCGTACAATAATGAAAAAAAGGCGCATTTCCCAGCCGCTCAATAAGGCCAATGCTGGCTGTATCTTCAAAAATCCAGGCAACACTTCGGCTGGCGCAATAATAGACCTGTGTGGTTTGAAGGGCCTTACAAGGGGCGATGCCCAAGTATCGCCAATACATGCAAATTTTATTGTAAATCTGGGCAGGGCAACCAGCCTACAAGTATTGGATTTGATGGAATTAATCCGGGAAAAGGTGAAGGCTGAAACAGGAATAGAGCTCAAACCTGAAATCCAAATATGGACGGAAAAGGCATGAGGAAGGTTAGAAACAGAAAACCATCATATAAAAATAAAAAGTCCACTAAAAAGGTGAAGGCAAATCCGCGGCGCCTCTTTATTGCAATTTCCGTGGTGTTTTGTATCGCCCTTACCTGCCTGGGTTTCTTTCTATTGTCTAACTGGTTGAAAGAAGGTGATATTTTTAGGCTCAGAATGGTGGAAGTCAAGGGAAACAGCGAATTAAGCCGTATTGAGGTTATACGCATAACCAATGCAACTGTCGGAACAAGTTTGCTCGGCTTTGATACCCAAAAGGCCAGGATGGCCTTAAAGGCTCACAATTGGGTGGAGGATGCCAAAATAACCAGACAATTTCCAGATAAACTGATTATTTCAATTAAAGAAAGAAGGCCTGTAGCAATCTTAAACGCAGGTAAACTCTTTCTTGTGGATGAAAAAGGGGTGATCTTTGATGAGCTTGGGAAACGGCAATTAAGCCTGCCCATAATATCAGGCATAAAGGATGAAGAATTAAAACAAGGCTCCTTACCCCAATATGCCAAGTCAGCACTTGAATTGCTTGTTTTGGCTAGCAATGGCCCAAAGCTCCTCAGCCCAAACAATATAAGTGAGCTTAGACTGGATGGACGCGGTGAGATTCTCATTTACACCAGAGATATGGCGGTTCCTGTTAGATTGGCTGCAAACCATATGAAAAGGGATTTAGAACGCGCAGAGAAGATCCTTTATCACCTGTACAACTCAAAAACTTACAACAGGGTTGCTGAAATTGACATGGAATATGGTCCTAACCAAGCCTGGGTGAAATTGAAGGGGGTTAGGTAGATGCCTGATAGAGCATATGATGTAATTGTTGGATTAGATATAGGCACTACCAAAATCTGTACTGTGGTAGGTGAACCCGATGAAAACGGAATTGAAATAATCGGGGTGGGAACCAATCCTTCAGCAGGCCTTAGAAAAGGCGTAGTTGTAAATATAGAAAGCACTGTAAACGCCATAAGAAAGGCCGTGGAAGAAGCAGAGCTGATGGCTGGCTGCGAAATCAATTCTGTTTATGTAGGAATTGCGGGTAGCCATATAAAAGGTTTTAACAGCCACGGCGTTATTGCAGTAAAGGGAAATGAGATAACAGAAGAAGATATAGAACGTGTCATAGATGCTGCAAAGGCCGTAGCAATTCCCTTGGACAGGGAAGTAATACATATATTGCCGCAGGAATATGTAGTGGATGAACAAGGAGGCATCTTAGATCCTGTGGGCATGACGGGAGTGAGGCTCGAGGCCAAGGTTCACATTGTAACCGCAGCGGTTACGGCAGCACAGAACTTAATAAAATGTGCGAACAGAGCTGGGCTAGACGTAATAGACATAGTCTTGCAACCCTTAGCATCAGCTGAAGCAGTTTTGACAGAGGAAGAAAAAGACCTAGGAGTAGCCTTGATCGATTTTGGAGGCGGTACAACTGACCTCGCGATATTTTCTGAAAGCACCATTAAGCATACATCGGTGCTGGGCCTTGGAGGCAATAATCTTACTAACGATATTGCAGTTGGTTTACGCACTCCCATGAAAGAGGCGGAAAAGATAAAAATCAAACATGGTAGCTGTCTTAGCGCCACTATACCTAAAGATGAGACTATCGAAGTACCCAGTGTGGGCGGGCGCAAGCCAAGGCTGCTTTCAAGGCACATCCTAGCTGAAATTTTGGAACCAAGAGTTGAGGAAATACTCACTCTTGTAGACCAGGAAATACACCGTACTGAAATGAAGGATCTCCTAGGTTCTGGTGTAGTTATCACAGGAGGATCAGCCATACTACCAGGATTGGCTGAGATGGCTGAACAGATATTTCAGATGCCTACAAGAGTCGGTAAACCTCGCAACATTTCTGGGCTTGTTGACGTGGTTAATGAGCCCAAATATGCCACGGCAGTGGGTTTGCTGCTCTATGGTATGGAAAACCGTCCTGTCCAAAAATTCAGAATCAGGGACGGAAATATCTTTAACAGAGTAACCAATAGGATGAAATCTTGGTTTGGATTTTAAAAGATTAAAACAGGCAACAGGGGGGCAATATGTCCATTGAATTCGTAGAAGACAGCAGTGCAAAGATCAAAGTCATAGGCGTAGGCGGAGGCGGCGGCAATGCCGTCAACAACATGATCAATGCTGAACTACAAGGCGTTGAATTCATTGTAGCCAATACCGATGCTCAAGCCCTGGAGACATCCAGGGCAGGCATAAAAATCCAGCTCGGATCAGGCCTTACCAAAGGACTTGGAGCTGGGGCCAGGCCGGATATAGGGAGGGAAGCGGCTGAAGAGAGTGTGGAGCAGATCCGTGACGCATTAGAAGGAAGTGATATGGTCTTTATTACTGCTGGCATGGGTGGCGGCACTGGCACAGGAGGGGCTCCTGTAATAGCTGAAATCAGCAAAGAAATAGGTGCCTTGACTGTGGCAGTCGTCACCCGCCCCTTTGCCTTTGAAGGCAAAAAACGGATGCTTCAAGCAGAAAAGGGCATTGAGGAGCTACGCAAAGTAGTAGATACCATTATCACTATTCCTAATGACAGGTTACGGAGTCTGGCCGATCCCAGCACACCTATCCTTGAAATGTTTAAAAAGGCAGACGAAGTGCTCTATTATGCAGTAAGGGGTATTTCAGACCTGATAGTAGTACAGGGTTATGTAAATGTGGACTTCGCTGATGTACGAACCGTAATGCAGGAAATGGGCACTGCGCTGATGGGTACAGGTGTAGCACGAGGAGAACGCAGAGCCTTGGAAGCAGTACAAATTGCTATTGCCAATCCACTACTTGAAGATATATCCATCAGTGGAGCAAAGGGAATACTCATGAACATAACGGCCAGCAGCACCACTTTGAGCATGGAAGAGGTTGATCAGGCAGCGAGTTTAATTCATCAAGAAGCACATCCAGATGCCAACATCATATTTGGAACAGTTTTGGATGATGACATAGGTGATGAAATCAGAGTGACAGTCATTGCCACAGGAATTGGCATTAGCGATGTTCAGACTCCATCTGAGGAACAGCCTGTGGTCACTACATTAAAACAACCCTCTGATAAGGTTGTAACAAGCCTGGATGAAGTGGTTTCATTGAACGAGGCGAGAGAAGAGATAAAAAAAGGCAGCATTGATATAGAAAAGGGGATTGAATTACCCCTTTCTCAGCGCAAAAAGTGGAAAAAAAAGAAAAAAGTGGCAAATGGCCAAGGGTTTGAAGAAGTGGATGAAGGTTACTATGAGATTCCAACCTTTTTAAGACAAAAGGCAGATTAAAAATTATTCAAAAAAAGAAAAAAGGCCCCAAATTTAGGGGCCTTTTAAATTTGTATTATAATTTGCTGATTATCCACAAGCTTTTTTAATAAATTCGCCTATCTCTTTAGCCAAAGTATATATTTTATCATCATCTTCGCCTTCCACCATCACCCTAATTACAGGCTCTGTACCAGATGGCCTTATAAGCACCCTACCCCGGCCTTCCAAATGTTGTTCCGCCTTTTTTATCAAATCATCAAGGCCTTCTATATTTTCTATTGGACGCTTTTCTTTTACCTCAACATTATGAAGGACCTGTGGAAAGCACTCCATAATGGAAGCCAGCTCAGAAACTGTTTTACCTGTTTTGAGCATAACTGCCAGCAACTGCAGAGCTGCAAGGATTCCATCTCCGGTGGTGATATGATCCAAAAATATTAGGTGTCCAGACTGCTCTCCACCAAAATTGTAGCCTTCCTTGCGCATAACCTCCACAACGTACCTGTCGCCTACCTTTGTACGCACAAGAGTAGCGCCTATTCCCTCTAAGGCCACCTCCAGGCCCATATTGCTCATCACAGTAGCAACCACAGTATTCTTTTTAAGCGCTCCACTGTCCAGCAAATATCTGGCGCAAATAGCCATAATGCGGTCACCATCTACCACCTCTCCATTCTCATCTACTACAATCAAACGGTCTCCATCTCCATCAAGCGCTATACCTATATCTGCACCATGTTTTTTAACGTGCTCTTTGACCTGCTCTGGATAAAGTGCTCCACATCCTTCATTGATGTTTGTTCCATTTGGAGAAGTGGCAAGCCTTATAACATCTGCTCCAAGCTCTTCAAAAACAGCAGGAGCAACCTTAAAAGTTGCACCATTAGCACAATCAAGCACTATTTTTACACCATCCAAGGTAAGTTCTTTAGGGAAAGTATTCTTCAAAAAGACGATATACCTGCCTCTGGCATCTTCAATCCTGAAAGCCCTTCCAACATCCCTGCCAGTAGGCTGCGCCTTTACCAGTTCATCAGATTCCATTAGAGCTTCGATACGCTCTTCCATCTCATCGGGAAGCTTGTATCCATCTCCAGAAAAAAGCTTTATTCCATTGTCATAAAATGGATTATGGGATGCTGATATAACCACTCCAGCATCTGCTCTCATACTTTCTGTCAAAAAGGCTATAGCGGGCGTCGGCATAGCCCCTACTAATAATGCGTTTCCACCCATGGAACAGATCCCGGCTGCCAAAGCATTCTCAAGCATATAACAACTAAGCCGTGTATCTTTACCAATGAGCACTTTGTGTTTTTTTTGGTCACGATTTTTGAAGATATAAGCTACGGCCTGACCGATTTTCATAGCAACATCTGTAGTAACAGGGTGGGAGTTAGCGACCCCCCTAACCCCATCAGTTCCAAACAATTTACCCATTTTCCATCACTCCAAATCAATCATTTTTTATTGCCTGCTTTTTGGGGTGAAGATTTTTTAGAACCTCCAGCAGGCTTCGGAATCTTAACCTTTATCTTTTGAGGCTTTATCGACAATACAGTCAATCCATCCAAGGGAATACAAACTGGCTCAATAAAATGTGTGCCAGGCTTGAGATCGAAAGCCTGAACTACACATGTTATTGCATCACGCTTCAAGCCTTTTAATCTTCTTACCCACCCTCGTATTTTCACGGTAACGTGGCGAGGACTCCACACCACTCCCGGAATATCAGAGTCCACCTGAACAGGGACATTTTTTATACTTTTCTCCCCCATCACCTTGATAATCTCAACCCGCACCTCCACCATTGATGGCTCAATATTGAGATGAGTTCCTTCAGTTATTAGTCCTGTCCTTTTAACCACCCTGGATGAAGCATTTTTTATATCTACAGGCAATGTCTTGACGCCTTTTAAAGACTCTACCTCACTCTTTGGGCCACTCACCACTACATAAGAAGGCTCTACATATACAGCTCCAAGCTTAAAATCTGGTGCGGGTTTACCAATAATTACTGGTTTTACAGGAAGGCGTTTCTTGACTAGCTTTTCAAGTTCAATTTCTACGAATCTAGGCTGAACCCGCAAGACCTGTACACCCTTTGGCAAAGGCAATGTGTCCGGGGTAATTTGCTCAATAATCTTACCAGGAGAGACTCCTTTTAAATTTATGACCTTAGAGATACGCTCAGTAGCGATAGACCTCACCAAACTCTGTGGGCCATATACACGAACTTCAATAGCAGAGGGAATATCGTTGGCTATAATCAAGCCTTGTGGCAGATTTACAATTTCCAGGGGTACATTTATAGTGATTTCTGCCTTCTCTTCTCCTACCACAAAAAACCAGAGCATAACGGCAAAAATCAACGACAAAAGGCGCAAGGACCAATCCCCTAAGGCAAGGCTTTTCCATTCCATTAAAATATCCTCCTGCGCCACCAGGGCCTTTCCATCTCCTCAATAGCAAAGGTATTATGTAAAATACGCCTCAAGGTTGAGGAATCCACATCTCTGGTAATTTTCCCTGCCAATGCCACTGAAATAGCCCCCGTTTCTTCTGAAACAACTACAGCAACGGCATCTGTTTCCTCTGTAATACCTATAGCAGCTCTATGCCTTGTGCCAAGCCTTGCACTTATCTTAGGATTGGTTGACAATGGGAGAACGCAGCTTGCAGCTGCAATGCGCCCCTTTTGAATTATAACTGCTCCATCATGCAGGGGAGTATTTTTAAAAAAAATGGTGCACAAAAGTTGCCTGCTGACCCTTCCATCAATTATTACACCTGATTCAATATAATCCCCAAGCGCAACTTTACGTTCTATAACAATCAAGGCTCCAGTCTTTGTTTCAGACATGGAACTTGCTGCTTTGGCTACCTCCTCCAAGGCCTGAAACGTCTTTACCTTGGTCTTTAAAAAAGGAGTCTGGCCCATCTGCACCAGAACCCGCCTTATATCATCTTGAAAAACAATAATGATCAGCAAAAAGATGGAACTCAGGAAGGTACCCAAAAGCCAGTGCAGGGTAGCAAGCCCCAATTCTCTAGCACCAAAGTAGAGTAAAGTGAGAATGGCCAGGCCAGCTGCCATATGAGCTGCCCTGGTACCGCGAATGAGCAAGATAACCCTGTGGATTATAAAGGCCACAATGAGGATATCCAGGATATCCTGCCATCGCATTACTGGAATATATTGGCTCAACTGGTCGAGCATCAGTTTTTACATTCTTTCCCTCTGTTATTAAAAGAACCGCTTCCCAGGATCCTATACGTCAAAAAAGTCTCAAGGACTTAAAATTGCCTCATTCCTTATGGCATCAATCACGTCTGCTATTGTACGCGCCATGGCTACATTATGTACCCTTACAATTGACGTGCCGTTCATAATAGATGCTGCAACTGCTCCCATAGTAGCCACGTCCCGCTTAGAGGCATCCTGTTCTCCTGTAATGGCTCCCAGAAAAGCCTTGCGGGAAGGCCCAACCAATATTGGTGTTTTCAGTTCCAATAATTTCTTCAATTGGTTAAGAATGACCAGGTTATCTTCAAAACGTTTACCAAATCCTATACCTGGATCAATAATAATATTTTCCCTGGCAATTCCCTTTGACTGGGCCCATAAAATTCTATCATGCAAAAAATCCGTTACCTCTCTCATAACATCGTCATACACTGGATTTTTCTGCATGTTTTTTGGCGTCCCTTTCATATGCATCAAAACCACTGGAACATGGGCTTCCGCCACCACATTTACCATATCTGGATCAAACCGGAGGGCGCTTATGTCATTTATAATATCTGCACCCTTGGAAATAGCTTCATGTGCTACTTCAGCCTTGGTGGTATCTACTGATATTATGCAGTCTGAAAAAGAACGCACAACCTCCACAGCAGGTATGACTCTTTTGAGTTCTTCGTCCAAAGGCACGGGTTCAGAAAAAGGCCTTGAAGATTCCCCGCCAATGTCCAATATGTCTGCGCCTTGCTGCAAAAGCGTCTTTGCCTGACGCTCTATATCACTAGGAGTAACAAATAGCCCACCATCAGAAAATGAATCAGGAGTCACATTAATGACTCCCATAATAATTGTGCGTTTCCGGTCAACCCAAGGATAAGGTTTTATCCGTACTCTTTCATCATTGATGCCAAATCCGCTCCTATCTCTCATCATGCAGGCACAGCAGCAGAATCAGGTGAAGAATCAGCCATAGAGCCCTGGCAGCTTTTAAGGATTTTATCTATATCGCTGCTGTCCAAGGACTCGCGCTCCAAAAGTGCTTGGGCAATACCTTCCAAACACTCTATATTATCCTGGATTATTTTCTTTGCCTTTGCATATGCAGAATGGACTATGTTACGTACTTCTTCATCTATTAAGCGGGCAGTCTCCTCACTGTACTCTTTGACTTGACTAAAGTCTTTGCCTAGAAACACGTGTCCGCTCGACTTTCCAAAGGCCACAGGTCCAAAGACATCGCTCATTCCCCATTCACAAACCATCTTTCTGGCAAGATCTGAAGCACGCTCTATATCATTTCCAGATCCTGTTGTGTATTCATGGAGGGCCAATTCTTCTGCCACTCTGCCCCCTAAAAGAACAGCCACATTATTCAACAAATAAGTGCGTGGATATGTATGACGGTCTTCTTCTGGAAGCTGCTGAGTAACTCCCAAGGCCCTGCCCCGGGGAATGATCGTAACCTTATGAATTGGATCAGTACCAGGAAGCAGCTTAGCCACTAAAGTATGGCCTGCCTCATGATAAGCAGTAATCTCTTTCTCTGTGTCTGAAAGGATCATGCTCTTCTTTTCTGCTCCCATGAGGATCTTATCCTTGGCCTTTTCAAAATCCTCCATGCCCACATGCTGTTTATTTTCCCTGGCTGCCATAAGGGCGGCTTCATTTACCAAATTTTCCAGATCAGCCCCTGAAAAGCCCGGGGTACCCTTTGCAATTACAGAGAGGTCTACATTTGGCGCCAACTTTATTTTTTTAATATGGACCTTCAATATTTCTTCTCTGCCCTTTACATCTGGTACAGGCACTTCCACCTGCCGGTCAAAACGGCCTGGCCTCAGCAGGGCAGGATCGAGCACATCAGGCCTATTTGTGGCTGCAACCACGATAACGCCTTCACTTGTTTCAAAACCATCCATCTCAACCAGTAGCTGATTGAGTGTTTGTTCCCTTTCATCATGTCCACCGCCTAAGCCTGCTCCCCTATGACGCCCAACGGCATCAATCTCATCAATAAAGATGATGCAGGGAGCATGCTTCTTGGCCTGCACAAAAAGGTCTCTCACCCTTGAAGCACCCACACCAACGAACATTTCAACAAAATCGGAACCGCTGATGCTAAAAAATGGAACCCCAGCTTCGCCTGCAATGGCTTTGGCCAGCAAGGTTTTACCAGTGCCAGGAGGCCCCATAAGCAGAACGCCCTTTGGTATGCGGCCACCGAGCCTGGTGAAGCGCTGCGGATCTTTCAAAAACTCTATTACTTCACCAAGTTCTTCCTTTGCTTCTTCAATGCCTGCCACATCGTTAAAAGTTACATTGATATTTTTGTCTGTAAGCATTTTAGCCTTGCTTCGTCCAAAAGACATGGCTCTGCCGCCGCCCGCCTGCATTTGGCGCATAAAAAAGATCCATACGCCAATTAGAAGGAGCATGGGAAACCATGATATCAGTAGGGTCATATACCATGGCGCTTCTTCTTTGGGCTTTACTATTATGGTAACGCCTTTTTCCTTAAGAACCTTTATCAGATCGGAATCCTGGATAGGAGCCGCTGTCTGGAAAGCAGTCTGATTTGAAAAAACCCCTTCGATCTTTTCACCATCTATGGTTACCTGAACCACTTCGCCATTTTCAACGTACTCAAGAAATTCAGTATAAGGAATATGTTGAATAGCAGTGGTAGGCTTATTGAAAAGATTAAAGAGAAATACAACAACAAGCCCGATAATAAGCCAAAGACTTAGATTTTTAAAAAAATTATTCAAAGCTACTCCTCATTTTTATTTTAAGTAAAAGAATTTATTGGCCTTATAATTGCAATATAATAAGGGAGACCCTTTCCGTCATCCCCTAAAAGTGTATAAAATTAACCATAAATCCATAATGGGCAATCAACCCACTCAATACGTAGCACCTTTTCGTCTTTTTCTTCTACCCTGTAAAGCTGGCTGACTTCAAGCCCTGCAACTGCCACTATTTCATTTCCATCAGCAAGCACTGGCAAGCTGCTACGCGCATACTTACTCACTTTTTTATTAATCAAAAATTTTTTCAGCCGCCTCTGCCCATTTCTATTCAAGGGCCAAAAAGTATCAAGCCTTTGTCTGGTCCTAAGCACCATAGGAAACCTGACCTTTTGTGCAGACACCCATAACACCCTTGGGAAATAGCCGTTTTCAAAGGACAAAGGGCGTTCACACAAGGTTATATCCAACTTGCCTAATGCATCAGGCAGATCAAATTGACCAGGCCCACAGACTTCAATTTCATAACAGCCATTTTTAAATTGGTCCCAATAGGTGTATCGGGCCAAAACAAGCTTACCATAAGAACGTCTAGCAATCAGGCCTGCAGGCAAGACGGTCTCAGCAGAAACCACCCCATTGCCATCTACAAGCCTGTTCAAGGCCTCCAAATGTTCCCGCAAAATCAACCTCTTTGTCTGAGGCCAATCAGACAAAAGCTGCATAAAGGCGCGCCTTCTTAATACTGAGTCTGACTTTTTGAGCTTCTCGACTGATAACACAGCCAAAACCTCAGCCTTTCTTTCAACAAGAGCCTCTTCAAGCAACTCAAGCGCAAGCCTATCCAGGAATTGATGCTCTTCGTGCAAGAGTTCTGCTGTGCGGCACAAAGTCTCAACTATTGAAGGATTAAAACCATCCTTAAGCGCGGGAACAAGTTTCTTTCGGATCCTGTTTCTAAGGTAGCAATCCTTTTCATTGGAACTGTCATGTACAAAAACAAGCTCTCTTTTTGCAAGAAAATTCAGGAGATCTTTTTTGGTAAATGGCAGCAAAGGACGGATAATTGAGTCCCTATGTGCGGGAATACCGCTCAGGCCAGCCATCGAAGTACCCCGTATAAGCCTAATCAAGACCTCTTCAGCCTGATCATCTGCTGTATGTGCTGTTGCAATAAATGGGGCCTTAATCTGCAATGCAGTTTTATGTAAAAAGTTATACCGCAACTCCCTGGCTGCTTCCTGCAAAGTTATTTTTTTTTGATGAGCGTGAAGACGCACGTCACCTGTCCCCAGATAAAAAGGAAGCCCTTTACCCTTGGCAAGATCCTTAACAAAAAGAGAATCCCTTTTGGATTCCTCACCTCTCAAAGCATGATCAAAATGGGCGACAGCCATATCAAATCCAAGCACTCTGGAGGCCTCCAGCATCAAATGGAACAAAGCTGTGGAATCTGCCCCTCCAGATACGGCCAGCAACACCTTGGCACCAGCAATAGCAGGCCATTTTGATTTGAGATGAGTTATAAAACGGTCTATCAAAAAACCCTTGGGATATTTTGGGAGAGCAACGCCCTCCTCTAGCACGCTCAACCACCTCCGGCAGAACGGAACAGGCTTTGCGATCTTAGCATATCCGTTACGGTAGCAGCCCTTACATCATTCACCTTGGCCTTTATTTTCAAAGACTTGCCTGCTGCTGGATGGTTAAAATCTGCTATTACACTGTCTTCTTTGACATCTTTTACCATGAAGCCCGCCTTGCGCCCATCCCGCTGGGTCTCTTCATAATAAGCACCTGGCTTCAGTTCCTCAGGCTTTGCAATTCGTGACAAGGGAATTTCTCTAATAAGCGCCGGATCATGGTGACCAAACGCCTGTTCAGGCGGCACTTCCACTTCCACTTCATCACCAGGTTCCAAACCTAGCAGGGCACTGCCCAAAGCAGGTATGATGGGATCCCTGCCATAAAGAAATTCGCTTTTGAAGACCTTGTTCAACTCAGCAGGAGTTTCCCCATTTACGACCTCTATTGTATATTCAAGTGAAACAACACTATCTTGACCAATATTCATTATTTAAAACTCCTTATTCAATTAACTTTTATGAAATATATAACAAATTTCTCAACAGGCAAACATACAAAAAAACCTTCAGATTGGCCTTATATTACAATAGCCATTACTGGCATACCAGGTTCGGGAAAATCGGAATTTTCAAAAATATTATCCAAACAAGGCATTATTGTCATAGACACGGATAAACTGGTAAAAGATGTAACCAAGCCTGGAGCTGCCATCCTAAACAAACTAGCCAAGGCAATAGGCCATAATATTATATTGCCAGACAATTCCCTGAACAGAGAATTGCTCAGACAGCTCATTTCCAGCGATAAAGCCTTAAAAAAGAGGGTCGAGGCATTAATCCATCCTGCTGTATTCACACTATTGGATAAGCAATTGAGAAACGCTGCCAAACAAGGAGTAAAAACTGCCGCTGTGGAAGTACCTTTGCTATTTGAAGCTGGCTGGGAACCCTATTTTGATAAAACGGTGTGCATAGTAGCACCAGAAACAGAGTGCATTAAAAGGATTGCCCGAAGAAACAAAATCAGTGAGGCAGAGGCTGCACAATGGCTTAAAATACAAATGAGCCAGGATGAAAAAAAATCCAAGGCAGATTATATAATTTCCAATGATGGAAACAAGGAGGCATTAAAATTAAAGGCTAACTCTTTAATATCCCAGATCAAACAGGATATGCAGCAATAAAATCCTTGTTTTTCATCTGAAATCAAATAATAATTTTGGCTTTACAAAAAGCCGCTAAAAAATTATAAACAGTCTACTCATAACCGCCCATAGCTCAACTGGATAGAGCAGCGGACTTCTAATCCGCAGGTTAGAGGTTCGAGTCCTCTTGGGCGGGCCAATGAAATTAAGCACCTAGCCCGGCTTGGGTTAGGTGCTTTTTTAGTTGGAGCTAAGGTGTTACTATTTTTCCGCCTACCTCAGACCTTTGGGCTGGATTGTTTTTTAATTGACCAGAATATGGGGGCTGCTCTTTTCTTACAATCATATGGATATAATCCTTATGATGCTCTTCCAGAATTATAGAGCCGCCCACAATAGAGAGTAATTTTTTCATTTTGTGTTCAGTCTCTGGCTTTATGAATATTTCCACCATATCTCCTGTGGGTGTTTCTGGATTTCTAAAGCGTAGACCTACGCCAACAATGGCCTTTCAGCAGTCTTTTCTGCTATCTATAACAAGGGAAACGGATGGATTGTGTTTCATTTTATTTTCCTGAGAGCAACCAATAACAAAAAAGCTACAGCAAGTAACTAAAATAAAGATGGTAATGAAGGTTTTCATTTACTAAATGTAAAGACTGGATGAGCAAGATTGTCAACTTATAATACGGTTTTTCCAGGCAGTGGAGCAATCTCAACAACTACCTCATTTTTCCCCGCCTGTCCTAGACTTTCCTATCCAACTTTATGCGCTAGCCTCTCCTTGCTTTACTTTACTCTTAGTAATACCAACAAAATCTGTCCTGCACATCCAAAGGCGATTCATTTCCAAAACTAGGCTTTGTTCTTCAAGACTATGTCAATTCTATTTATTGCCAATACCTTATTTGCTGTTAACAGTCTTAATTGCCCATAAAAGACAAGAAATGTAGAATAGAAAAAATATCTTCATATTCATAAAAGGGAGCCGCATGAAAAAGCGCATTGGCATAGGCATAAGTGATTTTCGAAAGCTAAGGCAAAGTAATTACCTTTTTATAGATAAATCCTTATTTATAAAAGAGATAATTGATACAGGAGCAGAAATTCTCCTTATTCCTCGTCCAAGGCGCTTTGGAAAGACCCTTAATCTGTCAATGCTCAAATATTTTTTTGAAAGGCATGAAGATAAAATTAAGCAAGAAGAGGCTGAAGCCTTATTTGAAAGGCTTCAAATCAAAAAAACTGAAGAGTTTAAACAACACTTTACAAAATATCCTACCATATTTATTACCTTTAAAGATGTTAAAAAAAGAAATTATGACGGTTCCTTTTTTGGAATAAAGCGCATTATAAACGCAGAGATTGAAAGACTTATAAAAGACCCCAATTCTTTAAAAGGCTCCTTAAGGCTATTAAAAAAGCTATTAGATGAAGATGCAGGGCCTGAATATTATGAAGAGTCGCTTAAGCTATTAAGCCAGTATCTGCATGAAGAATATGGTCAGCCTGCGGTAATCCTCATAGACGAATATGACAC
>Ga0256835_1001485_pt1 | contig 14044 bp, 13 predicted proteins | sample PIR30metaG_FD_185972 | JGI IMG/M metagenome (GOLD analysis project Ga0256835, IMG submission 185972) | Hydrothermal vent microbial communities from East Pacific Rise, Pacific Ocean - PIR-30 | ecosystem: Environmental > Aquatic > Marine > Hydrothermal vents | place: Pacific Ocean: East Pacific...
CAGGTCGTCGGGGCGCACCAGACGATGTTCGTAGACGAGCACGGCGCCCACGAGCACAACCCCGGCAAAGTACCAGGGCCCGGCGCCCGCGAGCAGGCCGGTAAGGACGAAGAGCAGCCAGGCGACGGCGTGCAGCGCGCGCGCCCAGACGAGGGCCGCGGGAACCCCGAAGCGCGCGGGCAGGGCGTGCACGCCGTGCTTGCGGTCGAACTCGACGTCCTGGGTGGCGTAGAGAATGTCGAAGCCGGTAATCCAAAGGGCCACCGCCGCCCACAGCGCGTAGGCGCCGGGTTCGAAGCGCCCGGTCTGGGCGATCCAGCCGCCCGCGGCGGCCGCCCCGATCGTGACGCCGAGCCAGAAGTGGCAGGTCCACGTGAAGCGTTTGGTGTAGGAGTAGCCGGTTAGGAAGAGCACGGCCACCGGCAGCAGCCGCGCGGTGAGCGGGTTGAGATGGAAGGCCGACCAGGCGAGCAGCACGAACCCCACCAGGGCGAGCGCCAGCGTTTCCCAGGGTTTGACCAGGCCGCGGGGGAGGTGGCGGTTCGCGGTGCGGGGGTTCAGGGCGTCGATCCGCCAGTCGATGAGGCGGTTGAGCGCCATCGCCGCGGTGCGCGCCCCGACCATCGCCACCGTAACCCAGAGCCAGACGTCCGCGTCGAAGCGGCCGGACGCGGCCAGCAGCACCCCCACGTAGGCGAAGGGCAGCGCGAAGAGCGTGTGCTCGAAGCGGATCAGGTCGAGATATAGGCGGATGCGGGCCACCACGCCCTACCCCTTGCGCACCTCGCGGATGCGGTTCTTCTCGTCTACCAGCACCACGGTGGGGTGGAAGTCGGCCAGCTCCTCTTCTTCGAAATCTCCATAGGCGATCACGATGACGAGGTCCCCCGGGTGGATCAGGTGAGCGGCGGCACCGTTCATCTTGATCTCGCCCGAGCCGCGCTCGCCGGGGAGAGTGTAGGTAGTCAGGCGGTGACCGTTGGTAATGTCGAGCACGTCCACTCGTTCGTAGACTTTCATGCCCGCGGCGTCGAGCAGGTCGAGGTCGATGGTGATCGAGCCTTCGTAGTCGAGGTCGGCCTCGGTCACGGTGGCTCGGTGGATCTTGGCGTAAAACATCGTCCTTCTCACGGCTCACCAGTCTACCGCCTGGGGCGGGTCAGGGGAAGCGGCCGGGTGTCCTGGGTGTTCCGCAGACGCGACCCGTACCCCCATCCGCGAGGTCCTCGAATACGAGACGAGCCCGGATGCTCGCGGCCTACGGCGCAGTGTACAGGTTGTTTCGGGGCCCGTATCGTGCCGGTGCCGTTCGGGTTGCTCGCGGTCGCCACGAGACCCCGGATCTCGCTTCGCTCGTCCGGGGTGACGAGGAATCGTTACGGCATCCACGAGACCCTGTAGGGTGTCCGCGGCAAGCCCGGGTTGGGTCCAGGGAAAGATGCAGGACCCCGGCCCCTGTGGCAGGAGAAGGCGGATGCTGTTGAGCTCGTCCACGTCCTCACCGGGCGCTTGCGGCAACCGCCATATACCGGATCTCGACCGCCGCCGGCGGTCGCGTCCGGGGTGGCGGAAAGGAAGTCGCCGGTCAGTTACAAAACCCCCGTCCTTGGGGACGAGGAAACCACAAGTTTATGAGATCCCGGATCAAGTCCGGGACAGGCCCCGGATCAAGTCCGGGACAGGCCCCGGATCAGGTCCGGGCGGATGAGATTTACGAAAAGCAAGAAATTTTATTATATGCAAAAACATAACAAAAGGTCATGAAGCTCGCGCGCGCCTCCGTTGGTTGTTTGCGGCCTCCGCGAGATCCCGAATCTCGCCCCTCTGGGGCTCGTCCGGGACGACGAAAAAACTTTGTCGCCGTGAGCAGCCGCGGCGTCGGGGCGCCTCGGGGGTCACAGCCTTCGGCGCGGTCGGCGAACCGCCCCTCGCGGCGCTGTCGAGCGGGGGTGCTTGGAATCTTAGGTTTCCGGCGCTTCGGCGTCGACGAAGAGCGTCTTGGCCTGGGTGTAGAGCACCTCGCCGGGCGCGGCGCCCTTGGGCCGCCAGACGTGTTTCTTGAGCGTGTAGTCCACGGGCACGTTCTTATCGCCCCGGGCGCGCGAATGGTAGGCCGCGAGCCGGGCGGCGAAGAGCAGCGTCTCCAGCGGCACCGGCTTGCCGCGGGCGCGTACGATCACGTGCGAACCGGGCACCCCCTGGGCGTGCATCCAGACGTCGCCGGAGTGGGCGCTGCGGGTCAGCCAATCGTTTTCCTTGCGGTTGCGGCCCACCCAGACCTCGAAGCCGCCGGGCGCCTCGAGCCGCAGGCCGGGCCCCGCTGTTTCTTGCGGCCGCCGTTCGCGCAGGCGGCGCTGCAGCTCGGGCAGGGCTAGGCGCCGCACCGTTTCGATCTCGCGCTCGAGCGCCTCCAACTCCTGCCGCGTACGCGGGGCTTCGCGCTCTGCGCGCTTTGCGCGGGCGCGGGCGCGTTTGGCGCGGCGGTAGTAGCGCTCGGCGTTCTCGTTGGGGGAGAGTGCGGGGTCGAGGGCGATCTCGACGGGTTCGCCGCTTTCCCAGTCTTCCAACTGCGCCCGCTCTGAGCGGTCGGGGAGCTGGTGTGCGTAGGCGAGCAGCAGGTCGCCGTAACGCCGCCAGCGCTCCGCCTGCGCAAGGTCGGTGCGGGCGCGGGCGTAGTCCTCCAGGCGACGCTCGAGCGTCTTCTTGCGGCGCTGGAGGGCCGCGAGCAGCGGTTTGCGCAACGCCGCCTCGGTTTCCTCGCGCCAGCTGGGCGTAGGGGCTTCGCGGCTCGGGGTGGGGTCGTCTACCAGCGAAGCGAGGGCCCGCTGCAGCAGCGGCAGATCTTCGGGTTGTAAGGTATGGTCCGGTTCCAGCCCTGCGCGGCGCGCGGCCTCCGTGGCGAGCCGGGGTCCGACGCCGTCCACCGTCCGCACCAGGGCGCGGGTCAGCGGCTGGCCCAGCAGGGGCTCCAGGTCGTTTTCCTGGAGGGTGCGCGGGTCGAGCTTGTCGTAAGGGGGCGGCGGGGTCCAGACCAGCCCTGGGCGGAGCTGGCGATAGCGGTTCTGCTCCGGGGTCACGACCCGGTCGACCCCGAGAATTCGCCCCTCCAGGTCGGTGAGGATCAGGTTGGCGTTGCGGCCGGTCAGCTCGAAGATGAGACGTACCGGGGGCACGTCTACGAAGCCTTCTTCGCCGCCAAACTCGAAGATAACCACCCGGTCCAATTTGAGCTGCCCGGCACGCAGCAGCGGGCCGCGGGCGCGCGCGGCGAGCAGCTTCTGGAAGGGGGTACGAGGCCCGCCGCCACCGGCCTGCCGGGCGAGCGCCAGCTCTGGGCTCGGCGGCCGGTAGCGCAGCACCAGCTCGGGACCGCCAGCGAGCGTCAGCACCGCGGTGTCTTCAGCGGGGAAGCGCCAGCCCAGCGTCTTGCGTGGAAGCTCGGGGAGCTTACGCAACACCGCGGCGATCTGCAGGCCTTCCACGGCCCTCACTGTACACAACCCCCGCTCGTGGGTACGATGGAGCCCGTGAACCGTACGGTGATGCGCGCCTTCGCCGGGGGCATCCTCCACGGCGTCATGCTGCAAGCGGCGACCGCGCTCACCAGCCCGAGCACGGTCCTTCCCGCCTTCATCGCCCACCTTACGGGCTCCACGGTCGCCGTCGGTGGTGTGCTGAGCGCCCTGGCGCTCGGGGCCGCGCTCGCCGGGCTGCCCGCCTCGAGCTGGGTGGAGGCGGCCCGGCGAAAGAAGGTCTTCCTCTACCTTGCGATCTGGACCCGCGCCGGGGCCTTCGCCGTACTCGCCTACCTGACTGCGCGCTACGCCGAGAGCGACCCGGGGCGCGTATACACCGCTCTCGTCGTCTTTCTGGGTCTCTTTGCGCTGGCCGGCGGGCTGGGCGGGGTCGCTTACCTCCCCGTGATCGGCAAGGCCATTCCCCCGGGCCTGCGAGGACGCTACTTCGGCTGGCGCAGCCTCTTAGGTGCTGTATTCGCCGCCGCAGTGGGGCTTGCGAGCCGCCCCCTGTGGACCCGCTTTCCCGACGGCTACGTCCTCGCCTTCAGCCTCGCGGTGGTGGCGCTCGTGTTGGGTTTCGTGGGCTTCTGGATGATCCCCGAACGCCCCGACCGGCCGCGGTCGCGCACCCCCGTGGCGGCGCACCTGAAGGGAGCGTTGGCGCTCGTGCACACCCCGCAGATGCGGGGCTTCCTGCTTGCTTACCTGCTCACCGGGCTCTACTACCTGGCGCTGCCTTTTTACGTCGTGGCCGCGCGCGAAAACGGTCTTCCCGCCAGCTACATCGGCCTGCTGGTGGCGGCCCAGGCGCTGGCCGAGGGGCTCAACCTCTGGATCGGCCGGCGTATGGACGAACGCGGCAGCCACGTGGGCCTGGTCTATGTTGGCTGGCTGGCTCTGGCCGTGCCGCTATCGGCGCTCGTTGGCGCGGGACTCGTGGGCGCGGTGTTCACCTTCGTGCTCGTGGGCGTGACCCTCAACGGCATCGAGAACGCCTATGGCGCCTACCTGCTCTCCTTCACCCGCCCCGAGCAGGCGGCCACCAGCACAGCGCTCATGGCCATCACCGGAGCACCGCGGGCGCTGTGGCCGCTGCTGGGCGGCTGGCTCGCCTCCCGTTTTGGCTACGAGCTAATCTTCGCCCTCACCGCCCTCGGGCTCGCCGCGGCGCTCATCCTTGCCAAGCGCCTCCCGCCCGAGCGACGCGAGCTTGGTGAACTGCACTAGAAAGGCAGTGTGCCCCACCTGCCGGAAGTGGGGGTGGGCCACCGGCGGGCGCACGTCCCACTCGCGGTAGCCTACCTCGATGACGCGGCGTAGTTTGAGCGGCAGTTTCCTGGCGCGCGCCTCCTCGACGGCCTGGACAACCTGTGTGATGTTGGGCAGGTAGAGCGCCAGCTGGCGGCCGGTCTTGAGGGCGTCTGCAGCGCGGTCCATGACCGTCCAGGGCTCCATCACGTCGAGGGCCACGCCGTCAAATCCCTCGGGCTCGAGCGCGGCCTCAGATAGGTCGCCGAGGCGGAACTCGACGTTACCTGCACCCCAGGCCTCTACGTTTTCGCGGGCGCGGGCCAGGAAGTCGGCGCGCCGTTCGTAACTCACCACCGCGCCACCCGGACCCACGGCCCGGGACAGGAAGAGGGCCAGCCCCCCGGAGCCGCTGCCGGCCTCCAGCACCCGTTCGCCCGGGGCCAGGTCGAGCATCAGCACGATAGCCGCGGCGTCCTTGGGATAGGTCACGGTAGCGCCGCGCTTCATCAGCAGGACGTAGTCCTCCAGGCTGGGCCTGAGCACCCAGAGCCAGGCGTCCTTGGTGGTGCGCACCCGCCCGCCGTAGCCGGCGGCCATGATCTTTTCGTGAGTAACGCCGCCCACGTGGTGGCCGAAACGCCCCCCTTCCTCCAGACGCACCAGGTAGCGGCGCGACTTGGGATCGAGGAGGAGGACCAAATCGCCAGGTCTAAGCATCAGCGCGCGGACTTGGCCTCGGCCATGCGCAGGTAGCGGTCGTAGCTGTCAACGTCGAAGGGGTTGGGCAACAGGAAAGGCCCCACGAAGACGCTGGGGGTGCCGTGCAGGCCCAGCGCTTCGGCCTCGGCGCGGTGCGCCTCGACGATGCCCTTGTGTTTTCGTTCCGCCATACATTCAGCGAATAGGGCCAAGTCCAGGTCTAGCGATCCAGCGAGGGCTATGTAGTTGCCAACACCCTTTTGAAATAGAGCGTCGTGATAGTCCCAAAAGCGATCCTGGTCGGCGGCGCACTCGCTGGCCTCGGCGGCGGGCACGGCTTGCTTGTGGATCTCAAAGAGGGGGAAGTGTCGGTACTCGAACCGCGCCCGACCGGTCTCGACGTATCGGGCCTTGATTTGCGCCAGAGCGTAATTGAACAATGCCCGGCAGGCGGGACACTCGAAATCGGAGTATTCGCGAATCATCGTCGGCCCTTCGCCCAGCACGTGCCGGGGTTCTCCGAATGCGCTGGGATCAGCTTCCTTGGGGGTGATTACGAAGGTCATTTTCGGCCCGGGAAGGAAGGTAAGGAGGTAGGCGTTGCTGAGACTCACTGCTAGAGGCTTATCGTGCCTGAACAAATCTTCGCCGTTTTTTTCCATCCAGGCTATAAAGGGCTCCTTTATTTCAGGGTTGCCGATGGCTGCAGAAATAACGTCGCCCGCAGTTTCAAGATCTTCACGGGGCCCCTCGTAAAGAATTTTGTAAAGAAGATTGGCCAGCGTTTCTGTGTAGACGACGGCGTTTCCGTATTCGAAATTCGCTAATTCTTCGTCCACACCCAGAGCACGGTTGAAACTTGCGGGGTCGGAGGCGATTTGAGCGAGTGCGAGCGTGCACAATGTTGCAGCGAAGAATAGAAATTGCTTCATGAAAAAACTCCTAAAGTTTAAGAAATTCGGCTACGTCCACGACGAAGACGACCGCGCCCCCAACCTGAACCTCGACGGGCTGACCGACCATGGCCTCGGGGGCTTCGGCCATGGGCAGACCGGGTGTGATCAGTCGGGTCCGGGTGCGGCAGGTTTCGCGGATGATCTGCTTAACTTTCTCGAGCTGTTCGTCTTCCACTCCTATGAGGAGCGTGGTGTTGCCCTCGCGCAGGAAACCACCGGTGGAGGCGAGTTTGGTAGATGTCAATCCGGCTTCGCCCAGGGAGCGCGTAAGCGCCGGCGCATCGGCGTCTTGAACCACGGCGATTACGAGTTTCATCCCCACCAGTTTAACGGGTTGCCTTAGTTTAGGGTGAATCGAGGAAACCCAGACGCCGCGCCTGTTCGAGCGCCTCGATGCGGTTGCCGGCGTCGAGTTTTCCGTATAGGCGCTTGAGATAGTCGCGTACGGTATCGGGTTTGAGGCCCAGGATGTCGCCCATCTCGCGCGCCGTCAGCCCCCGCGCCAACAGGTCGAGCACCTCGCGCTCGCGCGGCGTCAGGCTGGGTACCGGCGGAGGGGTGAACGAAGAATCTTCGGGGTTCTGCGTCAGCCGCAGGATACGCCGCGCCAGCTCAGCGGGGCTGACCTCCTTGGAGTAATAGGCGTTAGCCCCGGCGGAAGCGGCCTTATTCTGGATGGCAGCCTCGGTGAAGGTGGTCAGCATGACGACGAGTCCGGAGTAGCCCTTCTGACGCAGGGCGGCGCAGGCCTCGATGCCGTCCATGCGCGGCATGCGAATGTCCAGAATTACGACCTCGGGCTGGTGCGTTTCCACCAATCGTATCGCCTCGTCCCCGTCTCCGGCTTCGGCCACGACGCTGAAACCTTCCTTTTCTAGAGCGGCACGTAAGCCTATACGAAATAGCGGGTGGTCGTCGGCGATCAGGAGCCTCATGGGTTCATCATAACAAGGTGTAAGTGGATAGGCGGCGGTCGTTGGCTTCCAGTCGGATGCATGCGCCGCCGAGCGAGCTTTGGCAGCTACGGAAGATGCCTTTGTGCAATTCAGCGACCTGGCGGGCGATGTATAGCCCCAGACCCGAGCTGCCCGAGCGAACGCCCTGAAGCTTTTTGCTGTGGAAGGGCTGAGAAAGCGACTCCAGCGGCGCCGGCAGGCCGGGTCCGTCATCTTCGACCTCGAAGAAGCCGGGTCCCGCGCGCAGGATGATACGGCTGCGGGCATGTCGCAGGGCGTTTTCGATCAGGTTGGCGCCGGCGCGCTCGAGCATCATGCGGTCGGCCCGGGTCTCTCCGGAGCCCGTGACCTCGATGGAGATCCCCCGCTTGGCGGCCTCTTTGAGGTAGCGCAGCCGCAGGTCGTCGAGCATGGCCGCCAGGTTTACGAGCTCTAGCTGGGGGCGGGTGGTTTCTAGTTTACTGGCGGTGAGCAGATTCTCGACCAACCGGTAAGTACGATTGAGCTCTTCCTGCAATTGCCGCAGCATCTGAATGTGCTGTTCGCGCGAAATCTCGCTGGCGTCGATCAAATAGGAGGTCGCGCGCACCGCGGCGATAAGCGGTGTTTTTAGATCGTGCGCCAGCGTGGCGAAGACCGCTTCTCGGCTCTCGGTGAGACCGCGCAGGTGATGAATCAGGGTTTCGAATTGTTCTCGCAGAGTGGCCACCTCTTGCGGGAGCGGGGTCTTGGGCGGGGGCAGGCTCAGGTCGGCCAGGGTGCGCGAGCTCACCTTGAGGTAGCGCAGCGAACGCGTCAGCTCGTCGAGCGGCGCCAGCAGACGGTTGGCGAGCAGGTAGCCGATGGCGGTGGCGAAGAAGCCCACCGAGAGCAGCCAGACGGCGATGCGCACATTCTGCTGAGCCAGCAGTTCGGGCGAACTGCGGCTCAGCATGAAGATCACGATCAGATTGGGCAGGAACGCGAGCGTTCCAATCGTCAGGGTGAGCAAGAACTTTAGGCTCGGAGAGTGTCTACGCATGCGTGGCTATTCTACGAAAGCGAGGGCATGAGCGATAGCCTTTTCGGTCTCCACGTCGAAGGCGTGCAGCATGGAGGTATCAACTTCGAGTTCAACGGTCTGTTCGGGTTTGAGCGGCTCGTACCCCTGGATACGCGCGGTGATCTTGACGTCATCGAGGCGTACGTGGATCTCGGTCTCCGCACCCAGCGGCTCCACCACGTCCACGACGCCGCGGATCACCGTGTGCTCTCCCGGGGTTTCGGCGCTGCGCAGCTTGATGTTTTCGGGACGGATACCCAGCCAAACCTCCTTGCCTACGTAGGGCTTGAGGGCTTCGGCGAAGGGGCCGTCAACGACGAGACGGAAGTTCTTGTGCACCAGGGCGATCTTGCCGTTCTCGGTTTCTACCGACGAGCGGATGAAGTTCATCGCCGGGCTGCCGATAAAGCCGGCCACGAACTTGTTGGCGGGCAGGTTGTAGAGGTTGAGGGGGCTGTCTACCTGCTGGATCTCGCCGTCCTTCATGACCACGATGCGGTGGCCCAAGGTCATGGCCTCGATCTGGTCGTGGGTGACGTAGATGGTGGTTACGCCCAGGCGCTGCTGCAGCTTGCTGATTTCGGCCCGCATCTCGACGCGCAGCTTGGCGTCGAGGTTGGAGAGCGGCTCGTCCATCAAGAAGACCTTGGGCTCGCGGACGATGGCGCGACCCATGGCGACGCGCTGCCGCTGCCCACCGGAAAGCTCGCGCGGCTTGCGCTTGAGCAGGTGCTCGATCTTGAGGATCTTGGCCGCTTCGTGAACCCGGCGGTCGATTTCGTCGCGGGGCACCTTACGCAGCCGTAGACCAAAGGCCATGTTGTCGTAAACGTTCATGTGGGGGTAGAGGGCGTAGTTCTGGAAGACCATGGCGATGTCGCGGTCTTTGGGGGGCACGTCGTTGACGAGGCGGTCACCGATGTAGATCTCGCCCTCGCTGACTTCTTCGAGTCCGGCGATCATCCGCAGCGTCGTCGTCTTGCCGCAGCCCGAGGGGCCGACGAAAACCACGAACTCGCCGTCTTCGGTCTCCAGGTTGAATTCTTTGACCGCGACCACCTTGCCGAAGCGCTTCCATACGTTGTTCAACTTGACTTTGGCCATATCCATACCTCCGGCCCGCGCTGTGCGCCGCTGGGCGCATCGGGGCGTTTTCGAACGGTTCAAGTTTAACACGCGGCTCTCACGGAATCGGCGGGCGTCGGGGCTATGATGCCGGCGTGATGGAGCGCGTCCACGTCGTCGGGGGAGGTCTCGCCGGGTCCGAGGCGGCGTTCGCCCTGGCCGAGCGGGGGTTGGCGGTCGTGCTCCACGAGATGCGCCCGCGCCGCATGACCCCGGCCCACACAAGCGACCGGCTGGCCGAGCTGGTCTGTTCGAACTCGCTGGGCGGCGAGACGCGCACGAACGCCAAGGGGCTGTTGCAGGCCGAGCTGCGCGCGGCCGGCTCGCTGGTCATGGCCGCGGCCGACGCCGCGCGGCTTCCCGCCGGGGGCGCCTTGGCGGTGGACCGCGAGCTCTTCAGCGGTTTCGTTACCGAGCGCATCGAGGCCCATCCGCGCATCGAGGTGGTGCGCGAGGAAGTGGTCGAGCTTCCCGGAGACCGCCCGCTGGTGCTGGCCACCGGGCCGCTCACCTCGGACCCGCTGGCAGGGGACCTGCAAGCGCGGTTGGGCGAGCCCTTCCTGAGCTTTTACGACGCCGCCGCGCCGGTGGTGCTGGGCGAGAGCATAAACATGGACGTCTGCTACCGCGCGGGCCGCTACGAACAGGACGCCGACTACACCAATTGCCCGATGACCGAAGAAGAATACCGCCGCTTCCACCGGGCCATAGCCGAGGCGCGGCGGCACACCCCCCACGACTGGGAGAAGATCGAGTTCTTCGAGGGCTGCATGCCCATCGAGGAATTGGCGCGACGGGGTTACCAGACGCCGCTCTTCGGACCGCTGAAGCCGGTAGGCCTGCTCGACCCGCGCAGCGGCGAGCGGCCCTTCGCGGTGGTGCAGCTGCGGCAGGAGGACCGCGAGGGGCGGATGTGGAGCCTCGTGGGGTTCCAGACCGGCCTCAAGTGGGGCGACCAGAAGGAGATAGTGCGCCTGATTCCGGGGCTAGAGCGGGCCGAGATTGTGCGCTATGGGGTGATGCACCGCAACACCTATCTCAACGCCCCCCGGGTTTTGAACGAGCGCCTCGATCTCGAAAAGCTTCCAGGCGTCTTCGTGGCGGGCGTGCTCGCGGGGGTGGAGGGTTACCTGGAGTCGGCGGCCACCGGCTGGCTCGCGGCGCAGCAGGCGGCGGCGCTGGTTCAGGGACGGACCCCGCCGGGTCCGCCGCCGCCCGAGAGCATGCTGGGCGGGCTGGTGCGTTTTCTGGCCACGGCCAACCCGAGCGACTTCCAGCCGATGAACGCCAACTGGGGCCTGGTGCCGCCGGTCGGCGGCCGCATGCCCCGGCGCGAGAAACGCGCGCGGATGTTCGAACGCGGGCTCGCCGCCTTTGCGGGCTGGCTGCGGCGGGAGGACATGAGCCGCGTATGAACCGACGGCGACGCGGCTTCCTCTCACACCCGCCTAAGTAAGCGGGGGTACGGTTTGCATGATGGAACGCATGCACGGCACCACCATTCTGGCCGTTCACAAGAACGGCGAAACCGCCATCGCCGGGGACGGACAGGTGACCTTCGGCGACACCGTCATGAAGCAAGGGGCCGTGAAGGTGCGCAAGCTCAAAGACGACGTGTTGGTAGGATTCGCCGGAGCGGTGGCCGACGCGCTGACGCTGCTCGAGAAGTTCGAGGAGCAGCTGGAGATCGCCAAGGGCTCGCTCAAGCGAGCCGCGGTGGAGACCGTAAAGCTCTGGCGCACCGACCGTATCCTGCGGCAGCTCGAGGCCATGCTCATCGTCGCCGACGACCGCGAGATCCTGCTGCTTTCGGGGACCGGTGAGGTCATCGCTCCCGACGAGCCGCTCGTCGCCGTCGGCTCGGGCGCGCCCTACGCGCTTTCGGCGGCCAAGGCGCTCTACCGGGAGACCCAGCTGGGTGCAGCCGATATCGCCGAGAAGGCTTTGGGCATCGCCGCGGAGATAGACCTCTACACCAACGGCAACGCCACGGTATTGCGGGTGGGGGGTGACGCGTGACCGAGCTGACGCCGCGTGAGATCGTCGCCGAGCTCGACAAGTACGTAATCGGCCAGCAGGAGGCAAAAAAGGCCGTGGCCGTCGCTCTGCGCAACCGCTACCGGCGGCAGAAGCTCCCCCCGGAGCTGCGCCGCGAGGTAAGCCCCAAGAACATCCTCATGATCGGACCCACGGGCGTGGGCAAGACCGAGATCGCCCGCCGGCTGGCGCGGCTTTCGGGGGCGCCCTTCCTCAAGGTCGAGGCCACCAAGTTCACCGAGGTGGGATACGTAGGTCGCGACGTGGACTCGATCGTGCGCGACCTCGCGGAGGTGGCCTACCAGCTGGTCATGCGCGAGAAGACCGACAAGGTGGCGGCGGTGGCCGAGCGCCTCGCCAGCAGCCAGATCGCCCAGATGCTGAACGTTCCCCACGAGGACGTGAAGGCCGGACTCTACGACCAGGAATACGTCGAGGTCGAGGTCCCCGAGGAGCCCAAGCTGCCCTTCATGGGGATGCTCGGCGGCATGGAGGGGCAGATGCAGGGGCTGCAGGACATGCTTTCGGGCCTGCTGCCCAAGCGGCCGGTGCGCAAGCGCATGCGGGTCGTCGAGGCGCGCGAAGTGCTCAAGAACCAGGAAGCCGAGCGTCTGGTGGACAAGGAGGAGGTAAACCAGGAGGCGGTGCGTCGCGCCCAGGAGGACGGCATCGTATTTCTCGACGAGATAGACAAGATCGCCGGCTCTTCGGGCGTGCAGGGTCCGGACGTTTCGGGCGAGGGGGTGCAGCGCGACTTGCTGCCGATAGTCGAAGGCACGGTGGTCAGCACCCGCCTGGGCCCGATCTCGACCGAACACGTGCTCTTCATCGGCGCCGGGGCGTTCAACGTCGCCAAACCCAGCGACCTGATCCCTGAGCTGCAGGGCCGCTTTCCCATCCGCGTCGAGCTGGACGAGCTTTCGGCCGAAGACTTCGAGCGCATCCTGCGCCACACCGAAAACTCGCTCATCAAGCAGTACACCGAGCTGCTGGCCACCGACGGCACCGAACTGATCTTCGCAGACGAGGCCATCCGCGCCGTGGCCGACTACGCTTATCGCGCCAACAGCGAGCTCGAAGACATCGGCGCGCGCCGGCTAGCGACCGTGCTCGAGTACCTGCTCGAAGAGGTGAGCTTCCAGGTCGAACTCGGCCGCGTCGAGATCACCAAGGAATACGTCGAAGAGCGCCTGACTTCGGTAATGGAGTCGGAAGATTTATCGCGCTACATCCTATAGGGAGGTTGATCATGCGAAAACGGTCCTGGATTTGGTTGTTCACGCTGGCGATGGCCCTGATCGGCTCCGCCGTGGCCCAGTCGGAGGAGGCCCAACCAAAAAAAAAGGAGCCCAGCGTCAAGGCTTACCTGCTGGTGGGCGACGTCTATTACTCGTCAGGCGAATACGATGCGGCGATGATCGCTTTTCGCCGGGCCCTGGAAAAGGAACCCAACAACGTCTACGCGCTCTACGGGCTGGGGCGTACGCAGCTCAAGATGCACCAGTTCACCTCGGCGATCGAGAACCTGAAACGCGCCATCGCCATCGACGGCAGCTACGCGCCGCTCTATGTGGCGCTGGCGCAGGCCTACACCGACCGCTATCTCTACGCCGAGGACAAGGCGGCGGCGGAGGAGTTTTTAGACCAGGCGCTTCTGATCCTGGACGACGCCCGCCGCGTGGACCCCAACTACCACCCGATCTACAACCAGCGGGGGCTCGTCTATCAGTACAAAGGCGATCTGGACAAGGCCGAAGCCGCTTTCAAACGAGCGTTGGAGCTGGCGTCGGACGACCCCGTGGTGCGCTACAACCTGGCCCAGGTCTACCTGTCACAGGGCAAGCTCGACGAAGCCCTGGACATGCTGGCGCAGGGGGTGGCCCTCGACCCGTCTTCGGCCCAGCTGCAGCTGCTCTATGGTAAGGTTCTGGCCGTCAAGGGCCGTTTGGCCGAGGCGGAGCAGGCGTTAACGCGGGCTTCGGAGCTGGCGCCGCTGAACGCCAGCACCTGGTTGAACCTGGGCCAAGTGCATTTCCTGCAAAAGCACTACGACAAGGCCATAGAGACCCTGAACAAGGCGGTGGAGCTGGACCCCTTGGGTTACCCTGAGGCTTACTACTATTTGGGCAGGGCGCACCTGGACGCGGGTCACACCGATGAAGCGCGGCTCAATCTGACCAAGGCCGTCAAGCTGGCGCCCGACAACGCCGACTACCACTACTGGCTCGCCAAGGCGCTTTTGGCCGCGGGAGACACCGAGGGTGCGCGTACCGAACTGGAGCGGGCGCTCGAGCTGTCCCCGGATCACGAACAGGCCAAGAAGGCTCTGGCCGGATTGAAGTAGCCCTTCCATCCAGGACCATAGGCCCGGGGGCGACCCCGGGTCTTCTTTGGCGGTGCAATTATGTTTGAAACATAACGCCGCGCAACGTATCATGGATTCCATGAAACCCCGGTTGC
>Ga0256835_1001486_pt1 | contig 14040 bp, 12 predicted proteins | sample PIR30metaG_FD_185972 | JGI IMG/M metagenome (GOLD analysis project Ga0256835, IMG submission 185972) | Hydrothermal vent microbial communities from East Pacific Rise, Pacific Ocean - PIR-30 | ecosystem: Environmental > Aquatic > Marine > Hydrothermal vents | place: Pacific Ocean: East Pacific...
GCCCTGAGGGAGATCTCGGCCAGACTCGAGGAGATGCCGGGAGAGGAAGGTTACCCGGCCTACCTGGCCTCCAGGCTCGCCGAGTTCTACGAGAGGGCCGGTAGGGTCGTCTGTCTGGGCTCCGACGACAGGGTCGGTTCCGTCACGGTGGTGGGCGCCGTATCGCCACCCGGTGGTGACTTCTCGGAGCCGGTCACCCAGAACACGCTGAGGATAGTCAAGGTGTTCTGGGCCCTGGACTCCAAGCTGGCGGACAGGAGACACTTCCCGGCCATCAACTGGCTGCAGTCGTACTCCCTGTACCTGGACGACGTGGAGAAGTGGTGGCACGAAAAGATCGGCAAGGACTGGAGGAAGCTCAGGGACGAAGGTATGGAGATACTGCAGAGGGAGTCCGAGCTCGAGGAGATAGTCCAGTTGGTGGGACCGGACGCCCTACCGGACAAGGAGAGGCTAACCCTGGAAGTGGCCAGGATGATCAGGGAGGACTTCCTCCAGCAGAACGCCTTCCACGATGTGGACACGTACTGTCCACCGGAGAAGCAGTACGAGATGCTGAAGACGATCATCCACTTCGGCAAGAGGGCGGAGGAGGCCCTGGACAAGGGCGTCCCGATAGAGGAGATACTGGAGCTGCCGGTCATCGAGGACATAGCCAGGATGAAGTACATCCCGAACGAGGAGGCCGTCGAGGAGATCAAGAAGATCAGGGAAACCATCGACGAGCAGATCAACGAGCTGATCGAGAAGGCCGCGGGCTGATCCCTTTCCACGCCCCCGGACATCGTTACGAGGGGCGTAACGATGAGGGAATTCGTCCTCATACACAACCACGCCCCCACGGACCCCGACGCCGTCCGCCTCAAAGACCTACCCGGCTCGGGCAGATTCGACCTCGCCTGCAGGTTCGTGACCCAAACCCTCCTGTACTCCCACGGCGTCAGGACGGACACCGTGGCCCACCTCGTGCTCAACGGCCCCCCGAACCCACCCGTCACCATCACCGTGAACGGATCACGCGTCAGACGCCTCTACCCGGACGAGAGAACCACGGCCGTACACCTCAGAAGGGCCCTCGCCGCCGATCCCGACACCGAACCCCACCCAGGCATCTTCGTGAGGAGGATCGGACTCGAGGAACTCCTCGAGGAGAAGAAAGGCGCCAAGATCTACTACCTCGCCGAGGACGGCACGGACATAACCGAGATCGACCCGGAACCCGACTCCGTGTTCATCCTAGGGGATCACGAAGGACCGACCGAGGAACAGGACGAGCTCCTCAGGAGGAAAGCCCATGCCACCGTGTCCCTCGGTCCCGTACCGTACCACGCCGACCAGTGCGTCGTCATAGTCCACAACCACCTCGACAGGCGCCACCCACCCGACTACGCGAGCCCCTAAACAAAAGTCATCGGGGGAAACGAAATACGCCGCGGCCGTTAACCCGGACCGACCGGGGAACCCCATGCGCCACCTCCACCTCGTCCTCAGGCCCGATAGGGCCCTCTTCTCGGCGCTGGACGACGAGTTCCTCCCCGAACGCGTGTACATAACCGAGAACATGGGAAGGGTCTCCTTCCACGTCGAAGGCGACGAGCACGGTATCACCGTCGAATCCACCCTCCCCGAGGCCAGGAAGAAGGTCCTCTCCATCGTCGGGACCACCCAACTCCTCAAGGCCGTCGAAAGGATCGACATGCCACGCGGTGAGATACTCGAGGTCCAATGGGAGACGCCCCGAGGGAAGGCCTTCGCCGGGGAAGCCAAGGTACCGGGACGCGACCAGGTCATAGTGACCGACGGCGTACCCGAAGACCAGGCACAGAGGCTACTGGACGAGGTGGAGGAGGCCGTACACGACCTCTTCCGGGACGCGATAAGGCTCTACCACGGCATCTCCTAAAACCCACACCCGCACCCTCGACGAACGGGAACACCCGTGGAACCCGGGAAGATCCTCCGAGCCGTCAGGGAAGCCCTACGGAGGACCGTCCTCGACCCCGACGCCTGGACCCACGTGACCGTCGTCAAAGAGGGACGCGAGTACCACGTCCACGTCCTGACCAACCAAAGGAAACACGTCGAGGGCAAGGGGGGCAGGAACAGACAGTACCTCGAGGGGTTCGCCGAGGGGTACGCCGCCGCCCTAGGTCACGACGTCGAAGTCCACGTGTCCGTGGTCACCCCCGCCCCCGGCGACGAGACGAAGGAGTTCAGATACCTCCCCCTGAAGAGAGCCCTCGAGGAAGGACTGCTCGACGAGGACCACCCCATCGTCCGAACGTGCCGCAGGTACGGTATCGACCACATCGTCCTGGGAGCCAGAGAGGTGATAGGACCCAACCCGGCCCTACCCGAGCTCGTGAAGGAAACCGAGGGTGAGAGGGCCCTCGACGTGTTCTCAGGGACCGGCGTCGCCGCGCTCGCCGCCCTGGAGGCCGGTTACGAGGAGGTGTACGCGCTCGACGTCCGCTTCCACCCGGACATCAGGAGAAGACTGGAGGAGGAAGGGATCGAGGTTATAGAGAGGGACTTCAGGGACGTCGACCTCCGCGAGTTCGAACCCCTGGACCTACTAACCGCCGATCCACCCTACGCGTCCACCCTCGAGTTCCTCGGGAAACTCGAGGAAGAGCGACCCCACGTCGACACCGCCGTCATCTCCCACGGGTTCGAGGGATGGGTCAGGGGAGTCAGGGAGATCCGAGGGTACCTCCTCGAACTCTTCGAGGACGTCCGTCCCGTCACCAGGTACGGTCACGAGCTCAGCGTCTGCAGACGCCCCAGGTACCGAAACGGTGACGTCGGCTGACATCTCCGTACCCACCCCTACCCCCATCAACATCTCCGGGGCCAGCAGCAACGAATCCAGGTACACCGTCAACGCCGGTAACGCCAGAAGCCACTCCAGCCAACCCGGCAACGACACGAACGCCAGCAGGGGCAGCGTCGACACCGTCAGGTCCAGGAGGGCCGTAAGGTGGCCCGATAGGATCCCCATCAGATCCTCGAGCGTCGGTCTCAAGGCCGTCGTCCACAGCGCCCTCAACGCCAGCCCGGGTAGCGGGTAGTCGAGGCGCGTGTACAGGTAACTGGCCAGGGGCAGCGGTAGGCTCACGTCCACGGCGCCCAACGCCATGTACGGTATCAGGTCGAGCGCGTCCCTGAGGAAGCTCTCCACGTACACGTGGAACGGGATCATCAAGGCCGCCGTCGGCGCGTCCCAGGGACACTCGTACCCTAGGTTCTCCATGTACGGCATGACCACCGCGTCCGACGCCCACTGGGCCAACTTCCCGATCCCTCCCACCACCGGCAGAGGCACCCCGGTCCCCGCCGATATCAACCTCATACCCCACAGCGCCAACGGGACCGTGGCGACACCGGGCTCATCCATGGCCTCCGCCCCGTATCCCAACGTGACCTCCGTCATCAGCGGTAGGTAGTACCTGGCCAGGGCCGCCGTCAAGCACGCCGCCAATCCGATCTCCGCGTAATCGAAGGGTAACCTCGGTACGGAGAGCGGCTCGTAGACGACGGCGTCCGGTACCTTCAGGGCCTCGCCGAGGGCCTTCACCATTTCGAGCGTCGAGAACTCCAGCAGCGCCAACATCAGATCGGGCGATCTAGGTAGGTACCTCGGCGGGTGTACCACCAGGTGGACGCAGTAGAGGCCGGTCCCGCCGAACCCGTCTTCCACAGAGTAAACCGAGACCGGGATCTCGACGTCCGTGGTACCGTCACACGACCCCAGCGTCACCGGCTCGTAGAACTTCACGTCTCCCGTCGTGTCGGAAGCTTCCCGGATCACCTCGACGTCCACGCGCCTCGTACCCACCGGTGATAACTCGTAACCCTTCAGCTCGACCGTGTACTCGCAGCGGGCGATCACCCTACCGTCCCTGATCACCTCGACGACGAGAGGGAAGGAGGTGGAGCCGGGAGAAAACTCGATCGGGGTCTCCTCGATCGAGGACGTAGCCGAGGCCCTCCCCGGAACCGAAGCCGTCACGGTCACCCCCGGGGCGCCTCCCCCGTCGACGGACAGTTCAACGGTGACGTCCCTTCCGCTCACGGGCACCTTCACGGTTTCCGTTAAAGGAACGAAAAACATGAGTCCCAAAGCGGCTATTGGTGGCACAGCAAGCGGCGTCTTAACATCTCCATTGAAATATGCTTTATGCTCTCCGGTACCATCTTTTACCGTAACGGTACCTCGTACATCATATGTAAAGTCGGTGCCTAAGAGCCCGTTACTATTTATTTTAACGGTAGGATCGAACGTAACTATGACTTCCTTACCATCAACGTTTCTAATCGACTTTAGTTCAGGTAAATGTAGTAAACCGTTAGAGCCCGTTAATTTATATCTAACACCGTTGTATTCAACTGTTATACTTTTACCAATGTCCACGTGGATAAACGCACTTTCATCCATCACTGCTACTCCTCTGTACCGAACCGTTACTTTAACTTCGAAATCCTTAATTAGGTTATCTGACGAATATTCTGAAACTACATTTTCACCTAATTTATTAATATCGCCATCCCATTCAGTCCTAGCTATCACGACGCCTTGATTATTGTACACGGTCACTGCGACGCTTAAATCCTTGCATACCTGGGGAGATCCATTGGCAGTCGTACCTGTTTCGACGTAGGTATGAGAATAGGCTTGAGATGCCCCAAGAGCGGCGATGAAGGCGCTTAGGAGAAGCAACCATGTTGCGCACTTCATCGCCGCTCGCCCTGGCCGCTTTTCGATATTTGGTGACCACCATCAGGGTCGTGAGTAACGCTATACATAAGTTTCCATTTTTCGTGAAGTCAACATTCGTTATGGAACTCGTAACGATTCCTGGTTTGGTGCCGCGGCCGGGATTTGAACCCGGGCCCACCGGATGGGCTGCGGCCCCGCGGGGACCCGCGGGACCTCTTCAGTCCGGCGCTCTCCCAGGCTGAGCTGCCGCGGCCCCGTGAGCGCCCGCGCGTGACGCGGGGCTCACCTATATTTAACTTTACGCCCCGCGACCGGGGGCGACCGGACTTGTACCTGACGAAGGAGGAGGAGAGGATCCTGGACGGTGAGGAGGGTGAGGTGAAGGCCAGGCTGATGGAGGTGTTGGTGAAGCTAGGGGACGTCTTCGGCGCGGAGAGGCTCGTGAAACCGGCCTCGGTCCACGTGTCCGGGGTGTCGTACAAGACGATAGGGGACGCGGGGCTGGAGTTCCTCGAGTGGGTGGCCGGGTCCGGGGTCGAGGTCTCCGTCCCCACGAGTTTGAACCCGCTGGGCATGTGCTTGGACGGGAACCTGCCCGTGGGGGAGACCTTCGAGAGACGTCAACGTGAGATAATGAGGGCGTTGGAGTCGTTGGGGGCGGCCCCGGTTTACACGTGCGTTCCCTACCAGGTCGGGTTCCAGCCGGAGCCGGGTGAGGTGTTGGCGTGGGGTGAGTCGTCGGCGGTGTTCACGGCCAACACGTACTTCGGGGCGAGGGCCAACAGGGAGGGTGCGCCGGCCACCGTGGCGGCGGCGGTGGTGGGGAGGATCCCGGAGTACGGGTTGCACCTGGACGAGAACAGGGTGCCTGAGGTGGAGGTGAGGGTCCTGTACGACCCGGGGGACGATTTCGGATGGTCGGCGTTGGGGTACTGGTTGGGTGAGAACGTCGACGGTATCCCGGTGATCCGGGTGGAGTCGAGGCCCGGGTTGGTTCAGGTCAAGTACATGGGGGCGGCCGCGGCCGCGTCGGGTTCGTTGGCGATGGCGTACGTGGAGGGGGTCACCCCGGTGGGACCTCCGGACGTGGACGTGACGGAGGTCGTCGAGGTGGAGGAGGCGGACGTGATGGACCTGGTGGAGTCGAGGTTCTCCACGGAGAGGCCGGAGGGTGAGGTGTTGGAGTTCTCCGGGTGTCCTCACAGGGCCGAGAGGGAGGTTATGGAGTGTTCCTGTACGGTTTGTTGCCCGGCGTGTTGTACCGTGGGCGAGGGGAGGAGGTTGCGGGGTACGTGTCCCGTGGTGGCGCCGTTGGAAGGGTTCGACGGTGTCTTCACGGACTCTTTGAAGGCGGCTCATTACCTGGCGTCGGAGTTGGAGGTGGGTGTCGGCCCGGTGCGTTAAGTTCTTAAAGTTGGGTTCCCGACCGTGGGTACGGAGGGTGGGGCCGTGGGGTAGCCTGGTCTATCCTTCCGGCTTTGGGGGCCGGAGACCCCGGTTCAAATCCGGGCGGCCCCACCAAAACAACCCACATATCGTTACGAAACTCATAACGATACCCGTGGGAGGGAAGGCCCCTCACCTGCCTATGGGGGCCCCTTGACTGAGGATGAGTTCCGGAAGCTTGTACGCGCGGGCGGCCCTGGTCAGGTCCCTCACCCTCCACCTCGTTTCACCCAGGAGTTCCCTCTGGGCCACCCTCCACCTGTAGGTCAACCTGGCCCTCCAGGAGTCCACGCGCTGGGCCTCGAACATGTAGTTGTCGTCCGGCGCCAGGAGGACGGGCCTGTCGGCGTTCTCCTCGTCGGTCGGATCCACCTCCGCCCACTTGGCGAGTATCCTGAGGGCCTCCAGCCCCTTCTCGGTTATCGGGTACGTGACCTCCTCGTTGAACTTCCTGATCCGTATGTACGGGCGCTCGGGAGTGTCGTTCATCCAATCCTCGCCCGGACAGACGTCGCCCCACCTCATCCTAACCACGTCCATGAGGCTAGCGCCCGACTCGGCCACGACCCTGAACGGGGCCCACCAGGTGGGATCCTTCCTTATGACGGCCCACTCCTCGAGCTCGTCCACGAACCTGAAGATCTCCTCCGCGTCCTTCTCGTCTATGATCGGGGAGGCGGGTGAACCCAACGCCTTCACGGCCATGATCAGCTCGGGCCTCCTCCCGAGGGCGGACAGGGCCTTGGAGAACGTGTACCAGCACAGCCTGCCCATCTCGTACCCCAGCTCGTCCTCCTCGACGAGCCTGGTGAGGCGCAGCCTTAGGGCCTTGGCTATCTCCAAAACCTCCTCGTCGTCCGCCTTTTCCAACCACTCCAGCGGGTCAACATCCTCGCCCAAGAGGTCCCTCAGGAGCTCGTCCAGCTTCCTCAGGGCGAACTTATACGAGTGCCTCGTGTTCTCGTTCTCGAAATCTATCGTCTCGGTGAGCGTCTCCAGGGACACGCCCGCACACCCCTTTCCGTACCGTTGACCGTACCCTTGGGTACCCCCGCCCTTATTATATGTTTTTACATCTGCAGAGCAAAACGGGGTCGGTGTTTTGACGGAGACCCTGGAGCTGAAACACGGTGACCTCATGTCGATAGCCTACAGGGCGGAGCTCGACAGGTTCCTCACCATGATAGCCGACGCCAGGATAACCCACGGGGAACTGGCCCTAGCCGCCCTCATCGACCTAGGGTACCGGGTGGAACTCGAGACCACCGAAGGGAAGGCCTTACCCGGCACCGAGAGGATAGAACTCGCCGACGAGGTGGCCGAGGTCGTCACGGGCGCCTACGTGAGGGAAGTTCTCTCCGATGACGCCAAAGCGGCGGCCCTGAGGCTCTCCGCCAGGTGCCTCGGCGCCCCGGTCCAACTCCACTACGAGGGGTGGGAAGTGGCGGTGGCCGGTAGGTACCCGGTGGACCCGACGTCCCTCCACATGAACAAGGCCCTGGTTAAGATCCTGGAATTCGCGACCGCGGTCGAGCCCGGGTTCCCCACGGCGGCCGTCGACCTCGGGGCGGCCCCGGGCGGGTGGTCCTCCTTCCTCTCCCAGGTGTGCGAGGACGTGGTGGCCGTCGACCCGTCGCGGCTCGAACCCAGGGTCGAGGAGAGGGTCCATCACCTCCGGGTAACCGCCCAGGAGTACGCCCTCCCGGACATGGTGAAAGCGTGCGCCCCGGCCGCGGAGTACGCCCTGACGTCGGACGTGTACTCGGGCATGGTCCTGGACGACCTGTACCCGATCATGAGACTGGCGGAAGAGCTGGAGGTGGCCTGGGCCTTCGTCAAGGTGGCCCCGTGGGACACGGCCGAGGAGACCGGGGCCGTCGACAGGTTCCGGGAGGAGATGGAGGGGATGGGTTTCGAGACGGAGGTACTGAACCTGGAGTCCGCCAAATCGAACGAGAGGTTCGTCTACGCGTCACGCTGAACCCTCACGGAGCCCTCCTCCAGATCGACCCATCCCCCGACCCTAGCGGCCGCCTCCACGAGGGCCTTGACCTCCCTGGGCGGCAACCCCACCTCGTCGGCTATCCTCCTGCACTCGTCGAACTCCGCCTTCACGGTCACGGGGGTGCCGTCCTCGGCCTCGGCGATCTTGACCGATACCTCCCACTCCTCGTCCCCGTGGACCACCCTGACCCGCTCGAAGCGCGACGGGACGCTGTAGTAACACGTGGCGTCGAACCGGTCCACGCCCGTGGATCCCGTCAACGCCATGACCTCCTCGGCCACCTCCTCGGCCACGGCGTCCGGGTCGTCCCCACCGTCCACGAGGAGCAACATCACGTGCGAGGGCCTGTTCTTCTTGGTCAACGCCGGCATCACGTGACAAGCCAGCACCTCGTCCCTCTCGACCAACCGGACCACCGCGTCGCCTATCACCTCCCCGTCCCTGTCGTCCACGACCGTCACGAGGAACATCAAGTGCCTCGGCCTGTAGTCCCAATCGGCCTCGGCCAAGACGAACCCCCCTCACCTGACCTTCACCATCTTGGCTACGAAGAACCCGGACGTGTCGTGCACGTGGGGCCACATCCTGCCCGCCTCGATCCCGTCGCACAGGGGAGGCGACATGAACTCGAAGTCACGTCTCACGTCCACCGTCTCCAGACCGTGAACGCGCACCGCCTCGGCCACGACCTCCTCGTTCTCCTCGGGCGTGATCGTACACGTCGAGTAAACGAGCACGCCGCCCGGCCTCAGCAACCTCACCGCGGCCCTCAGGAGCTGTCTCTGCTTCACGGCCAACTCCTCGACGTCCCGAGGGCCTATTTTCCACTTGACGTCGGGGTCGGTCCTGAGGGTCCCCAAGCTGGAACACGGCGGGTCGAGGAGGACCCTGTCGAACTTACCCACGAACCTGGGATCTCGCCCCAACCTCCTCACGTCCGCCCTGATGATCTCCACCCTATCCTCCATCCCCATCCTCTCCAGGAACCTACGCAGCCTACGCAACCGGGCAGAACTCACGTCGACTGCCGTTACCTCGACGTCCCCCTCGGTCAGCTGGAGGATGTGGGTGGTCTTGCCCCCCGGAGCCGCGCACAGATCGGCTATCCTCTCCCCCGGCTCCGGCGCCAGGATCTCCCCCACTAGGGCCGCCGCCTCGTCCTGGGGGACGATCCAACCCTTTCTCCAGCACCTCAACTCATCCAGCCTGAGGGGACGCCCCTTCCTGACCAACACGCAGTAGGGGACCCACCTTCCCCGTCTCACCTCCAACCCGGCCTCCTCGAACTCCGAGACGACATCATCCACGTCGGCCATCGCCGTGTTCACGCGGAACGAGTACCACTCCGGGGGCTCGTTGTGCACCTTCATCAGCTCGATCAACTCCTCCCTACCGAGCAGGGGTTCGAACCTCTCCACGAACCATCGAGGGTGGTGGTACTCCAGACACAGGGCGTCGACGTCGTCCTCGGGCTCGGGACCGTCGTAGTCCTCGAGGTCGGCCACCACACCGTGGACGAGACCCACGGGGAGGCCCAACTCACGGGCCGCTTTGGCGGCGGAATCCGTGACGGGGGGTACGTCCTTCCCGTGGTACAGGACCTCGTTGGCAGCCAACATCACGAGGTGACGGATCGTCCTACGCAGGGGGGATCTGGCCAGGTCGTCGACGACCCTCTCTAGGGTGCCGTACCTCCTGAGGACGTCGTACACCATGCTCCTTACCACGGACTGGGTCCTATCGTCGTACCGGTTGAGCTCCCTCCTCAACACGTACTGGACAGGCCTCGACCTCGTCTCCATGACGCGGTCCAGGCACCTCGTGGCCAACGCGTAACAACGCGGCCAGAAATCCCTCACCCGACGGACACCCCCGGGCTCCTCCCCGGATCATCGCACCGGGGGAGACCGGGGCTCGGCTAAGGCCCCATTCGATCATCGGCGACCTCCCACGAAACCTCCTTCCTCATCGCACCGGGGTCGGGGAAGCCCAGGTACACATCACGAAGCCTCAGCCGGTACGGCCTCCTCATCCCCCGGCCCGGTGAAAAGATCAGCGGTCACCCGACGGCCTCACGCACGGCCTCCACGACGGCCTCCTCGGCGACCTCGACGTCCTCGTCGGAATGAGCCGTACACGTGAACCATGACTCGAAGTTGGAACCCGCTATCCACACGCCCCTCTCCACGAGCGCCCTGTGGAACCTCTTGAACGCATCGTGGTCCGCCGCGTTGACGTCCGAGTAATCTCGGACCTCCTCCACCCCGAAGTACACCTGGAACATGGACTCGACCCTGTTCACGACCCCAACGGCGCCGACATCCTCCAGGGCATCCTCGATGGCCCCGGCGATCCTCCGGGCGACGTCGGACAACCTATCGTAGGGCTCCTCACGCTTCAACACCCTGAGCGTCGCGAGACCCGCCGTGGTCGACAACGGGTTCCCGTTGAACGTTCCCGCCTGGTACACCTTACCCTCCGGCGCCACCTCGCTCATGTACTCCTCCGGACCCCCGAACGCACCGATAGGGGTCCCACCGCCCAGTACCTTGCCCAGGCACACCAGGTCCGCGTCGATACCGAAGTACTCCTGAGCGCCCCCGAGGGACAACCGGAAACCCGTGATCACCTCGTCGAAGATCAAGAGCCTGTCCGTACCGTCGCAGTACTCCCTCAACGCCTTCAGGAAGTCCGGGTCGGGCGGCACGCACCCGGCGTTCCCCAACACTGGTTCTACGATCACGGTACCTATCTCCTCGTCCATCGACTCCACGGTCTCCACGAAGGTCTCCACGTCGTTGAAGGGCACCACCACCGTGTTCCTGGCCACGGCTTCGGGAACACCTGGGGAATCCGGGGCGCCGATCTCCGAGGCCCCGGAACCCGCCTTCACGAGCACGGCGTCGTGGGCCCCGTGGTAGCAACCCTCGAACTTCAGGATCACGTCCTTCCCGGTCACGGCCCTCGCCAACCTGATGGCGCTCGCGGTGGCCTCCGTCCCCGTGTTCACGAACCTCACCTTCTCCACGTTGGGGACGAGATCCACCACGGTTTCCGCTAGCTCCAACTCCGGCACGCACGGCGTACCGTAGGCCGTCCCCGCCTCGACCCTCTCCTTGAGGGCCTCCACGACCTCGGGGTGCGCGTGCCCCAATATCAACGGGCCGAAGGCCAGGCAGAAGTCGATCAGAACCTCCCCGTCGACCGTGTAGAGACGGGACCCCTCCGCCCTGTCCACGAAGAACGGGAACGGTTCCACGCGACGTACCGGGCTGCTCACGCCGCCCGGCATGACCCTCTCCGCACGCTCGAACAGCTCCTTCGACTTCGGGAACCTCTCGGGGTCCAAAGCCCGACACCCCCGGTCCACGCGCCGCCCGTGCCTCACAACGCTTTCGATGCTAAATCACGGTTGACACCGCCGGGAACGAGGGTTTAACGCGACGATCCCACGGTGAATGGCAACTTATTACTACGGAACGAGGGTTTGAAGCGCGGGACCGGTCGGGGTGATCGCGATGGGTAGGGAGAGGGTGGAGTGGCCCGTCTACCCGATCGGGGATCCGAACGGACTCGGCATACTGATATCGGTGTTACCCAACGTTGTCATCGTTTCGGTGGGGCTATACTTAGTGTTGAAAGCTCAGTTCTACATGTTGCACAAGAAGATGCCTAGTGCAGTTTATACCGCTGTGATAGCGGCTATAATTGCTAACACTGTACCTTTACCGTTTATCTACAAAGCGTTTTTACCTAAGTTAAAAGCTGTGACCGTGAAACCGGATGGATTGTTGATAAGAAAGTTCACGGGAAAGGAACTCGTGAGAGTAGAAGACGTAGAAAACGTTGAAATTCGAGAACATTCAGCCGTTTTAAAGCTTAGGAACGGCAAAACAGTCAGACTCCCCGTCCTCGACGTGGAAGGCTTCCTGGAGACCCTCCGCGAGGTCTGGGGGATCGAGGCGTGAACGCGACGTGCTTCCCCATCTTCGTCGGGAAACCGTGTCCTCCGGACCGCATCGGGTTCCGCAAGACCGTCTCCGTGATAGGGGTCCTGGCCGCCGCGGCGGTCGCGGGGACGGTGGTGGGTTTCGCCACGTGTGCCTACATGGGCGGTACCGTGGCCTTGTTCATATCGGGGGCGGCCCCCGTCGTAGCCCACATAACCGGTAGTCACGTGAGGGTCGAGCCGGGAAGGGTGGCGATGATCCGTGACTTCCTCTTTTTCAAGGACGTGCTCGAGATCCCGAGGGAACTCGTGGAAGGTGCCGAGGTCGTCAAAACCACCGTGAAAAGCGGTAGGGAGACGGTCCGGAGGACCCTGGTACGGATCCACTTGAAAGACAGAGGATACATGCCATTGACGGTGAGGGACCCGGAGAAGCTCGCGGAGGAACTCGGGGGTGCGAGATCACCCTAAGATCGGGGGCGCGATCAGGGCGGCAACGGCCGTGAGGACCGCCGAGTAAAGGAACGCGATCGTGGGTGAGAGATATTCCCACAGCCAGCCCACCGCTAGGCCGCAGACGAGGGAGGCTATCCCGACCGTCGCGTGGTACGATCCGTACGAGGTCGGGTCCCCCGAGGCCCCCGCGACCGCGGCCCTCTCCACGGCGTCGACTACACCGAAGGACGCCCCGTAGATCAGGAATCCCGCCCACGGGTGTCCTAGGGCCGTGACGGCCGCCGCCAGCGCGGTTCCGCCGTATCCCAGAGAGAGCGTCCTACCCGGCCCGATCACATCGGATAATCTACCGGCCGGGACCGACGTGAGGGCGTGGAGCGTGGAGAAACCCGCGTAAGCGAGCGCGGCCGCCACGGGGCCCTTCTCCCCCAGCACCCCGAGGGAGTACAGCATCCATCCGGCCGCGCCCAACCTGTACACGGTCACCACGGCCAGGGTACGTCTCATAGGCCTCGAGGGTTTCCTCTCGTCCTCCTCGGGGAGTTTCTCCTCGACGGGGAGCAGGGGAAGGAGCGCGAGGAAGCCGAGGACCGCGAACACCGCTATCGCCGCTCTGGGTTCGACGCCTTCGGTCAGTAGGAGTGCCGCCAGGAGGGCCCCGAGGATGGCCCCGAGGGTGTCCATGGTCCTGTGTATCCCGAAGACGAGACCGGGTTCGTCCCCGGCGAGACCCGCGAGGATGGCGTCCCTGGGCGGTGTTCTGACGCCTTTCCCCACGCGTTCCAACGAGGCCACCACGGCCGCCGTGTTCGGTTCCCGTACGAGGGATAGGATCAGTTTCGCGACGGCCGAGACCGCGTAGCCGAGGGCTACGGCGGGTTTCGCCCGTCCCGGTTCCCTGAACAACCGTCCCGACGCGACGTTGAGGACGCTTTTGACGAGTTCCATCCCGCCCCAGGTGGTTCCGACCAGCGCGGGTCCGCCGCCGAGCGATGTGAGGTAGTACGGGAGTACTGCGAATATCCCCTCGGAACTCACGTCGTTGATCAGGCTGACCGCGCCCAAGAGCCAGACGTCCCTCGGAACCCTCAAACTCAGGGCCCCGGTAGGCAGGTATAGTTACGATGTTCGTAACGTTTCCGAGTGTGGAGGGGGGAGATCCTCATCTTTTCTGCTTTGAGAACACTGGACACGTTACACATTCCAGGCACATTATGCACTCCTGACCATCCACGTATTCCTCGCCCGGCGTTATCCCCATCGGACAGCACGCACAAACCGGGCATCTTTGGCAGTTCTCCTTTACCTTCTTGTACCCCTCCCCCTTCTTGATCCTTGACGCCGCGAGGTTGTTTCCGTTGAGGAGTCTGAACATGACTCCTATGGGGCAGAAGTACCTACAGAAACCTCTCGGAACCACCAAGCCGGACAGGAAGAGTATCGCCGCTATACCTATCTTCACCG
>Ga0256835_1001487_pt1 | contig 14028 bp, 13 predicted proteins | sample PIR30metaG_FD_185972 | JGI IMG/M metagenome (GOLD analysis project Ga0256835, IMG submission 185972) | Hydrothermal vent microbial communities from East Pacific Rise, Pacific Ocean - PIR-30 | ecosystem: Environmental > Aquatic > Marine > Hydrothermal vents | place: Pacific Ocean: East Pacific...
GACCTTGCACCCTGGTTCGACATGGTGGTCACGGCCCAGAACGCGCCCCGGCCAAAGCCTGCGCCAGACGGTCTCCTTATGATCCTTGACCATTTTGGCCTCACACCAGCAGAGGCCATCTATATCGGTGACTCCGAGGTGGACGTGGAGCACTGCCAGAGCGTTGGCGTAGAATTGATCGCCTTTAAAAATCCCAACCTTACGGCTGATTATCACGTCAATAGCTTTATGGAAATCCTCGCCCTGCCCCCGCTCGCCCGGTAATGAGCACGCCGGACGCTCTCAACGACAAGCTGCAGGCCCACCTGCTGGCCATTTACCAGATCTGCTCGGAGCATCAGGTTGCCCGGGCCAAGGAAATAGCTGCCCGCCTCACTGTACGTCCCTACGCAGTGACCGCTGCCCTGCGCGCCCTGGGCAACATGGGACTGATCAATTATGCTCCCTATGATGTTATCACCCTGACCGAGGAGGGGAACAAGCTGGCCAAAAACATTATGCGGCGTCAGCACGCCCTCAGAGATTTCTTTATTCAGGTTCTTGGCGTCGATGAAGACGAGGCCGCACAAACGGCTACCCGACTCGAATTCCACATGCCACAATCCATTCTTGATCGCATGACCCACTTGCTCCGCACAATCGGCGCGGACTGACCCTCTTTTCCGTATTGCCTACACCAGGACAGACAAGAAGATTATTTTTTATTGACAACTTTTTTAGTTGCGTCTAAATACAATTTAGTCAAATTCAGGTGAACCGTCGCAGTTCCCTCGAACCATTACGCAAAATCCGTAAAAAAGAGGAAGAGATGAAAAAAACAATGCACAAAGCCCTGCTTTTGGCGGGACTGGTCTCTATGATCAGCACCGCACCGGTCATGGCTGACGGAAGGGGTGCTGAAGTGGAGTTGCTCAAAGAGCAGATCAAATTACTTATGGAACAAAACAACCAGTTAACGAGCCGAATCAAACGACTTGAGGAGGTAGTCGGAGCAAAGAGCTCGACCGCTGTCTCCGATCAGGCCCTGAAAGAAAAAATCCACACGCTCGATGATCAGGAACTCCAACATCAGGACACGGCAGCAGTCGATCAGATCAAAGACCATGTCACCCTCAGCGGCCTGGTCGAGGTGGAGGGCATGGCAGGAGAAGACTTTGCCGGAAACACCGAATCAACTTTTGAACTGGCCACTGTGGAGCTTGGCTTTGACGCCCGCGCCAACGACTGGGCCAGCGGCCATGTTCTGATTCTGTACGAACAGGGCGGCGACGACAAGGTGCTCATTGATGAGGCCTTCATAACCCTGGGCAATTCCGGACAGGCTCCACTTTACCTCAAGGCCGGCCGGTTATATGTTCCTTTTGGCTCATTCGAAACTGGCATGATCTCCGATCCACTTACCCTGGAAATTGCCGAAACCCAGGAAACTGCCCTGCAACTCGGTTTTACCGCCCGAGGTCTTTACGGCTCTGTTTTTGCCTTTAACGGAGACACCAATGAAGGGGGCGGCGACAGCCGGATTGAACAATTCGGCGCGCATTTCGGCTATATGTACGAACGAGACAATCTTGCCCTAGACGTGGGCGTCGGTTATATGAACTCCATGGGTGACAGCGACGGCCTGAGCGAGATCCTGGCCGGTGAGCATCTGCTTGAAGCCGATTACGTGGGAGGTCTTGCTGTTCACGCCATTGCCGCCGTGGGCCCGGTTACTCTGATTGGAGAATATATCACGGCCCTTGACGATTTCGACGGCAATAACAGCCAGCCCATGGCCTTTCAGTTGGAAACTGATTACCGTTTCCAAATCTGGGAGAGGGAATCGAGCATTGGCATAGCCTATCAGGGCACCGATGACCTGGGCGGATATCTTCCGGAAAGCCGCATCCTGGCCACTGCGGCCATCGAGGTTTTTCCGGCGACTCGCTTTGCCATTGAATATGCCCATGACGAGGATTACGACACCGACCAAAACGGGACAGGCGAGTCAGCGGACGCCATCACCGGCCAGCTTGCCTATGAATTTTGACGTCACCACCAAAAAAGCCGCTGCCGAAAGCTATCGGCAGCGGCAAAATACCTTTTTCTGTCTACTCATCTTCATCCAGGCGCCGCAGTCCTTCCATGAGAATCATCATGAAATCGCCAATTTCCCTGGACTTCATCATTGATTCCGGCAATCCGGGCACGAAACGGAAATATCCCTCTCGTTCAGCAAGCATGGCATAAATGGCTTCCTGGTTATCCAGTTCTTCAAAACGTGCCGCAATGACGGCGCCTTCACGAAAGGTAACCCGCGCTGTTCCGCTGGTCATGTCAAGGAGGAGCTTACCGGTCTTCTGGTGCATGTGAAAGACCTGAAGCAGCTCTGCCGGGGAAAGGGCATCCAGCTGTCCGGTCACCACTGGTTCTCCCTCGGATTCTCCAGATTCATCGCTCTGATCAGAGGTCAATTTAAACTTGACCAGCCCTGTGCATCCTCCGCAGGAAAAAACCGTGTCACGGTATTCGGCAAAATCCATGGTTGCCGCCGGAAGAAGCTGAAAGAGCAGCTCTGTCATGGCCCGGACCAGAATAAGACATGATGGTCGGCCCACCGGTAGTGTCACGGAATTGTCTGTGAGCACCATGCGTTCATCAATATTATAAAACGGACATCCGCTCTGATCTACTATATTAAAAACCGCTGCAAATTTTGCCATGCCGCGCAGTCCCTGCCTGAAACAAAAAATAAAAATATACATTCCTGTGTCCATTCTACACGGGAAAGAGGCCATACTCAATTGTATTCTTGCCATGATCAGAGCAACACACTATTGTTCGGTCCGCTTCTACTGTTTTTTTTTGACATAACATGGAAATAAGCTATAATTTTTAAGACAACGTGTGGATAATCAAAAAGCTGTTCACAAAGAGCAAGCACATCGTCGGCTGAAAAGGTTGCTGACCGCGAAAGAGAATATTACGTTCTCCAAGACGTTAGTTCCGTAATCCGGCCCCATAGCCAAAGGTTCACAATATGGTCACAGATCCAGAGCAATATACCAGTGATTATGAACAGCTGAAAACAACCCTGGAACTCTATCCGAGCATTGTCATCACCCAGGTGGAGGGCAATCCGCCCGACACATACGAGATCGAGTACCACCTTAAGGGATATGTCCGCAATCCGGATGGTTCCATTACCACGGCTGATCTGCACAAGATCAGGATTACCCTGCCATTCGGCTATCCCCATTTTGCGCCAACGGTCAAACCGCTAACGCACATCTTTCATCCTGATATCGATCCAGCGGCTGTCCGTATCGCCGATCTCTGGCAAAAAAATCCCAATCTTTCCGACCTGGTCCTCTCCATAGGCGAGATGATCTGCGGTAATAACTACACCATCGAGGATCCGTTCAATCAGGAGGCGGCGGACTGGTACGAACAACATCGCCATGAACTGCCACTCGATGTTCTCCAGATTGCCGACATCGATGACAGCAATGAACGCTTCGATACCCTGGATGATGATACTTTCAACTCTCTTGGGCTTGCCGATGACGATCTCTTTGATATTGGCTCCGAGGAAAGCGAAAGCAAGGTCGATCTCTTTCACCTGCAGATCAATCAGCGAAATATCTTTGCCGCGGCCAAGCTTCTCGCCGATATTCCATCTTCGACAGCCATTGACGATCGGGAAGAAATCGAACGACACATTGCCTCCACCCTGAAAAAAGCGGATAGGCTCTTCAAACTTGCCGAGCAGCAGGAAGACCAGGGACAGCTCGACCAGGCGGCCAAGACACTTGATGAACTTGAATCCCTGGTCGCCGACTATCCAGGCCTGGAACAGTTCAGGAACCGGATTCTCCAGTCACAATCGCTGGCCGACAGCTTTTCCGTTGACACCGGTGGAGATAACACAACGGAACAACCACCGCCACCACCGCCAGGTAAACCCGACAAAAAACAGCCATCGGTTGCTGCCGATTCCTTTCTGTCGGTAAAGGCTTTGCTGATGATCGTGGTTGTTCTCCTCCTGCTGGTCGCCGGCGGCCTGCTCTACATGCAGGACAACAAAATTCTCACCAAGGCCAGAACCGACTGGCAGAAAGTGCAGGTCCTGGTGAGCAACCGCCAGTTTGATGACGCCCAGGCCGAGGCGGAAGCCATTGTCCGTGACCTGGACAACCTGCTGGTGCTCAAATCCTCGGGCAGCCGGCTGACCAGCAAGATTATCACCCTGCTCAATTCAGATGATTTTCAACAGGGTTTACTCGGCAATGTCAAATATGACGGCAGCTATGTATCTTTTGCCAAGGCCGAAAAACTGAAAAAACTGGCCGAGTTGACCAAAACAGCAGAGGCTATTCTCCGTCAGGGCAAGATCAGGGCGGCCCTGGCCGCCTATCAGGAGGGGCTGGCCTTTGCGAGAAAAAATGAATTGACAGTCAAAGCCATCGAGCTGGCACAGACCGTGAATAACCTCCGCCTTGAAGAGGCCCTGGCCACGGCCAAGAAGGCGGAGCGCGAAAAAGAATGGGACAATGCGGCCAAAACCTATCGCCGGGCCCTGCAGCTTTCCAAATCCCTTGCCGACAGCAAGGATGCCGAGGAAATATCAAAACGCCTTGCCGCGGCGACCTTCCGCCACGAACTCAGCCAATCCAAACAGGCCTTTACCGGAGCGCAGTGGGATGAAACAATCTCCAACCTGGAACAGGCACAGAAAATTCTGGCGGAAAATCCAGCGGCGGTCACGGACAAGGACCGGCAGGAACTCAACCAACTCCTGCTCACCGCCCGGCTGTATCGTCTCCTGTCTCTGGCCAGAGAAGCATACGAACAACATGATCTCATCACCAGTATCAAACGTTATCAAGAGGTACTTGACTTCCTTGATGAGAATAAAAATGCCTTTGGGGCAGGGATATTGGAATCACGGCCAAAAATTGAAAAAACCCTGGTCATGCTGCAAATCGCCAAGGCACAGGAAGAGGCGGTGGAAGCCAAAAGACGGGGAGATTTGCCTACCGTACTGGAGAAATACAAGACCATACTCCATCTGATCGGCATGACGCCCAGTGGTCAGGATGAAAGCCTCAAGCGGCTGGAACAGGATATCCGCACCCAGATCGCCGAAACTAGAAATCAGTTGTATATCCAGAAAAAGATTGACTATCTGAAGAAGAATTACAAAAAGATATTCAAAAAACACTACCCCTCTTTTGCCAGTGCAACCCTGGAACATCCCAAGGTCTTGTTCAAGAAAAAAATCGGGCACAAGTTACTCTTTACCATGACCTGTCTTGAACGCAGCCAGGGCAGTCCCTCACGTCTTGAACTCCAGTATCTCTACGATCCCGGTTCAGGACGATGGTCGCTGTATACGGGTCAGTGATGATGATGGTGGCCATGCCCATGCTGATGGCCGCCCCCGGCTTCCTCGGCGGGACCGCCAATCTGCGCCAGAGCATGCTCAAGGGCCTCCTGGGCATGCTCGAGACTGTGTACGGCACGCTGTAACTGCTTGGCCAGATCCGGCTCTGTTGCAGCAATTTCCTCGGCCCATCGAGCAAATTCCTTGCCATGCCCACGGTTATGCTCAATCCAGTGGGGCAGCATGACCCGCAGTTTTTCAATGATCTCCATGTGATCCTCCTGATTCTCCAATGGGTTGCAAGACCAGCAAACCGCCCAGGAAATCAATGCGCCGCACCCTCACCCCATCAATTTTCATTGGTTCTTCAAAAAATGTGGACAGAACAACGCCATCATCAACCACATCAAGGGCGGTGATTGACTCCATGACCGGTTCTTCTTTACCATCTCGTTCCAGGACCGCGCGAAGCTGACACATACACTTCTCCTGTTGAAAATACCTCTTGCCAAAAGAGCATCAAATCAAAAAACGAAATTCACCTTTACCAAGCAGATTATGGAGATGGAGAATCCCTGTTAACCGTTTTTCTTCATCGACCACGGCCAGGATCGTTATCTCATGTTTCTGCATCAGACTCAAGGCATCGGCCGCAAGCAGATCAGCGCCAATGGCGACAGGATCTCTGGTCATGACTCTGGCCAGATTCAGTGCCGTCATATCACCACTGATCACGATCCTGCGGATATCACCGTCGGTCAATATGCCCACCAGCCTCTTCTCCTGATCCGTTACCATGACCGCGCCAAGATTTTTTTCGTGCAGAGTGGCAATGGCCTCTGCCAGGGGGGCCTCCTCATGAACACAGGGGATGTCATCGCCGGTCAGCATCACCTCGCTGACCGAAACCTTGAGACGTTCGCCAAGACTGCCACCGGGATGATTGCGGCGAAAATCCTCGGCCCGGAACTGTTTCCGTTTTAGAAGAGCTACTGCCAACGCATCGCCAAGGGCCAGAGTGGCCGTCGTCGAGGTCGTGGGCGCCAGCCCAAGAGGGCACGCCTCCCGCGGTACAGCCACATTTAAGGTCACATCGGCAAAAGCGGCCAGGGTCGAGCTCAAACCACCCGTCATGGCAATAATCGGCACGTTTCTTTCACTAAGAGAGGCAAGCAGGGTGTTGAGCTCAGTTGTTTCGCCCGAGTACGAGATGGCCAGGATCACATCGGTTGGTGCCACCATGCCCAGATCGCCATGCATGGCCTCCACCGGATGCAAAAAAAAGGAGGGTGTTCCGGTGGAATTCAGGGTCGCGGTGATCTTTTGTCCAACCAGTCCGGACTTGCCTATACCGGTTACGATCAGACGGCTCGGACAGGCCATAATCAGATCCACGGCATTTGCAAACTCATCGCCAAGTTGCTCCCGCACGGCTTGAATACCTTCGGCCTCAACCTGCAACACCTCTTTGGCCAGCTCAATACTCATTGTTCCTCTCCCAGGTCCACGACAACTCTTCCCCGGGCCTGTCCCCGCAGCATTCTGTCAAGCTCGCCACTTACCTCTGCAAGAGATACAATCCTGGCCAGCCTGTCCAGTTCGGGCAACCGCCATTCACCAGCCAGCTTGTTCCAGATCTCCTGTCGTCTTTGCATGGAACAGTTCGCCGAATCAATGCCGGCAAGGAGTATACCGCGTAAAATAAAAGGATAAACATTAAGTGGCAATTCCCCGGAAGCTGCGTTACCGCAACAGGTAACCACACCGCCGTACTGCGTTGCCTTGATCGCATTGGCAAGCATGTCACCGCCAACCGTGTCCACGACTCCAGCCCATCGTTCCCTGAGCAGCATCCGCCCCGTGCCGCGGAGAAGCTGCTCCCGACCGATCACATCGCTGGCTCCAAGGTCTCGTAAATATGGCTCCTGATCAATCTTGCCGGTTACGGCCGCTACCCGATAGCCGAGATGGGCCAGCAGGCGAACAGCCAGACTGCCCACGCCACCGGTGGATCCGGTAACAAGAACAGGCCCGCCATCAGGTTGCAGGTCATGAGCAACCAGAGCATGCACGCACTGGGCTGCGGTAAACCCTGCCGTTCCGAGCTGCATGGCTGCAAGAGGCGAAAGCCCCTCCGGAAGAGCCATGACCCAGGATGCCGGCACGCTGATATATTCACCAAAACCGCCGGGCGTATTCATGCCCAGATCATAACCCATACAGAGCACGTTCATGCCTGGGCTGAAATCCGATACCGTAGAACTGCATACCTGACCAGCGGCATCAATACCGGGCGTATGCGGATAGCGGCGAGTAACGCCCCGGTTGCCATTGGCGGACAAGGCATCTTTATAGTTCAGCGACGAATATCGCACCCGGATAAGTACATCACCTTCAGGAAGGTCAGCAAGACGACGTGACTCGACACGATGGTGACAGGAACCATCATCCTCTTTTCTCACCACCAGGGCGCAAAACGTATCTTCTTCAGGCTTGGTTTTCATTTCTTTCCTCTGGCAGGAGTCGCAGCCGGCCGGCCAGAACTGGCCGCAACGCACCATCATCGGTGACAAGTCCATAGCGACCATCGGATAAAATACCCTGGCCTGTGCCGAGTACGAAATCCTTTCCGTTCTCCCAGCCCAGCCGCCGTCCCTTACAATAATCACGGCGGTCCCAGAGCGCCAGCAGTTTATCAGGATTCCGAATCAACAAATCCGCTTGCGCCATAAGAGAGGAACAGCATTTTTCCAGTAAAGGTTGTACAGCGTATCTCCGGCCCTTTTCCGCGTAGACCGAGGTCAGCCTGTCTGTCAGTCGGGGGGGAAACGCTTTGACGCTGCTGTTAACATTTATGCCCACGCCAATGACAACCACTGGTAAACCAGCCTGTTGTCCGGGAACTGCCTCACTAAGAATCCCACCAAGTTTTTTCCCACCACAATAGAGGTCATTGGGCCATTTCAACCAGACCGAAAGCTGACATACCTCTTCCAGCGCCAGAGCACAGCCAACGCCCGCAGCCAGAGTCAGCAGGGGAAGGCATTCCATGGCGATATCAGGGGTCAATATCAGTGAAAAATACAATCCACCCGGCGGAGAAGCAAAAGAGCGATCATGCTGTCCCCGTCCGCCAGTCTGGCATCCTGCCCAGACAACTGTTCCCGCTCGCGCCCCCTTTCTTGCCAGTTCAAGGGCCAGGGTATTGGTTGATACAGCCTCTTTATGATAAATAATCCGCATCGGTTACTGTCATAATGCAGAAGCACAACCTGTTCTGTCATCCACCACAAAAAAAAAGCAGAAGCCGTCAAACGGCTCCTGCTCAACAATCAGCAGAATGATGTGCAGAAATCAGTTGATTCCCTCATCACCCTCCTCGTCTTTGATCCGCTCTGGCAAGGCATACATGGTTGTCGAGCCCGAGGACCAGAACATCAGCTTGCCCTGGGTAACCAGCGCATTGGCGATCTTCTTGATCTCACGCGGTTTGCGATCCGGATCACATTTGTAGAAATCCTTGATGTATAACTGTGGTTTCGGGGCTTTTTTTGCCTTTTCAATCATTGCAGCTTCTACTTCTTCTACACTCATTGCCATAACTACACCTCATTGGCAGAGATAAATAAATAATCCGGCCCCGCTGATTCGGGGCCGGAATGGTATCGCTTACTTGGTATATGGATCCGTATGGACGGTGTACTTGAAGGCTGCTGTCGTTCTCCAGGTATCGTAGGCCAGACGGTAATCGTCGATGGACTTCTCGGTGAACGGAATGTCACATTTCTCAAAAAACTTCTCCCAACCGATCCGCTCGGCCCACTCGCCAACACGCTCATATTTACGTGCATCCTTGGCATAGACCTCAAGAATCCTGCGAACAACCTCGGTGACCTCGGGCCAGCGCGGCGGATTATTGGGCAGAAACGGCACAACCAGCTTGGAAAACTTGGGAGCGGACTTGGCATTGGAAACCTTACCGCCAACCAGGATTGCCATACCGTCACCTTCCGGATCAGCCAGCGGCATGGCCGGACACATGGTGTAACAGTTACCGCAGAACATACACCGTTCCGCATTTACCTTGACTGACTTGACCTCTTCACCCTGGCTGTTGACTGCCTTGGCAGGCTTGATAGCACCAAGCGGACAGGCGGCAATGGCGAGCGGAATCTCACAGACGCCGGTGATACGATCATTATCAATCATCGGCGGCTTACGATGCACACCGAGCAGGGCGATGTCAGAGGCATGAACAGCACCACACATGTTCAGGCAGCAGGCCAGAGCGATACGGACCTGAGCCGGCAGTTTCATGGAACCAAAATACTCGAACAGATCATCCATGACAGCCTTGACCGGACCGGATGCGTCGGTGGCCGGGGTATGGCAGTGAACCCAACCCTGGGTATGAACAATGTTGGTCACACAGGCACCAGTACCGCCGATGGGGAATTTATTGCCCCGGCTCTTGAGATCCTCGATCAGAGCATCGCATTTTTCCTTGGAATCCACCATGAACTCGACATTGTTTCGGGTGGTGAAACGGAGGTAACCATCACAGTGCTTGTCAGCGATATCACACATTTCACGAACCAGCTCGATGGAAACCAGGCGGGCGGAGCCGCAACGGACTGTGTAGCACTCGGCGCCGGACTCGGATACATGCAACAGTACGCCGGGCTCAAGGATCTCATGGTACAACCACTTGCCAAAGTTATCCTTGATGACCGGGGGAAGCATCTCGTCATACTTGCGCGGTCCAAGATCGGTGATTCGTCCCTCCATGGGATTATTCGGATCGTAACCCATAATATATTCTCCTTATTCTAATAGCTTTAGATAGACTGTAGACTGTTTATCGACAATTACGCAGCATGACGTTTACGGAATTCAACGATATCGCGCTCCCAGCCACCGGGAACTTCCTCTTCCTTCCAGAAGACATAGGGGTTGGAACGCGGTTCCTTGACATGTTGCGGAATGGGCTCAACTTCCATAACGCTCAGGAAGGTGGGCAGGCCGACGCGCTGCATGGTCTCACCAACACGCTCGCGGTTCTTGCCGACTTCCATCCACCAGTCCCAGATCCGCTCAATGACATCGATCACATTCTCATACTCGTTGTCCTTGGTGACCTCGATGAAGGGAATAACCATGGTTGCGAACTGGGCACCATCCAGGATGGGCGCCTTGGCGCCGATGCAGATGGTGGCTCCTTTCTCCTTGCCAGGACGCAGAGCGCGCGGCATGACGTTGATGCAATGCATGCAACGGTTACATTCGGAGTTGTCTATCTTCAGCTCATCGCCTTCCATCCACATGCACTCGGTGGGACAGAGATCGATAACTTCTTTTTTAATGTCAAAGGGGCCCCAGTCACCATCTTTATGAGCGCCGCCATTGGCAGGATAGTTACCGGCAACATACTCTTTGACCGCGGCCTGATCGATCTGGATATCATCCTTCCAGGTGCCGATCACGGCAAAGTCGGAACGGGCGATGGCGGCAACACAGTCATTGGCGCAGCCGGAAAATTTGAATTTAAATTTGTAAGGGAAGGCAGGACGATGAATTTCGTCCTGATAGTGCATGGTCAGGGCATAGCAGATATCCTGGGTGTCGTAACAGGCCCACTCGCAGCGGGACTCGCCAAGACAGCAGGAAGGTGTCCGCAGGTTGGAACCGGAACCGCCAAGGTCCTGACCAAGGTCATGGGTCAGATCCCAGAACAGGGGCTCCAGGTTTTCGGTGCGGGTGCCCAGCAGAATCATGTCACCGGTGGAGCCGTGCATGTTGGTCATGCCCGAGCCATACTTATCCCAAAGATCCATGAGCGCACGCAGGTTCTCGGTGGAGTAATAGAGACCAGCAGGCTGGTTGACGCGCACGGTATGAAAATGCTCGACACCGGGAAACTGGTCCGGCACGTCGGAATAACGACCGACAATACCACCGCCATAACCGAAAACACCAACAATACCACCGTGTTTCCAGTGCGTGATCTTATCCTTGTACGACAGTTCGAGCTGTCCGAGAATGTCCCAGCATTCCGGATGGGTTTCCGCCTGCCGTTTCATGTCGGTGACGAAACTCGGCCACGGACCCTTTTCCAGCTCATCCAACATCGGCGTGTCATGCTTTGCCATCAGTGTTCCTCCTCGTTCAATTTTTTATAAACAACTTTTACCTAAACAACAAATTATATTTATAACAAGGTGTTAACCTCTTCCGAGGCAATACCACATTGAATGACCGTTCAAGGCGCCATGTTGAACGGTTATTCAGCGAGAAAGACTACCCGGACGTCCTGATTTTGTCAATATAAAAGCACAATTCCAGGTCCGGGCCCAAGGGGGTTTTCACGGGGTTTGACAGAAGTTTGTCAGATGCCTATCAGGTGCAAAAGGACTGTTTCCGGCGAATCATCAATAGGGCTGTTTTTCTGTTGATCCTGGCCGGAAAGCGACTCAAGGAGACGGGATGCAAGTGCCTTGCCGAGCTGCACCCCTTCCTGATCAAAGGAATTAATGTTCCAGCAGAAACCCTGGAAGACTATCTTGTGCTCATACAGCGCGAGCAAAGCCCCCATGGTAAAGGGATCTAACCGTTTCGCCATCAGAATCAGACTGGGCCTGTTGCCGGGAAAAAAGCGATTGGGGTTGTCATCGCTTTTTCCCTGCGCCAGAGCCAGCGACTGGGCGATCATGTTGGCGACCAGTTTCTGCTGGCTGGTGGTACCGCGCACCTTGCGATCCAGCCCACGCTGACAGCGGCGAAAACCGATAAATTCCACCGGCACCACCTCGGTTCCCTGGTGCAGCAGCTGATAAAAGGCATGCTGACCATTGGTACCCGGCTCACCCCAGACAATCGGCCCAGTCTGCCAGCGGACAAGCCTCCCCTGCCGGGTCACTGACTTGCCATTACTCTCCATGTCACACTGTTGAAGATGGGCTGGAAACCTGAGCAGGGCCTGGCTGTAGGGCAGAATAGCAAGGGTGGGAAAACCGAGAAAATTATGGTTCCAGATGCCGAACAGGGCCATGAGCAGCGGGATATTTCTACGGACATCCCGCTCTTCAGCGGCCAAATCCATGGCATGCGCGCCGGCCAGTACCTGCTCTGCCTGGTCGTAGCCGAGCAGGAAACCGAGAATAACCATGCCGACCATGGAAGTGGCCGAATAGCGGCCGCCTATATAGTCATACATGTGAAACACGGCACGATACCGGTCTGGATTATCCATGGGGCTGCCAGCTCCGGTCACGGCGATAAAATGGCGCTTGGGATCAAGACCGGCCCGGTCAAAAAAATCCCGGACCAGTTCCTCGTTGGTCAGGGTTTCCAGGGTAGTGCCGCTTTTGGAGACCACGTTGATCAGGGTACGGGAAAGATCAAGATCCGCCAGAACAGCGCCGGCATCGTCAGGATCCACATTGGCGATGAACCGTACCTGACGACCGGGCAGGCCATATGCAGCCAGGGCCAGGCACAGGGCCCGGGGGCCAAGGTCAGAGCCACCAATTCCAACCTGGACCATGGTGGTAAAAGGCTGGCCCTGATCATTACATAAAGTCCCGTCTGCCAGATCGTTGAGAAATTGACGCAAATGCGCAAGTTGCTCTTTGGCCTGGGCAGTGGCCCCGGGATGGTCGGGTTTTTCCCGGAAAACATCCCGAACAGCGGTATGCAGCACCTGACGGTTTTCAGAAGGGAACCCTTCGATACAGTTCAGGACCGCGCCCCGCTTCATGGCCAGAAATTTATCAATCAGCTCTGTCTCATCAGCCAGTTCCTGCAACCCCTCGAGCACCTGTTTGTCAACACGCTCGGTCCCATAGAAGAGATCAAAGCCACACTGGTTTGTCCGGTAACCGGCCAGCCGCTCTTCAGAAAGCAAGCCGGGCCGGGTCAGATCACAGGGAGCATCGGCCAGCACTGCCAGTTTTGCCACGGCCGCAAGATCATTAAAATCAGTCCAACGCATGCCTGCTCTCCCTCTCTGTATGATTAACTCAAGCCTTCATTTTCACGCGGTCCCGGCCAGTTCCTTGAGCTGGCTGATTATCGCATCATAGTCATCCTGACCATAAATGGCTGAACCGGCGACAAAGATGTTGGCCCCGGCGGCTGCTACCTCGGCAATGGTCCTGGGGCTGATGCCGCCATCAATCTCGATGCCGGCCTCCGGGTTGACCCTGTCAAGGCGTTGGCGCAGCTCACGAATTTTCTGCAACGTCGACGGAATAAAGGACTGGCCGCCAAAACCAGGATTGACGCTCATCAGCATGATCAGGTCCACGTCCTCGAGAATATAATCCAGGGTGGCAAGCGAGGTGGCCGGGTTGAGCACCGCGCCCGCCTTCTTGCCCAGATCCTTGATGTGATGAATGGTTCGGTGCAGATGGGTACAGGCCTCGACATGCACGGTTATCCAGTCAGCACCGGCCTCGGCGAAATCTTGCAGATACCGGTCAGGCTCGGTGATCATCAGGTGTACATCCAGCGGCAGATCGGTCACCTGGCGCACAGCGCGGACCACCAGTGGACCAATGGTGATATTGGGAACAAAATGACCGTCCATGACATCGACATGGATGATTCCGGCACCGGCCTTTTCCACAGCACGGACCTCGGCGCCGAGCCTGGAAAAATCGGCT
>Ga0256835_1001488_pt1 | contig 14019 bp, 16 predicted proteins | sample PIR30metaG_FD_185972 | JGI IMG/M metagenome (GOLD analysis project Ga0256835, IMG submission 185972) | Hydrothermal vent microbial communities from East Pacific Rise, Pacific Ocean - PIR-30 | ecosystem: Environmental > Aquatic > Marine > Hydrothermal vents | place: Pacific Ocean: East Pacific...
ATTGGCAACAGCGAACCATGGTGTGTCCACTATTATGGTGGCGATCACGGTGTCGGCTTTCTCATAGGGTTCGTCGTAGGACGGAAGCCACCTGCGGGTCCCGTACATCTCCCCCTGGGTGTGTATATAGTTGTCCCGAAATTCCATTCCCTCTCCCACGAAGCCATACTGCCCCACCCGTCCGTGATAATAGAATGTGAGATAGAACTCTGTTCCAGAGGGGATGGTGGTCCCCAGATGAACGATCAGTTTGGGCTGAATGGAGGTATAGGATACCTGATATGTAAAGGGACCATACTCCATAACGACAGAATCTATGGTCAGGTTGTTAGAATCATCCTGCATTACGAAGTGAAGCCATATGCTATCCGTGGAAGATGTGGCCAGGAACTTTATCCTGTCCATGGCGTACCCTATGGTGTCCCCATAGGTGTCCAGATATATCTCGTATTCATATTTCTTCACATCGAAGGGCTTGTTCTCCAGATCCATCACCTGATAGCGAGACCACCTACGGTAACGGAGGATTTCGCTATAGTAAAGTTGATCCATGGAAGGTGTTGTACCTGCAATCAAAAATATTATCATGGCAGGAGAATTTTAAGCCCTGCAACGAATTCACCCAATGATTCTCAACAGGATATCGGTTGAAATTTAGAAGGGGGGAGAACCCCCGCAACAGTTACTACCTGTTCTCCAGCTTATCCGCCTGATCGTACAGGAACGTTAACAGGAGAGGAATCTGGGTCTTTATATCTTCCTCCGAGATATCCTCATCCTTCAACGCCTGAGTGAGAGTTCCGAGTATATTTAGCAGCTCCTTGTAAAAGCCGCGGGGATCCAGTTCCCCCTTCTTCCTCTTTTCCACCAGTTCATCTATTTTACCCATTATTTCTGCTCCTTCCATTTCACCCCTCCGGGTGGATTAAAAGTTTCTAAAGTATAATCTCCCTCAATTTCTCGATCATCTTCGGAACCACCAGCCTGAGGATTCCGAGATTGATGTCCTTATCGGTTATAACAGCCAGTATAGCCGAATCCTCTATAGCATAGCAGAAGATCTTGCCCTCCTCTGCTTCCACCGATATGGCCTCCATACCCCCCACTTCCAGTTCCTTGGTAACCTTCTTCGAGAGGGTCACGAGGGCAGAGACCATAGCCGCAACCTTGTTCTGCTTCTCAATGGATTTGATGTCGGATGCTACTGGAAGTCCGTCGAATGTAGAGAGTACTATACCCCTGAGCCCCGGTATATCTGCCCCCACATCCTTGAACACTTCCTTTATCCTCTCATCTATACCGAACATAGCAGCAACCTCCCTTTTTGAAAATCTTTTTCAAGTTCATTCTCTACTGAAGACCTACGAAAGTTTAAAGGGTTCAATTAAAACCTTCAACCTGCAAGGTCATGTAACTGAATTACTTTTTCTTGGATAGAGGACGGAGAACCATGGTCATTATTCTCCCCTCACCCTTTATATCTTGCTCCACCTCTGAGAGATCAGATAATTCATCTGCAATTTTCCTCATCAACTCCTTGGCAATCTCGGGGTGCACTATCTGCCTGCCCCTGAATACGAGACGAAAGCGCACCTTATGACCGTCCTCCAGCATCTCACGGGCCTTGCGCAGCTTGACTTCCAGATCATGCTTATCTATATTTGGAGTGAGCTTCAATTCCTTGGTCTCTGCCGAGGCCTGCTTCTTCTTGGCTTCCTTCAGTTTCTTCTTCTGGCTGTAAAGGAACTTTCCGTAATCCAATATTCTGGCAACGGGGGGCTTGGCATTGGGAGCCACCTCCACCAGATCCAGTCCCATCTCGCGAGCCAGATTTATGGCATCTATGGTACGCATTATCCCGAGATTATTTCCATCGGGACCTATAACCTGCACTTCCCTGGCCCTTATCCTCTCGTTCACCCTGAAGAACAGGTCCTTATTCTTCTTCCCCTTATCCTTCCCTTTCTTCTTTCCCAAGAATTACCTCCTTGTTTTCCAGCCTTTCGTTATCACAGACGCATGGAATCTGCCCGCATTTGGGACATCCATTAAAATAGCGGGCTATAGCTTTCTCCACGTCTATCTCGAGCAGATTTGCCACGCTAAAGATCCATGCTATGAGATCGGACAGCTCCAGTTCGATATCCTCACGACTTCCGCGATTGACCGCCTTTGCAAATTCACCGAACTCCTCCACGAGCCAGAGAAAAGTCTTCTCCAGACCCCTCTTTCTGTCTTTCTCGTAATACGTGGCTCTGATGATCTCCTGAAATTCCCTGAACGTCATGACACTTCTATCTTGAGAAATCTGCGCTTCCCGACCTTTATTACCGTATTTGTATCGATGAATTTATCCTCGAAGACCTTCTGCCCATCGATTCGAATCGAACCCTGCGACAGTAATCTTCTGAATTCATTCTTCGAAGCCACCAGCCCGCTCATCAATAACGCCTCCGATAATTTTACAGGTGCATCGATTCGGAGGACAGGCACATCCTCCGGAAGATCCCTCTTTCTAAAGACACGATTGAAATGCTCCTGCCCCCTCCTGGCTCCCTCCTCCCCGTGGAAGATCCGGGTGATTTCGTAAGCCAGGCGCTCTTTCGCCTTCAGGGGATCTTTTTCAATTAAGGCTTTTATTTCTTCCATCTGATCATCATCGTAGTAGAGAACCAGGCGATAGTAGTCCTCCATCAGTTCATCGCGAATGCTCATCACCTTCCCGTACATATCCTCCGGAGAATCGTTGAAGGCTATGTAATTGTCCTCGGATTTGGACATCTTCTTGACACCATCGAGACCGATCAGAAGGGGAACCGTCAGTATGACCTCGGGTTCCTGTCCATAGGCCTTCTGTATGTCCCTCGTGAGGGCAAAGTTGAACACCTGATCGTGCCCTCCCACCTCCATATCCGCCTTCAGGTGAACCGAATCATACGCCTGAAACAGCGGATAGAGGAATTCGTGTATGTATATGGGTTCCTGGGCCTCCATACGTTTATGGAAGTCATCCCTTTCCAGCATCCTGGATACGGTATATTTTGCCGAGAGTTCGATTATATCCTGTGGCGTAAGGCGGGAGAGCCATTCGGAATTATATTCGACACGGGTTCTGCTGGCGTCCAGGACCCTGAAGACCTGCTCGAAGTAGGTTCTGGCATTCTCTCTCACCTCTTCCGGAGTCAGACGGGGTCTGGCCTTGGAACGGCCTGATGGATCTCCTATCATGGCGGTGAAATCACCTATGATCATGATAATCTCGAATCCGAGATCCTGAAGGTCCTTCAACTTACGAAGACTGACGTAATGGCCCAGATGCAGATCGGGCCTCGTGGGATCCGCACCGAACTTTACCCTAAGGGGCCCCCTCTTCCCCTCGACAAATGCCCTGTACTTCTCTATAAATTCCTCTTCGGGGAAAAAGTACGACGTATTCTTCTTAACGATCCTCAGAACGTCCTTAAGGTCCATCTCAGCTGTCGAAATACAGGATGAATCCGCAGATATTACACTGGACTATCTCATCCGGACCGGGAGGCTGAATGCCCACCGGCAACTTTGCAAAGCAGTTGGAACAGGTATCTCCTCCGATCACTATTGCGACCGCTCTTCCGTGCATCTTCATCAGGCTCTTGAAAAGATTCAGCTTATCCTTCGGAATTTCCGCCTCCAGCTTCTTCTTGGCCTCCTCCAGGGCCTTTATTCGTTCCTCATCCACCTTGCCAAAGGTTTCGATATAGCGAGGGTCCCGAAGGTCCCTCAACTTCAGCTCTATATCCTGAAGCACGAGCAGCTTCTTGCTCAAACTGTCCATGAGTCTATCATTCCTTTTCCAGAGAAGAAAGGAGTTCTATCAATTCCTCTGGAGTCTCCACCGACAGGTAATCCACATTGTTCTCCACTATCTTCTTGGCCAGCTGTGCCACCCTTCCCAGGTATATGAGATACCTGCTGCCGGGATCGTTGGGAGGAGCCACCAGCAGGAAGAATATATGGACCGGTTTTCCATCCACAGCGTCGAAGTCCACCCCTTCCTTGCTCACGCCTATGACGAGATAGAGGTTATCCACCACTGTGCTGCGGGAATGGGGGATGGCAATACCCCTTCCGATCCCCGTGGAACCAAGTTCCTCTCTCCTCTTGAGGGCCTCGAGGAGAATCTCCTTGTTTTCCTCGGGAATGTCCAGAAGGTCAACCAGTTCCTTGAGAACACCTTCCTTATCCTTCGCTTCCAGTCCTATCTTGACCCTTTTGGGGTTCATAAGTTCGCTGAGTGCACTCATTTCCTACCTCCTTCGCAATATTGAAGCCCCAAAATTATAAACCACTTCTGACCCTTAAAACCGGTATAATCAGGAACAAAGGCACAAATGTTCCGAGAAGGAACAGGATGGTTGCCAGGATCAGACCGCTGGAATCCATGTAGAATTCGACCCTATGACTGCCCTTCTTCAACTCCAGACCTGAAAATGCCCAGTTGGCCCTGATAACCGGAACCTCCTTTCCATCCACCCTCGCTCTCAGGAGACGCTGATAGGTCTTGGAGAGGTAAAGGAACCCATCATCCCTGGCAACACAGGAAAGGACTATTCTGGATGCGTCGTATCGCTCCACCTTGCACGGATCGAACCCTTCCCTGTCATACTTTGAAGAAACGGGATTCTGAACATAGGCCACATGCATGAAATCCATCTTCCCGTCGGCCACCATCGTAAAGAAGGTGGCGCTATCCTTTACTTCCTGTACACTATAAACCACATAGGCTCTGGGCAATTCCCTGATCCTTGCGAATCCCTTATCGGTAATGAAATAGCGGACATTCATCACCTCCAGGAGATTGACGAAGCCCTTCTTCCTCTCCAGAACGTACTGATACAGCTGGGCATAATGGTATGGCATCATGGGGTTATAACCCTCGGTCAATTCGAGACCGGTGATCATTCCCGAATTCCTCCTGAATACCATACCGCGGGAGGAACGGGCATTGATGCGAAACAGTCCCTTCTCTTTTAAAAATCTCGAGGCCAGTTTCATGTTATAATAGCTGTAGAGATCCTCCTTCCACCGCAGATAGGGGTTCCCCGCCAGATACAGATCAACGAAGGAGATCAGAATCAGGAATCCGGCGAAGATGGTGGCCGAAACCATTCCCCTGACGAAGGCAAATACCCCCAGAACGATCAGGGTGAGGATGAGGAAGAACTTGAACACTTCACCCTCCATTGGAGGCATTCCAGGATTCATCAGAAGATAAGCAACAGCAACGGCTACCAGACCTATCACCGTATATATCACCGGCCTGAAGAGCTTATTCCTTTCCCTTATGAAGACATCCAGCCCATAGGAAGCCAGTATGGGAACCAGGAACGCCACGATATACATGGCCCTGGATGGATTCCTTATACCGGAGAAGAGACCGGTCTTGTAGAGGGCCACCACCAGCGGATTGGATTTGCCCAGAGCGAAGAAGAGGGCGATCAAAGCCACAATTCCAGCGAATCTGATAATGGGCTCCTTCCAGCCCTTCCACAGTCCCAGAATAGCGAACAGGAGTCCGGCCAGCGAGAAGTACTGCGTGATCTCGATGTAGAAGTAATACGGGCCTCCCACGAATCGGGAGCCCGGTTCAAGTGCCCCGTAGAACTTGGGTATCAGGAGCTGGATGAAGAATTTGGGGTAAAAGGAGATCTCCAGCAGCTGCTCCAGGGTATAGGAAAGCCTTGGAGAATCCCTCACCACATCTATGAATGCGAAGTAATAAGCGGCGAAGAAGGGAAGGGCGCCCAAGATAAATACAGCCAGGTGTTTGAACCTCCTGAAGTAGAGGTAAAAAAGGGCTCCCATTAGCAGAGCATAAATGGGAATCTGGGGATGCCCGGCGAACAGCATGAATCCCACGAGAGCACCGGCAATAGCGGAAAATCTCCAGTCGGCTTTTTCCAGAGTCATCATCAGGAGGGGCAGTACCCACAGGCTATCCACGGCGAAGTTATGAATGAAGACCACTATATATCCCAGTGAGAACATGTATAGAATGGCACCGAACAGGGCTATCTCATCCCTGAACCTTCGCCGAAGGTAGAGGAACATGAATATGCCCGCCAGGAGATATGGAATGGCCAGCCCGATGAGGAAGGTATGGATATCGTTGTTCATGAACAGGCCCATCATGTACCTGAATACTGCAGTGGGATTGAGGTTGAAGACCTGTGGATCGTGGAGGAAGTGAATGGAAGAGAATATCTTATGGTTAAAGAAGGGCAGGATTCCCTCCCGGAGATTCTGCGTCATGTAATAGAAGTTCGGAAAGTTCTGCTCCAGAACATCTTCGAACATGGTGGATTGTCCCGATAGCACCGGGAAGAAGAAAATCAACCATAAAACGAATATAATCCCCAGATAGATGATGAACATAATTAAAAAGTTAAAGGTGAAAGAGGGGAGAACTATCCCCCCATTACTTGAGAATTTCCTTCAGAATCTGCGGAACCTGCTCGGGCAGATCAGCCACCCTCACACCAACCTTCTCGAAGGCCCTTATCTTCTCCTCTGCGGTGCCCTCACCACCGGCAATTATGGCACCGGCGTGGCCCATCCTCTTCTCCTTGGGAGCTGTCCGTCCGGCTATAAATGCCACCACGGGCTTGTTGAATTCCCTTCCGATGTACTCTGCAGCATCCTGCTCGTCCGTTCCACCGATCTCTCCGATGAGAACCACCGCCTCCGTCTCGGGATCCTCTTTGAAGAGCTTGAGGGCGTCGATGAACTTGGTTCCGATAATGGGATCACCACCTATACCGATTGCGGTGGACTGGCCGAATCCATTGGCCGTAAGGTGGGAAACGATCTCATATGTGAGGGTTCCACTCCTGGAAACCACCCCTATCTTACCCCTGGTGAAGATATGACCGGGCATTATCCCCACCTTGGCCTCGCCTGGGGTGATGAGTCCGGGGCAATTGGGGCCAATGAGACGAACACCCTTCTGATCCAGATAGGCCCTGACCTTCAGCATATCGTGAATGGGAATTCCCTCTGTAATGGCAACTATTAGACCTATTCCGGCATCGGCGGCTTCCATTATAGCATCGGCCGCAAAACGGGCAGGAACGAAGATAATGGACGTATTGGCTCCTGTCTTCTCGACAGCTTCCTTAACCGTATCGAAGACGGGAACTCCTTCCACCTCCATCCCGCCCTTACCGGGGGTAACACCACCCACGACATTGGTTCCGTATTCCTTCATCAAACGGGTGTGGAAGGAACCATCCCTTCCGGTTATTCCCTGAACGATGAGCCTTGTATCCTTTCCTACGAGTATCGCCATGTGAAAAGTTTAATCCCATCCCCTGCGGATGATATGAAAACGATTCAGCCTGTGGAGATCGCAGGCTGGTATCACCTCCCTTATGACCACTCCACCCTCCTCGCTCACCACCTCCCCCACATGCCCCACCACCAGCCCCTCCGGGAACATCCCCTCCAGACCGGAAGTATACAAGGTATCGCCCCGTTTTACATCCTGTCCCTCCAGATGCTCCATGAGAGGAGGGTTCCCTCCCATTACCCTCGACAGGAGTTTACTCCTGCCATCGTAAACGGGTATGGATAACTCTGGATTGTAAATGGTAATGGCCATGGATCTATCGGCAGAAGTATGGACCACCTTCCCGGCAACACAGGAATAAACCACCACGGGGTCCCCATAGCTCACCCCATCCATCGTCCCGAAGGGAAGGACCATGGTCGTGGGGGAGGATGGATCGTCGTATATGGGAGCATTGACGAATACCCTTCTCTCGAACGGAGACATCTGAAAGGCAAAATCCAGTTCCTCACGCATATTCTGAACATCCCTGACGAAGGATTCGAGTTGAACGAGGGGATAATACACGGGTGCAAGGATCATGGAAACGAAGTATCTGGGCAATTCCAGAAGGAATAGAAGCGCTATAGCGATTAAAACACCGATGCGGAACTTCAACGTCTTCTACCCAGAAGTTTCCTCCCCTTGGAAAGGACTTCTTTATAGGTGTTGAAGTCCTCCACCACCTTTCCTATTCCTGCTACCACCGTCTCCAGAGGATTCTTGGCGATATTGACCTTTATCTTCAGTTCGTTCTCTATACGCTTGTCCATCCCCTTTATGAGGGCTCCACCGCCTGCGAGATAGATACCATTATCCACCACATCCCTCACCAGATCCGGCTGTGACTCCTCCAGCAACCTCGTTATGGCGCTGATTATCTGATTAATAGGGGGATCTATGGCTTCCCTGATGTCGGAAGAGGAGAGGCGTATGGGCTTCGGCTTATGGGTGGCCAGATCCAGACCGGTGATCTCCATATATTCTTCCTCTTCCAAAGGGAAAGCATTACCCAGCTTGATTTTGATCTCCTCGGCAGTCAGATCCCCGATATTGACGGTGAACTTCCGCCTCACGTATTCCTTTATTGCATCGTCTATCTCATCCCCCGCCACCTTTATGGAGTTCTGATGGGCTATTTTGTTCAGGGATATTATGGCAATTTCCGTGGTACCCCCTCCTATATCCACTATCAGGTGCCCCTTTGGCTCGTGGATTGGAAGCCCCATACCCAGGGCGGATGCTATCGGTTCCTCTATCAGATATACCTCCCGGGCACCGGCTCCCTCACCCGCATCTATAACCGCTTTTCTCTCCACATCGTTGGCCCCAGCCGGAATACCCACTATGAGGACGGGACTGATGAATCGGGATTGGCTCTTTATGATGTAGGAGAGGAACTCCTGTACCAGTTCCAGATTTTCTATTACTCCATCCTTTATGGGTTTCTTGGCGAATATACCCTCGGGGGTCTTCCCGTACATCCTCTTTGCACCTTCACCGATGGCAATAATATCCCCCGTCTCGGCGTTGTAGGCTATAACAGAAGGAACACGCATCACTATACCATCGCCCCTCCGATACACCAACGTATGGGCCGTTCCCAGGTCTATCCCCAGGAAGTTCCTCTTGAACGGATTAACAATCCTGAACATTCAGATTATCTCCTGTTAGTCGAAAAGTATAAAGATCGAAGAATTCAGCAAATAAGGTCGGCACAGGATATGTAAAATTAGCCGGATTGTGGACGGGCCCTTATTACTGTAAAACCCGCTTCAGGGCGGTATTCGAGCACCACGTCCCTGTTCCTGACAGGCCTGTCCTCGAATGGTTTCTCCAGCAGGGTGGATGCCACTCCATCTATCCTGAATCCAGCAGAAGAAAGCATACTTTCTATCTCCCGGAAGGAATAGAATCGAGCCACGGAGTAAAAGGGATGGCCTTTCCTCCCCTTGTCCATATAGAACCGGGCCCATGGGGATTCCCGGAGCACCAATCCGAGGATCACATAACCATCGGATCGAAGGGTCCTTGCCACCTCCTCAAGCACCATACGTGGATCATCGAAGAAGCAGATGGATACCACCACCAGTTCCATATCGAAGGCATTATCCGGAAAGGGCATAACGTGAGCATCACCCAGAACCACCCTGACCCCCCTCTTCCGGGCCATAACGAGTTCGGAGAGGGAAATATCCAGACCGAATTGCACACCGAGGGCCGATGCGAAACGGCCGGTCCCCACTCCCACCTCAAGCCCCCTGTCGAAGGGCTGCAGTAGCGATCTTATGGCCTCCAGTTCCAGTTCGTATATCGATCTTCCAAAGGGTTTTTCGTACCACCTATCGTACCTCTCGGCAAGTTTATCGAATACTTCCCGGACCCTCACAGGGAACCACCTCCGGATATTATCAGATACAGCATCGCCCCCGAAACAGCCGCCAGAAAATTGGTCACATCGTTATTCCACAATCCTCTTCTCTCGAATATGGCACCCAGATAACTGTCTATAATGCTTCCCATAAAGCCAGAAACAGCGACGGGTACGAATTCACTTCCGGCAAAAGCAGATATGATCAACGCTCCGACCAGAGCCCCCAGAAAGCCCCACCCACTTACACCCCCCGATATTCCCTTCCTTACAGGATGGAGATTGGTGATAAGGTAGGATTGCCTGGAGAACTTCATCCCGATTTCCGTGGCAAGGGTATCGGCCATCATTGCGGCAACAGCAGACAGGTGCATATAGAACAGCAGATCCAGATGCATAATGGCATATATAACGGCCAGAAAGGCGCTCACTCCCCCGTTGGCAAAAACCTGATTTACGTCCCTCGTCTTCTCATCGCTCCCCAGAAGCCTGCCCACGGCGGAAGCCACTCCCACGAAGGCTATCAGGGGCAACACCCATGCAAGTCCTCCTGCATAGAGGATGATGGCTCCAAGGGAAGCCACGGCAAGGCTGGCACACAGGGTGAGCCACCGGGCTATTCCTATCAAAAGGGCTATAACCAGAGAAATGGGAAGAGCGATCCACAGCTCCACATATCCCCACCCTCCCAGGATGGCCATTGCAGAAAGAGGAACGGTGAGATTATCCAGTCCGCCGGGAGACGAAACCTCCAGTAGAGTAAGTACCAGAGAAATGAAAGCCGAATCTACGGGCGAAAATCCCCCCATGAAGAACAGGAGGAAGTTTATCAGATAGACGACCAGAGTTCCCTCCAGCGTTTTGCCACACGCTATCTTCTTTCTGCCGAAATACCTCCCCACGAGGGCCCCCAGAGGATCCGCAAAGAACATGGGATACAGAGAATAGGTGAACACATGGCTGTTATCGTGAAAGAAGAATGCAACTATAAGGACGCTCAATGGATATGCCACCACACCCAGTTTCTTATGGAAATACCTTGAAGGAACCAGTATCAAAAGCAGCATTACCAGAAAAGTCAATGCTATGAAGATCTTCGGCGGCAGGAGATTGTAAAGGATCAGGGTCGAAACACCCACGCTGAGGTGAAGGAGTTTCTGCGCCATAAATCTATCGTTGAGGGTCAGGAGCGCCAGGGCAATGATTCCCTGAGCCAGAATGACGATTAAAGCCTCAATCCACACCTTCTAAACTCTCCAGTGCATTTCTCAAACGGGGATATCTAAATTCAAATCCCGATTTCAGCAGGCGCCGTGGAACCACCTTCTGACCTTCCAGCAGGAGGTATTCCGCCATTTCTCCGAACAGAAGCCTCAGGAGAAACGCAGGAACTGGCAAAAGGCACGGTCTGCGAAGTATGGAGCAGAGGGTCCGGGCAAATTCCTCATTTCTCACCGGATAGGGGGCGGTCAGATTGAAAGGTCCGGAATAATTTCCCTTCATAAGAAATTCGATGGCTCTAACCAGATCCCCTATATGAATCCAGGACATCCATTGCTTTCCCGTTCCAATCTTCCCACCAAGCCCCAGACGGAATGGAAATCTCATGCGGGGATATGCTCCTCCATCCCGGGCGAGGACGAGTCCGATACGCAGTATCACCCTCCTGATACCCATATCCTCCACATCGCGGGTGGAATCCTCCCAGTCCGTCACCAGACGGGCAAGGAAATCATCCCCCGGCGGGGATCCTTCGTCGAATTCGGCATCGGTCGAGCGGCCATAATATCCGATGGCGGATGCCTGCAAAAAAGCCCCGGGCTTATTTCCGCTCCTGCGAATCTCTTCAATCAGTTTTCGACCCGCCCATATGCGGCTCTCCCTTATCGCCCTTTTCTTCGCCGAAGTCCATCTCCCGGATGCAATGTTCTCCCCTGCAAGATTCACGATAATTGTATCCCCATCCACATAACGATGGACTTCATCATAGGGAATTCCTCTGGAAGAATCCCTCGAAACGATGATAACTTCATAGCCTCTTTCGGAAAGGAATTTCGAGAGGTGGGATCCGATGAAACCACTTCCTCCAGCGATCAGGACCCTCATCTCACGATCGTCTTTTCTCTGTCCATACCGTAGGAAATGATCTTTATGGGAACGCCCAGATATTCCTCTATGAAGGATATGTAATCCCGCGCCCCCTCGATATCATCGAAACCGGGGAAGGTTCTGTAGATGGGCTCCACATGGGAAAGGCGATGTATTGAAGCGGGGAACCAGTCCAGTTCCATACCATGCATCCTGTATGCAACGGCCACCTTCACCTCCGGAAAGCCAAACAGAACATCCAGTTTGGTCATGACCAGATAATCCACACCATTGATCCATACAGCATACTTGAGAGCCACCAGATCCAGCCAGCCCACCCTGCGGGGTCTTCCCGTGGTGGCACCGTATTCCCCTCCTTTCTCCCGGAGCTGGTTTCCAGTCTCATCGACCAGTTCGGTGGGGAAGGGTCCCTTTCCAACGCGGGTGGTATAGGCCTTGAAGACACCGATAACCTCGTTTATGCTCTTCCACGGAAACCCGAGACCCACCAGAGCGCCGCCGGATATCGTATGGGAACTCGTCACGTAGGGATATGTGCCGAAATCTATATCAAGAAGGGTTCCCTGTGCTCCTTCCATCAGAATAGATTTACCCTCATTCAGAGCATCCATGAGATACCTGGAGGCATCTCCCACCATATCCTTTATCTCACGGGACTCGGCAAGGAGGATGTCGTATATCTCCTCGAAGTCAAGATTCACGCTGAAATGACGCTTGTTGAATTCATAACTCCTCTTCAGATCCTCCTTGAGGATGCGTTCGTCCAGAAGGGACTCCGCCCTTATCCCGAATCTGGCATACTTGTCTCTGTAGGCCTGGGATATTCCCCTCTTGGTGGAACCCACACCCTTACCGGATTCCTCCTGGCGGGCATCCTGCACCTTGTGATAGGGAAGAACCAGATGGGCCCTCTCATCCACTATGAGCCTGTAATCCACGCCCTCCAGTTGCCTCAACTCCTCAACCAGGGACAGGATATCTATAACCATACCCGCCCCCAGTATGCCCACCTTCCCGCCCCGGAGCAACCCGGAAGGGACCTGATGAAAGATGTATTCCTTACCCTTCACCTTTACCGTATGACCCGCATTGGCTCCACCCTGAAAACGGGCGATGATATGGTAATCGCCCGAGAGGAAATCAGCTATCTTGCCTTTACCTTCATCTCCCCATTGCAGACCAACGATAACGGACACTCTGCTCATTCTTTGAAGTTTAAAGGCCCAGTTTGAGATCCAGAGAATCTCCCTTGCTCTCCACCAGTTCGTTCAGCTCCTTCAGAAGAGCATCCAGATCCTTTACCCCATACTTCTCCGCATTCTCCCCTATGGTCCCCCAGATGGGTGCACCGCAGGATATGGCGGGAATTCCATGCTTGAAGAATATATCCACACTATCCGGATACTTGACCACCACTTCTTCCACAGTCGTATCGGGTGTAATCTTCATGGCGAAGAAATTTTAATGGAAGGCAGCGGACTTTTACACCCCTGCACTGATGGAGGCTTCTAAAAGACCATTTTAATCCCTGAAGAATGATCTAACGACTCTATAAAGCCAGGGTAACTGGATGGTTTCTGGCTAAACACTGATCCCGGTCCTCAACTTCCACCCGTTTATGTTGAAACCTCCCATCTTCTCGAGGACATGATTTATTAGCGCTCCGGCGTTTTCGGTTCTGACTTCCTCCATGGCCCTGAGGAAAAGAGCAACGAATTCGGCATCCGGGAAGTCGGGAAAGAGATAGGCCTTTCTAAAGGTCTCGTCGCTGAATAGGCGATACACCTTACTCGCCGGCGGTATCTCGGTTCGAAGAAATCGAGCGTAGGACTCGAGCGCCTCTTTAAGGGTCAACTGATAAAGGTAGGTATAGCCCGGGGCTTGCATCTCCCCGGACTCTTTCAAACTGTTAAGGGCATCCCAGAGAACGTACTTGGCCAGTTCCACCTTCACCGGGTCGGGCTCTGGAAATGGTTTCTCCATATATTTCTTAGCTTCAGTCCTGAGAATCTCGATTATCCCCGTTTTGTCGAAGAGGACTTTCCCAATGAGGATTATTCTGGCAGTGTTCCTCTTATTCCTGGAGTGTTCATCCTCAAAGTACCACCTTACCTGCCTTACAGGGTTTGCAAAGTACTCGATCAAAAAGCCATCCATCAGGACGTTTCCCCTC
>Ga0256835_1001489_pt1 | contig 14015 bp, 13 predicted proteins | sample PIR30metaG_FD_185972 | JGI IMG/M metagenome (GOLD analysis project Ga0256835, IMG submission 185972) | Hydrothermal vent microbial communities from East Pacific Rise, Pacific Ocean - PIR-30 | ecosystem: Environmental > Aquatic > Marine > Hydrothermal vents | place: Pacific Ocean: East Pacific...
TCACACTCATCTATGTGGGGATACGTTCTTCCAACACGGTTCCAGAAGCTGTAGATTCTATAGCCTCGCGATACCGGTATCCCCGGGTCTACGGGTTCAAGCCCCTGGCTCTCCATGATCTCCTTAACCACCTCCTCACCCTCTTCGGGGAATATGGAGCAGGTTGCGTACACGATCGTGTCCGCGAAGCGAGAGGCGTTCATAAGCATCGCGCGCTGGATAGCGCTCATCTTCTGGGGTATGGTCTCGCGTTTCAGCAGCATCTTTATCGCTGGGTCCTTCGGTATAGCTCCGCTGCTACTGCATGGAGCGTCTACTAGAGCAGCATCGCAGGGTCTAGACATCCTTATCCATCTGCTGTCCGTCAGCGCTATATCGATGCGATCCACATCAACGCCATACTTCTTCAGCAGCTTTCGGAGGTTAGCGAGCCTTCGAGGAGACCTATCGAGAGCTACTACGCGAGCCCTGTTCTCTGTCAACTGCATTATGAGCGACGTCTTGATGCCAGGTGCCGCAGCAAAGTCGTAGATGAGCATGCCCGGTTCAGGTTTTAAAGCTAGCACAGTCAGTACGCTAGCGCGATCCTGGATTATGGCTGCACCCGATCTGCATAGGGATAAGTTCCTCACAGGCTTCCTAGCCTTGACGACCCGTACAAGGAAAGGAACGTGCTTGTCCTGCTCAACGTACACACCCTCACGCTCCATGATCTTCAGAGCCTTGTCGATGTCTATCTTCAGCGTGTTTATCCTTATCCATACGACTCTCCTATTCATGCTCGCAAGCATCTTCTCAACTTCCTGAGGATCCATAACCTTTAGGACCTTTTCGTAGAACCATTTCGGGTAGGAGAGCCTAGTCCACGGCTCTTCAGCCATAACCTCGCTGAGCACCCTATCGATACCCGGTAAGTCCCTTTTCACCGCTTTCTTAAGCCTCGAGTCGAGCGTTAGCCCTAGCTCACGAGCCTTTATGTATAGGAATGCGCGTGCCAGCAGTCTGTAGGAGTAGTTGCGTCGTATAGCCTCAACAACGCGCTTCACCAGGTAGTAATGCGCTACGAAGCTGTGCGCGATATTGTACATGTCTTCACGAGTGAGCTCTCTCGTACTGCACTTGACTCTTCTACACGTCAGCGTGAATGCACGGTCCAGAGACACTCCTAGCCTATCTATCGTGTACGCAACGTTCGCTAACACGTTGACTACTTGGTTCAGGTTCATGTACCTACACTCCTATCACTCGCTGTACCCCATACTAGCTTATAAGGGGAGATCATTCAATTTTTGGATAGCAGAGAACGAGCCGTTGCATCTCCGTTCCGCGCCGTTCGTATATCGACGAAACGCCCATCCCCTACCGGGTGGCCTGAAATGGGTGCTCGAGGAAACACATCGCTGATAGCTCTGCTGCTGGTGATAGCTCTAAGCGCTGCCGCCTACCCCATCGCGCTCAGTACTCACTACACGCATCCAAGCTATGCAACTACATCCAGCACAGCCAGTGTGAATACCTCAGTCTACGAATCTAAGGCGATAAGGTTCCTGATATCCATAGCTGAAGACGCTATCCTACGACTTCAACACGTTATAACAGCCCTAGAGTCTAAGGGGGTAAACGTCAGTGTTGCTGCAGAGCTACTGAACGATGCTAGAACCTACCTTCTCAGAGCCATAGACTCGTACAAACACAACGATCTGGCTAGCGCCTATAGCTACATCAAGCTGTGTCTAAGCTACGTAGCTAAGGCTTGGAGAAGCGTCAGGAGCTCCATATCGGCGTACCCATCGATTGAAGCTACGCTACTGTATCGCCATGCAAAGGCACTGTATAGACTGACCAACATCGCGCTCGGGTTCGCACTGCATATCAGGAACGTCAGCGTCAGAAAGCACGTTATGGAGCTCGTACTCAAAGCTAGAGAGCTCTGTGCTAGAGCGATCCAGACTCTGCGTATGGCGCTAGCGACAAACAACGTTAGCTCGCTAACCATCGAGAAGGTTAGGAAGATGCTAAGCGAGGCTAAGAAGCTACTCGAAGAAGCGAGAGAGATAGCGCTGAAGGATTACCTTGTTCCAGAGCTGAAGAGAGCTAGCGAGAAGTACTTGACATCGATCCTCGCATCGATGAAGCGCGAGATCGCTGCCCTAGAGCTCGCTGTCAACACGCTGAAGAAGGTGAACAGCGCTCAAGCAAATCACGTACTGAAGTATCTACAGGCGCTGAATGCAACCTATAGGCACCTTGCGGAGATGCTCAAGCACATCGAGGGCACCCACAGCGCAACGACACTGATCCACGAAATACATCGCGCTGCAGCAACTGCTCGCATCTCGGTGCTCATCGGCCGCTCGGCACTGCTAAACACCATCTCAGCGACAGAGAAGGAGTTGAAACACGTTCTAGAGAAGATAGTGAACCTATCTGTACACATCTGCGGTAGATACATGCATAGAGCTCACGCACCCCCGATATGTGAACATGTTAAGCACCTACACGCTCTGCCAATACACAGAGGAATGTTCACACCACCGGCGCTGAGGAACCTAATTGCCGTGCTTAGAGACCTAGAGATGTCAGCTCATCAGTGGAGAGCTCTCGCACTGCTATGCAGGAGAGCTGTGAACATAGCCGAAGCTCTGCAGGGTCTAATCGCGTTAGAGAGCGGTAAGTGACTCCCTACAGCACGCTGTCATAATCCTCAACACAATTTTTCCCTCCTTTCATAATGTACGCACAGTGAGAGCATGAGGAGCCTAATCGCACTACTTCTATTGGTGCTCTGCATCAGTACCCTAGCTATGGCTAGGGTACTTGGTCAGACCTCCATATACGTGTGTCCAGCCACAGCAACAGTGTGTCTACCTCCAAAACCACACACTTTCCAGAAGCTCCTAGATCTAGGGATCGGCGTGAGCGTTGCTGTCGCTGCTGGCGTTGCTCTGAGCCTATTCATTAGAAGGAGGCTATCCATAGAGCGTGAGGCCGTAGGTAAGCAGGTTAGGCATAGAAGGCGATGACGCTCAGTAGGGGGCAGGTACGCGCTCATCGATCACTCTGACGTGCACTCATCATCGCTCGTACTGATCTCCGCTACCCGGCCATATCTACGCAGAGCCTCTATCCATACACTTGTTGGAGCCACACACGAAATCTGTTCGTGCTGCATAAGCACATCCCTGAGCTCTAGAACGAACTCTCGGGACAGCGGTTTTGTCAGCAGCGTTGCCTTCATCAACCTATTGAGTGCGTAGAGGTATAGGTAGGTTTGTCTGGGTATCCACACCGAGCAGTAGTCGTCGGGCGGCGAGTTCGAGCCTATCACGATCCTGATCCTCTTGCACTGCTCGACAACGTCTATATACACCTCTTCAAGGGGCGCAACATGATCGCTAGCGATCACGGACGAAACCATCGCTTCGCAACCATCTAGCTCCTCTGCATTCGCTTCACGAAGCTCAGCCTCAGCACCCAGCACTGCACTCACATAGGGCTCTCCACACGACGATGCTAGAGATAGGTAGTCCTTGAAGCTTTCGATGCAGATCCTCGACCCGATCTGTATATACACGTTCCCGAGCTTGTAGAGCTTCCATCTGTAGAAGATCCCATTGCCACGCTTAGCCACGATCGCTACGGGAATGAATTCGATGCTTGTTATCGTGAGCTGTACAGGGTCATACACAAAGACTAGCGCTGTATCGGGGTTCGAGTGGTTCGGCATCATCTCCGAAGCCATGCACACTACTTCGTCTAGGAACAGCTTGAAGTCGAAGGGGTCTGCACGGACTCGTCGAGGTGCAAGCCTTACTATGGGGAGCCGAATCCTTCGAGTACGCGAAGACTCATCGCTTGGGTTTAGATTCGGACTCAACTGATCCCTCTCACTGGTGCTGAGCTATATGGTGTCCTTAACAAGGGTGTATCGCGTCGATAGGGACCCCATCGACGAGGTTGTCGAGCGTTGCTGCGATATACTCCGTGGAGGGGGTACCGTAGTCTTCCCCACTGAGACTGTGTACGGTGTGGGAGCCCGGGTCGACTCTGTGCGGGCTATCGAAGCTCTTCTACATGCAAAGAATCGCGGGTTAGAGCCGCTAACCATCCACATAAGCAGCCTACGCCAGCTAGATGCACTCGGTATCGATCTCGGTCCGGAGGGTGAGCGCCTTGCAAGAAGGTTCTGGCCCGGACCCCTAACCATAGTCGTGCCCCTAACCAACGGCATGCTTAGGCACGCATCGGGGCTAACTCCATTCATAGGCGTTAGAATGCCCGCTCACCCCATAGCACTCAAGCTGATCGACTGCGCGGGCCCCCTCGTCGCTCCGAGTGCCAACGTTAGTGGTAGACCAAGTCCCGTGCGCGGATGGGATGCGATCATCGAGATGTTTGGGCGCGTCGATGCGATTATAGACGCTGGCGACTGCGTTGAAGGTCTAGAGTCGACTGTTGTTCAACTCAGTCCCGGTACACCACGAATACTCAGGTTGGGGCCCATAGATCCTCGCGACCTTGAACAGACGCTGGGCCGCCCCATATCGATGTCCTCGCTACCAGTGCAGAGAAGGAGATACAAGCCCCATCTAAGGGTCGTTCTCAGCTACGTGGGTGCGCTCAACGCGGTCGATATGCTTAGAGGAAGAGCTCCTGAACCCATGTGCATCGCAGTGCTTAGCGAGGATCTCGAGCGCGGACTAGAGCTCCCGAAGAACGTCATCGCGTTAAAGCTTGGCTCTCTAGCCGAACCCCTCACAATAGCTAGAAACCTATTCAAGCTGCTGCGAAAAGCCGAAGGTCTTGGATGCGCAACGCTGATAGTGCCATCGCTCCCCGAGCAGGGAATACTCGCAGCCGTTATGAGTAGGCTCAGAGCCTCGGCAGACGAGATTCTTCATTAATTCGTGGCAGCGTCAAGACATGAGCTTATCAGAGAGCTAGACAAGTATAAACGAGGATGCATAGTCAGGTTTAAAAAGGCAGAGACTCCAACATCTTCCGAAATCCGTGCCTAGGTAATTCACAGCCATCTAGCCACTCATTAGATAGTTAACAACTCCTTTGAGGTGAGCATCATGGCCCTCAAGGAGAGAGTCGCTCTCGTACACCCCTTCCTGGCTCAGCTCGGGGGCGGAGAGTACCTAGCCTTCGTCACGGCGAGGATACTCAAGGATAGAGGGTACGACGTGACGATATACACGCTGACGCAGGTAGACAAGAGCAAGGTTGAGAGCTTCCTAGGGTTCTCGGTCAGCGACATCGATATAGAGAAGCTTGAAGTTGAGCTCCCAGCACCCCTCCACGAGGTTATGCACGGCAAGCAGTCCAAGTACCTCAAGGCCATACTGAGCACCGATCTCGAGAGCCGCATCGACGAGCTGTTCCGTGAGTACGACATCGTGTTCGATACCCAGGCCGATCTCATAATACCGTCAGACATAGCCTACGTCCACTTCCCATGGCTTGCACCAGAGCCTCAGGACGGTGAACGCTATGCTAAGCTCTTTGAGAGGCTGATAGAGCCTATTCTAGCGAAGCTTCGAAGAGCGAAGATACTCACTAACAGCTCCTGGTCCGCTGCCTACGTACGTAGGTACTACTCACTATTCCCAGACGTCGTATACCCACCCGTAGACGTTGAGAGGATACAGAAGGTCTGCCAGAACTGCGAGAAAGAGGACTTTGTACTGACAATCTCCCGCTTCTCCCCCGAGAAGAACGTTATGAGCGTCGTTAAGGTGGCCCGCAAGCTGAGGTACATGAACTTCGTCATCGTGGGCAACGCCCAGACCTACGAGTCGAAGCTAGTACTCGAGCAGATCCGGGAGTTCATGGAGATGCATGGGATGGACAACGTCGAGCTAATGGTTAACGTCGACCGAAGCACGCTACTCAAGCTACTCTGCAAAGCATCGCTGTACCTACACCCCATGTATACGGAGCACTTCGGCATAAGCGTTGTCGAGGCTATGGCGGGAGGGGCTGTGCCTGTAGTGTACAGGGATGGCGGTGCGTGGTACGACATCGTGTCCAAGGTCAGTCTAAACCTCGGATACTCATCGATAGACGAAGCCGCCTACATACTCAGTAGGCTACACAACAACAAGGATCTACAGGAGAAGCTGAGGAATAGAGCTAGAGCAGTATCGATGCAGTTCGGGATCTCCTCTTACAGCGAAAAGGTTTCGTCCATAGTAGACTACGTCGCGCAGGTCAAGAGGATCGAGAGAAAAAGTTTTGGAATCTAACTCACGGAACTCAACCACTCTTTTCGTACTCCTTGATTATGCGCTCGATCTCGCGAGCTAGGGTCTTGACCCAGTCAAGCATTCCCTTAACTGCTTCATCCTCGCTCCTAAAGCCCTGAAGCCAGGACGTGAACTCATCGAACACCTCGCGCTCTACGACCAGCAACAGCGATTCTATCTCGCTGTACAGCCTTAGAACCTTCTCGCGACTCGGCTGAGACATGCGGTCCCACCAGTACCAGTTTTTCTGCGACTGTACTATTTAAGCTGTTAGCGTAATGAGTTTTGTCGTTAATGATCTGCCTACTTCACTTCACAGCTCGAAATGCGGAACGTGGTATTCATACACGTTTAAGAGCCATAGCTATGGCTTTAAAACCAGGCTTAGGCGAGCACGAAGCGTAAGGCGCGGGGAACCACAGCATGAGGAGAGGCTTGGGTATAGCGCTACTGATCCTCGCATCCGCTCTATGGGGCTCATCGTTCCCAGTGATAAAGCTGGCTCTCAAGTATGTCGATGTATATACGTACCTATGGCTTAGAAGCGCAATCGCTCTCTCCATCCTTCTCCCATTCGCACTGAGACTGCTCTCCAGAGATAGAGCTCTATTCCTTAACTCAGCTAAGGGAGGCACCTTAACGGGGATCGCGTATCTCGCTGGTCTAGGTCTTCAGGGGCTCGGGATCTCCATGACCACAGCATCTAAGGCAGCGTTCATCACGGGGTTCTCGACAGTCTTCGTACATCTCTACACATCCCTTAAGCACAGACACTACAGACTCGATCTACTCCTATCGCTAGTGCTAGCCTTTGTGGGTCTGTACCTCATGACTAGGCCCAGCGGAGGCATGAATCTCGGCGACATGATTATCCTCGCTAGCGCCGGGGCATGGGCTGCGCAAGTAATTCTCGTAAGTAGGTACTCTAGTAGCTCTGAGCCCTTCACCTTCGTACTGTTCGAGACCGCACCAACCACACTCTTCGTGATACCCAGCACGTACCTAGGTCTGGATCTGCATGCAATCAGACCCATCGCAGCACTATCTATTCTATACCTAGCCTTAACGTGCAGTGTACTAGCATTCAGTCTACAGGTCGTTGGTCAGCGAAGCGTTGATCCCGCGACTGCGGTCATCATATACCAGACCGAGCCCGTCTTCGCCTCCATCGTTGCATGGCTCCTTCTAGGCGAGTGCATGGAGCCCCTAGAGGTTGTTGGAGCTGCGCTGATACTCATCGCGACACTAATCGCTGCACGCGGGTATATCAGCGAGCTCGAGTCCAAGGAGCTTCGCATGTAGGGCTCGCAAGCCTTGGAAGCTCGCCTCTAACAAGCTTCTCTAGCACAGCCTTGAGGGGTTGACGAACGTCGTCTACGTGCCACACAACCACGCGATGGCGCAGCATCACCGAGTACGCTAGCTCACCCATCCTGTAGACAACTACGTCCGTCACGCCCCGCTTAACAAGCTCTTCAGCTACGCTAGCCCCTATCAACAAGTCTCTTCCAGACGGCACAAGGTTCTCACGCGTAAGGAACTCTGTACGAACTATGTTGCCCTCCACGATCTCCACAATCGCAAAGAAGCGTGCCTTGCCGAAGTGCTTAGACAAAGGCTTATCTAGCCCAGCCTCATCCTGAGGTGCGCACACAACAATGCGTCTCCGAATCGAGGGCTCGAAACGCACAACCACATCCTCAACGTACTCGATCCTCGACTTGATGCTCTCAGAGATCCTCTCAGCAACGCGATAGAGATCCTCAATTACGTAGAGCGGTGGAGCCCTCACGGTTATCTCAACGAAGACCACGGGCCCTGCCCAGCGAGCCTTGACTTCGACCACCTCAAAGTCTGGAACACACTCCTCGACGATCCTCCGCATCTCTACGATCAACTTCTTCTCGCGGGGCAGGTCTAGAAGCGATAGTATCGAGTCCTTGCCTGCCTCGTATGACGCGATGAGCAGCCCCACCATCGCTACGGCCACGGCTGCCCGATAAACCGTGATCATGCTCGTCACCGAGTATAGAGCTATACCTATCAGCACCGCCGACCCCTCGAGAACATCGCCCAGCGTATGCATGGCATCGGCCTCAAGTGCGGGAGCCCTAACGATCTTGCCACACACCTTCTTGGCGTAGGTAGCTACTGCGAGTAGAGGCAGTGAAGCGCCCTGTGCGTAGACCGCGATCAGGCTTCGGGACGGTGCTGCGCCAAAGCCCTCTATACCGAGCTGGATGCCTCCCACAGCCAGTGCCGCTGCTAAGCTAAACGCTATCAGGTCCTCGAGCTTGTAGAGCCCATAAGGCATTCTACGTGCTCGAGGAGATCTAGCAACGATCATTGCGATCACTATGAGGAGCGTTATAGCGACGTCAAGCCATGCATGGAACGACTCGATCATTACAGCAGCGTTGTGAGTGCTGTACGCAGCGACGAGCCTTATCGCTGCAGCGAGCGCCGTGACGACGATGGCCAGCGCCAGCGCTGCAATGAAGCGACGCTGTCGAAGAGACCTAGCCATGCTATCGCTCTAGGCTCGTCACGAGGGGATATATTTCTAGCGGTTGCACAGAACTCGAGTGGTCTACTCCACAACACCTAGCACCCGAATCATTGGGCTGATCTCCGTTACGAGCCACTCCTTCTCGTAGGAGCACCTCATCCTCCTCTCGCGGCCGACAGCATCTATCGTTTTGAGAGCTTGTAGCGGTATCCTGACGCTTCTTACACGCAGAGCCTCAACGAGCTCACCCCTATCGATCCTGAACACATACTGCGGCACGATCCTTATCCATCCCCCTTCCAGCGTCGCCATCGCAGCCCCACCAATTAGGAAGCCCCTCCTCGTCTCCTCGAGTATCTCACTATCCTTCCAATCACCTCCCTCAACTACAAGCGTTGTGTGGAAAGGTATGGGCGTCGTGAATAGTCCGTGAGCTGAGCCTGGCTCGGATCCGGATATTCTGCTTGTTGCAAGCGTCGAGTGTAGCTCTACGACCGTACCGTCCTCGATTAAGACTCTTCGACGACACCTAACCCCCTCGTCATCGAAGAAGCGGAGCGAGGGTGCGTAGACCAGCGTAGGATCGTCAACGAGCTGAATCTCGGGGACTGCGATCTTTGATCCTCGAAGAAGTGAGCCGCCTATGTGCGGGTCTAAGAGGTGAGATACTTCATGAAATAGAGCACCCGCGGCCTCGCTGTCAAGCACTAGGCAGGCCTTTCCTCGCTCGAGCACACTAAGGCTCTTCACAGTCGATGCCCGGCGAAGCCTCTCGAGAGCCTCGCGATAGCACTCCTCAATGAGTTGATGAACGTCGCGCGCATTCATGGGCACCAAAGCCCTGAAGCTGGTAGCACCAACAGCTCCAGCACCACGCTTAGCGAGTGAGAAGGTCACCTCAACGATTCGCTTAGTCTCTTCGGCTCTCGAATGCTCTGACTCTATGCATCTCCTTCTCCTCCTAACCATCACTACAGCCTCGCACACTACGCTAGGCTCAAGCTCCTCAACCTCGTGGCAGAGCCCAGCTACGAGCTCAACCACGGAGTCATAGTCGTCTAGATCCTTACCGAACTCTACGTGCCCACTGAACTCGTCCCAGCTATCCGGTAGCCCTGGGCACTTACCTTGTTCAGCACGTAGACGAAGAGATTTCTCGAGTCTCTCCAACGCTTCTCGTCGCGGTGCTGACCCCTGGGACGACACGATGGCCCAGCAACCCTCGACACACAGCCTATAACCTTCAACACGTGCCCGAGACTCGTTCACCTCGACAGAGCCTCCTCGAAAAGCTATCAGCACCTCATCGAGCTCTAGGAGAACCCTCTGTTTTAGAACCCTCATCGCACCACCACTATCGCCAATCTCTGAAGAGGTATTACCTCGCTCTACACGTGTTGATGGAGGTGCTGAGTCTATAGACCTTAACGCCCATAGCTACTGCCGTTAGGAGCGCGAGACAATGATTCGCGAACTGCTGTCTATTGCAAGAGCTCGCGACCTCTATGAACTTGCTCAGCTAGCCACAGACCCACACATCGACTCCGTCCTCGAGCTGTGCTCTAAGAGCGATGCCGCCATGCATCGTCTGCGCGAAGCTGTAGAGCTGTTCCTCGGACCTTCATTCAGCGAATCAGATATACCAAGTCCACGACTTAGAGACGAAGTGTACCGCGCGGGTGCACTAGCTGCGCTCGTCCTAGCCGTGGTCCTCGGCCCGAGGTACGTGAGGACGTTCGCGGTACGGGCATCTAAGATCATCGAGAGCTTCCTAGCGAGTGTCGGTGATGAAGAGCTTCAGAGACTTGGTCGGGTTCTCGGGATAGACTTGAAGATAGGAGCGCCCTGTATGCTCGAGATCCCTCAGTACATAGATGCTCGCGGCGACGTCATAAAGACTTGCTTTAGATACGCAGTAAAGCTGCATCACTACCTGATCGCAGCGCGATCACTGTTCACAGAGCCTAGCTGGAAGCTCACTAACCAAGTACTAGACCGTGGCTGGGTCTACATAGATAGACGCGAGCGCGTATCTAGGCTCCTTGCTGAGCGCTTTAGGCAGATCGTCGAGGACAAGCTAATGGGTCTCTACCGTGATTCTGAGAGCAGAGACTATTTTCAGAGCATTGTTGAGAAGTACGAAGCGCTCAAAGCTCTGCTGAACGAGATCGCTAAGCCTATCAGCGATACTCGAGCAGGAACCCCAGCCACAGCTAGTGAAGGGCTTGCAAGGTCTGAGAGAGTCAATGAAGCAGCATTCGGATCAATAGACTTGTCCTCGCTCACAAGCGTGGAAGAGCTCATCCAGCTAGCGAACACCTACTTCCCACCGTGCATACAGAAGATACTGAACGATCTGCTCAACGGCGAGAACCTATCGCATCACCAACGCTTTGCCTTAGCAACGTTCCTCATAAACATAGGCGTAGACCTCGAGCTGATCCTAGAGCTCTTCCGTAGGGCCCCAGACTTCAACGAGAAGATCGCTAGGTACCAGATAGAGCACCTTGCGGGTCTTCGAGGCTCTCGCAAAAAGTACTTGCCATACAGCTGCGCAACGATGAAGACCCTAGGCATGTGTCCCGGCATCGATTGCGGAGTCAAGAACCCGCTAGTGGCCTTCTATCGATCGTTTAAGCGAGCTAAGAGGTCACGAACTCAAAAGCGCGGAAGCGGAGAGAGGCCCCGTGATGAAACGGCTGTGAGCTGAGCTCCGTGATGACCCGTGTTTAATCTGATGCACTAACCAAATAGTCTTTCTGCGTTAAATAGCTGAACCGAGTAATACTCTGTGCCACAGAGCGCGGGTGACGATGTCATGGCCTACACAATGGGTTTAGCAGACATAGTCTGGCTGCTCTTCTTTCTATGGCTATTCTTGACGTTCTTAACGCCTCAGATGAGGTACCGCGCACTGCAGGCAGCTCGTGCGGAGATGATTAGGCGCATCGAGGAGAAACTGGGTGCGAAAGTGATAACGATGATTCATAGGCAAGAGCGGATAACACTGTTCGGAATACCTATACACAGATTCATAACGATAGAGGACAGTGAGGCTGTTCTGAGAGCCATACGCTCGACTCCTCCCGACGTACCGATAGCAATGATAATACATACTCCGGGAGGCCTAGTGCTTGCAGCGTCACAGATTGCGCGAGCGCTCAAGAGGCATCCCGCGAAGAAGATAGTCATAGTGCCTCACTACGCTATGAGCGGAGGCACGTTAATAGCTCTCGCTGCTGACGAGATCTGGATGGATAAGAACGCTGTTTTAGGGCCTCTAGACCCGCAGCTAGTTCTCGGAGACAAGTCGATACCGGCGCCCTCCATCATCAAGGTAGTGAAGATGAAGGGCGTGGATAAGGTCAGTGATGAGACCCTTATGCTCGCAGACATAGCTGAGAAGGCTCTCAACCAGATGAAGTCCCTTGTCGTAGAGCTTCTAGAGGACAAGCTAGGGCGAGAGAAGGCTGAGGAAGTTGCTGAGAAGCTCGTCAGTGGCTACTACACGCACGACTACCCGATAACTGTCGACGAACTTAGGAAGCTCGGTCTCAACGTCAAGGACGAGCTTCCAGAGGAGATCTACGAGCTCATGGAGCTCTACCCGCAGGAACCACCCATGAGGCCCTCAGTCGAGTACATACCAACGATCCCACGGAGACTACCAGCTCAGCATCCAGCCCCCGTCAGACCCACGAGGAGATAATCTACGAAAATCCTTTTTCTTTCACCAACAAACACAACCTCGAGACCATGTCCCTGCTAATGGATCTCGACGGCACGCTAGTGCGTCTCCCAATTGACTGGAGCGCTTTCTATCGCTTCCTACAGGATCGCGGTATAGAGATGAAGTTCCTTAGGTTCATCAGAGAGTACTGGGGCACGGACCTGTTCTGGCAAGCTCACGAGTTTCTGAAGAAGCTCGAGCTTGAAGCTCTGAGCAGGGTCGTAGTCTATGAAAGCGTTGGCGATCTACTTGAGAACCTTTCTCAGCGAGTCAAGATAGCTATAATCACTTTCCAGAGCCGTAGCGTAGCCGAAGAGGTTCTCAGGATCATGGGCCTCAAACACGTGGTTGAAGAGGTGGTGGCCCGCGAGGACTGCGGCTCGAGATTGTGCCAGATAAGGATGGCGTTGACGAGACTAGGGTCATCGCCAGAGGAATCGCTCTTCATAGGCGACAAGGTTAACGACGCTATCTCTGCGGTAGCATGCGGTACGCGGTGCGCTATAGTCTTTAGAGGTCTTCGATCGTCCCAGATAAGCGATACCGACGATGTTCTGGAGGATCTCAGCTCGTGGGGCATCCCCGTATTTTCTACGCTGCGTGAGGCTCTCGAGTACGCTGCGAGGTTACTGCGTTGATTAGGCTAGAGGATGTTGGTAGAGTAGAGAAGTATCTTCGCAGATGCTTTGGTCTTGAGGTAGCTAAGAGGCTCAGAGCTTCGAGTATGTTGGTACTCGATAGCCGTGGAGGAGCTGTATACTCTGTGCCTCGAGATAGGTACGAGCTTCTAAAGGATCTTGGCCTCGATCCCGACCTCGTTGTTGCGGCAGGCACTCACATTGGGTGGATGGTTGAGGGGATGTTTGTACCCTCTGTAGGCCTCTTCCGCTTAGCCAAATCACTCGCTGGCGAAGTACGTGGGTGTGCAGCTGTATGCACGGAGCAGGGCGTCAAGGCCTTTCTCTACGGTAACGACATCCTTGTGGCATCGATCAAGAGAGTCATCGAGCCTTTTGAGCGTGGACTATTCGTTGCGGTGATCGATGACGTTGATGGGGAGGTGATAGGCGTTGGTCTGGCCGTGGTAGATTCGCAGCAGATCGATGAGCTCCGTAAACGTGGAGCGATACTAGAGCCTGCTATACTCAACGTTTTCGATCTCGGAGCCTCGATCAGGAGCGAGAAACTGTTTATGGAGATCCCAAGGGATAGGCTTAAGTCCCTCTATAGACGTGTAGCTAGTAGGCGATAACGATGAGCAATCTCGAGACGAAGATCACCAGGATAATCGTGAGGAAGGCTGTAGACGAGCTTGTATCGATGCTCAGCACCGACGTCGTTATCGTCGGTGCAGGACCCTCAGGCATGACCGCGGCCAAGTACCTAGCCGAAAAGGGGTTGAAGGTGCTGGTCCTCGAGAGGAGACTCGGTTTTGGTGGAGGTATCGGCGGTGGTGGCATGCTGTTTCACAAGGTCGTTGCATCGCGCGAGGCTGAGCCTATACTCAGAGACTTTGGGATACGCT
>Ga0256835_1001490_pt1 | contig 14005 bp, 13 predicted proteins | sample PIR30metaG_FD_185972 | JGI IMG/M metagenome (GOLD analysis project Ga0256835, IMG submission 185972) | Hydrothermal vent microbial communities from East Pacific Rise, Pacific Ocean - PIR-30 | ecosystem: Environmental > Aquatic > Marine > Hydrothermal vents | place: Pacific Ocean: East Pacific...
ATCAATCAAAGTGTTGATCATCCTTTCAACTTCGTGATCCTTAATAGAATCTATAGCTCGTGTAACGAACTCGGCTATTTCGGTCATAGCAATACCTACGATACCCGTAACCAAGCCCCTTATCACCATGATTTTCCATAAGAGATCAAAATAAAAACCTTATAGACAGGGAGCCCACGATAAGCTTTAACCCCGCTTAGAAACATAATTTATTAATGCCCCGCCTCCTCACACTCCCTGAGACCCCGTGACGGGGTATGGATATGAGGGGGGTCGGTCGGGCGGGGTACACCTAATTATTTCTCGGTGCAATGTATTGGTATACCTCCAAGTAATACGGTTATTTGACCCTTGGAAAGGCCCTTTATGCACCTGTCCTAGAAAATACAGTTTACATCCCTATACGGGATGCAGTCATTTCTGCCTATACTGCTACGCAACATCCTATATTGGACGTCGACCAAGCCAGCCCAAGAAAGAGTTTCTGCGAAAATTATCTAGAGATCTAAGGAGGATCAATCCTAGGTTAGTTATAGAGCTAAGTACGAGTAGCGATCCCTATCCACCGATCGAGGAGTGGATGCTGCTGACCCGTAAAACGCTGGAAATGCTTGTATCTAGGAGGCTTAAGATTCTCATCACTACAAAATCAGATCTGGTAAAAAGGGATTCTGACCTACTGCTGAAAACTCCCTCGGCCGTAATGATTACAATAACAACTCTAGATAACAGCTTATCTAGAAGACTAGAGCCAGGCGCACCTTCACCTGATAAAAGACTAGAGGCCTTAAGAGAACTTAGCGAGAAGGGTGTCCCCGTAGGTGCCCGTATAGATCCTATAATTCCAGGGCTAAATGACGATCCATATATGTTGAAGGAACTTGTAGAGAAGATCAAAGAACATGGTGGTAAGCATATCGTTACATCAACATACAAGGCTAGACCAGATAATTTTTCACGCATGATCCAAGCATTCCCTGAACTAGGAAATTACTGGCGTAGAATCTATGTTGAACAAGGAGAACGACTACACGGATATCTATATCTGAGGAGAGAATTGAGGAAAAAATTATTGAAACCCATAGTCAACTCATCGCTTTCGCTAGGACTAACCGTTGCTACCTGTAGAGAAGGCCTCGGCCTAAACTATTTCAAAGCGCCAAGCTGTGACGGCACACATCTAATTAGGTATCATCCAGCAAACACTGAAAACAGAGGTGGCGTGTAATGAGTGAGAAAAAACCGAGAAAGATACTTGAATACAGTGTTGAGTGCCCGGTTTGTGGACGTAGATTAAAGGTTGAAGAATACCTTTATGATATGCCTTTGGTCGGCAAAGTAATCATATCCTCGGGAAAATGCGAGAACTGCGGGTACAAGTGGAGCGATGTCAGGCTTGCTGAGGTCAAAGGGCCTCGTAAGATAGTTGTCGAGGTAGAGGAGCCAAATGATGTTAATGCATTGGTTGTCCGCTCATCAACAGCCTCCATACTCATACCCGAGCTCGGCGTAGAGATAACTCCTGGGCCAGCATCACTAGGATATATAACAACGATCGAGGGAGTGCTACTCGATATCCTTGACAAAATAGATTTCCTATGCCGTGAAGGAGAAGCTCCGCGTGAGACATGTGAGGAGAAAAAAGATTTAGTCGAGAAGGCCAGGAATGCTGAGATACCGTTCACATTTATACTGGTTGACCCGGAGGGTACATCCACAATAGTATCGGATAAAGCAAAGATAATACCGCTCGATGAAAAGGAGGAGAGAAGAGAGGAAAAATAGTGTTTTTATTTTAGCTTATTTTACTATGACATCGATGATTCTAGCAGTATTTACATCTACTAGTCCTCTATCCGTTAATCTCACTTCTGGGATCACAGGAAGCGCTACTAGGGCGAGCGTCATAAAGAATGCTTCGAACTCTACGCCATAACTGCTCATTTTCTTCATTAGGTTCTTGAACTTTCTATAGACAGTATAGGGTTCTTCATCACTCATAAGCCCCGCCACTGGTAATTCTATCTCGGCAATTATCTCGCCAGAGTCGACAACCACTATTCCACCCTGGATCTCTCTTACACGATTGACGGCCTTCGCCATATCGCTAGGCGATTTACCAGCCACTACTAGGTTATGAGTGTCATGTGCTATTGTCTGGGCTATTGCTCCGGCTTTGAATCCCAGTCCTTTAATAAAGCCTTTACCGATATTGCAGGTTCCCTTATGCCGTTCTATCACTGCTAGGTGTAGTATATCATTGTCGGGAACACATGATACGTATCCTTGTTTCACAGGCAGGTCTTCGATTACTAGTTCTGTTAGAGCAGAGCCCGGTGTGACCTTGATGACATTGGCTTTGACACTTCCTGTTGCATCGGTTTTTATTAATAGTTCTTCAGCTTTGATCTCTCTTGGTATATTCACTGTTTTCTTCGCCCATTCCGGTATCTTCGGCCTCTCAAAATCATATAGTAGTTCTCCGTCCCTGTAGATTATCTCGCCCATACTGATCACTGTGTTTGTCTCTATGTGGTCAAGTCTCGGTGTTAGAACTATGTCTGCGAATCTCGCTGGACCTATCACGCCTATGTGATCATCTATATGTAGCCTTATCGCTGGACCTATAGTAGCTAGCTGTATGGCTTTTACAGGGTCGACTCCTAGCTGGATCGCCTCATTGATTATCCTGTCCATATGTCCTTTTTCATAAAGGTCTATAACGTTTAGATCATCTGATACGAAGCCGCATAGCCTACAGTCAATCTTAGGGTCTTTGATGATCTCGGCTAATGCCTCGAGATCACGCCATGCGCTCCCCTGCCTTATAAACAAGTACATACCCTTTCTCAGCTTCTCTAGTGCTTCTTCGGGATTAGTTGATTCATGGTCACTCCATATGCTTGCATCTATGTAGGCGTCAAGCATCTCTCCCGTCAGTAGTGGTGCATGCCCGTTAATAACCAGCCCCAGTTCGTGCGCTACTCTCAGTTTTTCCAAGACATAGTCACTGGCGTTAGTGACGCTTACGAAGTCCATTACCTCGCCTAAGCCATATGTGCCTTCTAGCTTGCCTAGCGATGCAATGTCTTCGGGACCTATGACTTTGTTTGTTGTTTCCAGGCCGAAAGCAGGGTCTGTTGCTGGGACACAGCTGGGTATGTCGATCAGTATTTTTAGCGGCAATCCCTGTGATTCCTCAATGAAGAGCTTTACTCCGTCGACACCGAGAACATTAGCGATCTCATGTGGGTCTGCAACGACTGTAGTAGTGCCATGCCTCAGAACCAGCATTGAGAAACCAGTTGGTGTCAGTAGGCTTGACTCAATATGTATGTGTGGATCTATGAAGCCCGGCACTGCGTATTGCCCGCGGCCATCGATCACCTTAGTTCTGAGCCCTACGTATCTATCTGGTTCTCGGCTGGTTACCGAAGCGATGCGTCGGCTCGAAACAACTATGTTCATGTTCTCCAGGATCTCCCCTGTCGTGGTCGCTACGAGGTTTACATTCTTGATAACAAGTGTTGCCGGTTCGATACCACGGGCGGTCCTTATCAATCTAGCCCTTTCTTCTTTTACATATTTGAAGATCCGTGGGAGAACCATCGGTTATCCCGCCGCTATGGTGTTTTAGAATTATTTCTACCGCATTGCTATTAAATATTGACTCATAAGTCTTCTCAGTACGATTATTTACTTCTATATACAGAGAAATACTCTGAAAACACATGGGAGGTTCCATTATAATGGCAGACATATATGTTCGTGGTGGATGGATAGTAACAATGGATCCCAGGAGGAGGATAATCAGGGACGGCGCTGTTGCGATCGAGGATGGAGAGATAAGGGCTGTCGGTAAGGCGGAGGAGCTTGACAAGGATTACCGGTATCATAGCGATATAGTGATCAATAATAGTCCACATGACATAGTTATGCCGGGGCTCATCAACACCCATGTACATCTAGCCCAAGGCCTTCTAAGAGCATGTGCGGACTACCTACCACTTATACCGTGGCTTAAGGATAGGGTATGGCCTCTGCAGGGCAATTATAAGCCCGAAGAAGCCCTTGCATCAGCTAAGCTAGTAACGCTTGAAATGATAAAGACGGGCACAACAACTTTCCTTGAGACAGGGCTTGTCGGCAGATATGGGCCCGATAACATAATAGAGTTCCTCCATTCAAGCGGTATACGTGCAGCAGTTGCCAGGCACGTCATGGACATGACCGGATATGCTCTCGAAGAAAACATCCTCCATGAAGGACTAGTAGAGCTTGGAGATAAGAGCTACAAGGACACTATAAGACTCTATCATAAGTATCATGGATGGGACAACCGTATATGGATATGGTTCGGGCCCAGAACACCAGGTGCTGTCAGCATCGAATTATATAGGAAAATGTCTGAGAAAGCCAAAGAGCTCAAAACAGGTATTACTATGCATCTAGCAGAGGTAAAAGCCGACGTAGAATACACAATGACTAAGTTCGGCAAGAAACCAGTAGAGTTTGCTCACTGGGTAGGTCTCACAGGGCCAAACGTTGTACTAGTACATGTTGTATGGGCTACGGATGAAGAGATAAAGCTCCTTGCAGAGACAAAGACCACTGTAAGCCATAACCCATGTAGCAACATGAAGCTTGCAAGCGGTGCAGCCAGGATTAGCGAGATGCTGAAAGCGGGCGTAAATGTTGCCCTCGGAACAGATGGCGGGCCAAGCAATAATGACTATGACTTACTGAGAGAAATGAAGCACGCTGCTCTCCTCCAGCCCCTAAGAACGCTTGATGCAAAAGCAATACGTGTAGAACAAGTACTGGAAATGGCTACAATCAATGGCGCTAAAGCACTTATGATCGACCACATGGTTGGAAGCATCGAGCCAGGAAAACACGCAGACATTATTGTAGTCGATTTCAACAAGCCCCATCTAAAACCGTTCAACAATCCACTATCACACCTAGTATATAGTGCTACGGGATACGATGTAAAGCACAGCATAATCGACGGAAAACTAATCATGTTCAACGGTAAAGTACTAACGCTCAACGAGGAGGAAATACTGAGAGAAGCTGATAAAGCCGCCTATAGTCTCTACGAGAGAGCAGGGCTCTGTAAGGAGCCCGAGACCATATGGCCTATCGAGTAAACCAGAATTATTCATCATATCTCTTTTTCTTTCCTCTCATTTCTCATAATAGTGGTCAACATAGGAGCCTCAGATAGTATTCTGTTTCGGAGAACAAATCCATTTATTCTATAACTCTACAAAGAGATATAGTAGAAACCCTGTTGGGGAGTGGATTACATGAGACACCTAGTACGAGATCTAAGCGGAAAGGACCTCATATCAACCCTGGACTGGACTGATGAACAGCTCGAGATCGCACTACGATTAGCAGAAGAACTAAAGTGGACAGCACACTATTATGGAGTAGAAAAGATACCGCCGATACTGCAGAGAAAAGTATTCTTCATGCTATTCTTTGCACCATCAACAAGAACCAGGGCAGCGTTCGAAGCAGCAATGACCTATCTTGGCGGACACGCAGCATACATAGAAGCAAAGACCACCAGAATGGCGTGGGGCAAAGAAGAGAAGGTTGGTGAAGCAGTAAAAGACGTGGCTGCAATGTATGATAGGTACGGCCATGGAATCGGCGTGAGAATACTAGATAAGGCGATCGACTATATCTATGGAAGAGGAAACTCCTACATACAAGAAGTAGCCAAGGCCGCAAACATACCAGTCATAAACATGGCCGATGACAGGTTCCACCCGACACAGGGACTCGCAGACCTCTACACTTTCAGAGAGAGATTCGGTAAGACCGAGGGTAAGAAATACGTTATCATGTGGGCTTACAGCCCCGAGATCCGTGGCTGGTGCAGTGTACAGGAAGACATGATACTATTCCCAAGATTCGGCGTAGACGTAGTCATCGCAAGGCCTCCGGGCTTCGACCTAGACCCCAAGCTGGTTGAAAAAGCTAAACAGCTCGCCAAAGAGCATGGTGGAAGCCTAGAGATAACAGATAATTATAAGGAAGCACTCGAAGGAGCACACGCAGTATTCCCGAGAAACTGGGCGTCACCCAAACTAGTGGAATTAGGCTACAGCAAGTTCAAGGACGAAGAACTGAAGATCTACGAGAAGTACAAGGACTGGAAAGTAACTAAGGAACTATTCGACATCATGGACAAGAACGCTGTACTAATGCACGTAATGCCTATAATGAGGAACTATGAGGCAGACGACGAAGTAATAGATGATCCTAAGAGATCAGTATTGTATGAGCAGGCGGAGAACGGTCTATGGACCAAGGCCGCCGTACTAGCCCTCACAATGTACGGAGTAAAGTAAACAGTATTTGAATTAGTCCATTTTGTTTTTCTTTCTCCTTCTTCTCAATTTCTATCCTTAGAAATCATTCTGTCATCTAGCAAAATTATAGCAATAAATAAAGTTGTAAAGAGTAAGATAAGAAAAGATTTTTTAATCAGCCTATTGCTTTCTAGAATATTCTTCCCTTATCGAGCTCAGCCAGTAGATCATCGAACAGCATTTTACCAAATCCAACCATGTAGTCTCCAGCACCATATGTTAGCAGGATATGATCATCTACTTTTAACGCTCCACATGGAAACACGGTGTATGGCCTGTCTCCGAATATCTCGTATGGCTGCTTGGGCTCCATGATATAGTTGGGCGTGACCGCGTTTACTATCACGTTATCTTTCCCAAATTCTAGTTCGGCTGCGAAGAGCCTGTAAGCCTTTACATCCTTGTCCACACCGTGTAGGAATACTATGATCTTGTCATTACCTATGCTAATTGGTGGCGTAGACCATCCAACCTTGTCTTCAAAGACTGGCGGCCGCATTACCTCTATATTATCGGTTATCTCAATCTCCGTAATACCATCACTGCCTTTCCACTTATTACCTTCTCTCCCTATAGCGAGGTAGAATTTTTCGTCGCTCATATGTGGCCTGTGGAAGAAGTATCTCTCACCGTTTATCTCCCATAGAAATGCATCCTTATTACTGACCATATTTGACCGTAATTCTTCGGGAAGATGATGGACGTAGATCTTCCTCCAGTGGCTAGCGTCGTTTCTTCCTTCCATGACTGCTGTGACTGGCAGTGTGCGTTCAATCCTTATGGATGGGTTGAAATAATTGATTGTTCTACCAGTGTATGTCATGTAGATCTTTTCCTTTATCCTATAAGTACGTGGATCCTCTGTTCCCCATAGATCGTATTTAGTAGATGGATAAACAACTAGTCTAGCCGGGTAATAGTTTAAATTAAGATTACTGGATTCTATGTCTTCAAGAGGTATAGGTATTTCCACTATGGCGGATACGTACATGTAGTACCCTACTATTATCCTTGCATAGAGATATACCATGCCCTTATCGATGATCAGTGATGGATTGAAAAGTGCTGAAGGATTACTGATCGGATAGTTATGTATGAAGATCCTATTTGGAGACAATACTCCTATTCGCTTAACTATGTCGTTGGTTTTCATTTTTCGCAGTCGAGGAACTTCTTCAAATCCTTCTGACTTTCTAAACATGTGTTGATACAGGTATTCAGAACGGAGTTTCAAAGCTTAGGCCTGGCCTCCTCTCTACCTATAAATGCACATGGAATACTGATTGGGTTATAAATCTTTGCTCTGTATAAACCGTATATATTTATAGATAGAATATAGATGAGAAACTATATCGTTATTCTAAATACTCCTTCATATCAACTTCTTTTCCGTGTTTGACAAACTTGATCCTCAAGTCAGGTCTCACCGGTATACCGAGCCTGTTCAGCAGAACCAGCGTTGTATAACCATCGAGCTCATCGAGTTCTCCACGCTGGATAAGATATGCTAGTACACGCACAGCGTAATCATATTTTGCAGGATATAGGGTCTTTGCTTTGCGCATAAGCTCAACTGCTTTTTCATCGGACAGTTTACTCCAAACAAGTTTCTCCGGATCAATATCTTCTCTCTTTTTCTGTTGTTCACCAGTCGTTTTTAACGATGACATCATCTTCCTCAATAGCTTGAGCTTAATAGATTCTGGTAATTCGTCCGCCATGACCGTACACCTAGCTCACTGTTTCTGGATATTGCCTATACATAGTCATACCCTTATGAATTCATCCCTATTGGTATCCATAGTTGATCCTTAGTGGATAAAAGCCATAATACCTTCTCTTATCAGGGCTATAGAGTAGGCTGCGAGTAGTATTGCTAGAACCTTGCTTAATACCATGCTACCATGTCTGCCTAGCATTGATAATAAGCGGCCACCATTCTCCAGCAGTATCCATGCCACTACCATGTTGATCGCTAGGCTGGCAAGAGCTATTACGAATCCCATAGCGTACTTTATGTATATGATCACTGTTATCGCTCCCGGCCCTGCCAGTAACGGCGTCGCCAACGGCACTACTGCAAGATCATCACTGGATACCTCCTCGGCCTCAGTATGTCCGAGTATTCCGAGTACAGCATATATGAAAAGTATTGCTCCACCTGCAATTTTGAAATCATCCACTGTTATTCCTAGATAACGGAGGACAAGGTCTCCCGCGAGGACGAAGAAGAACAATATACCCGTGGCGACAAGAATGCTTTTCCTTATGGTTTTTATCCGTCGATCAAGCTCTAGATCCTTTGTGAAGAAATAGAAGAGCGGCGCGTTACCTGGAGCATCTATAACTACAAATAACATAAACACCGCTGTGATCAGCTCTTCAAGGTTCAGCGCCATTACCTTTTCACCACATTCTACAATACTTTATAGATCGTGTATGGTTTGTTATGATTGCTTATTAATAATGCGGCTAATGCCGCCACTATGATATCAGCTGTTGAGCCGGGACATATGCCTTTACGTTCAAACTCTTCATCAACTAGTCTTACCACTTTCATCCATGATTCATCATCAATACCAGTTATTCTACTAAGAGCCTCTGAGGCAAGTCTGGATGCATAAACAGCTATTTCTTTGCCCCTACTCCGTAAAACCATAGTATCTATATTTTCTGATAAGATATGGAGATAAGCTTCGGTTACTGCTCTTCTAAAATCTCCATGTATGTTAAGTCTTTTTTCTATAAACCTAGTTGTCTCTAATGTTAGATTATACGTAACCGCTTCGCAAGCAACCATGTCTCTAGGACAGGTTTTCTCCAAGATAATACCTAGTCCCTCCCCTTTTTCCAATAGCTTCTTAACATATTGCGGATCCCATACATTCACTTGTTCACCGACATCATCCGTTCTCCTGATATAGCTTGGCATGGCTTTCCGGACGGCACGGTAGAATTCTATGGCATCCCATACCGTTGAAGCTAATACTGTTTCACGGGCTTTCTCTAATAATAGTTTGATATCTGATAACCGTTTACTCGTAGCCAAGATCATGCCTACCCCATATGATATAGGCATGATGAGAAGCAGTGAGCCTAGACACGTGTTTGAACCTGTAGAAATAAGAACTTTTTCGAGAGCTCTCCTTATGAGGTCAGCGAATAACGCCCGTGTTCTACGGTGATAATAGCCTCGACGTATACATCTAGTAATATATGGTTGCGCAATATTCGCTGTTAACACGAAGTCTTCGTATAACATGTTATTACGAATACCTGTAAATGGATGTACATTACCTGGTTTAAGAGCAAGTGCCTCTAATGCAAACGCAGACGAGATTAGGGAAGCTACGTACTCGATCTTCAAAGCAGAATCGCCAAATCATTATTTTCCAATACTACAGCTTCTTTAACTGTATCATAATACATTGATATGCCCGCTATTAGTCCTCCGCGTTTCCTTATCTCTTTCAATAATTCTCTGATCACCGGATCTATAGTATCGTTAGGCGTAAAGGCGTCAACCGATGGTATTCCTGCGATGAAAACCACTCCTGCATATATATTCTTCTCTAGTAATCCTACAATTTCCCAAAGATGCCTTCTGCCGCGAAGAGATGGAGCATCCGGGTACGACGCAATAGTGTGGTCTATTCTCTGGACAGCGCTCTTTATCTCAATGTACAATTCTCTATCTTGGCAGGAGAGCTCATAGTCTAACAGGCTTTCCCCTACTCTAGGGTTTCGACGTTTAACACTGCACCCTGTAAGAACGGGTAATAGTCCCTGTTCCAATGATTTTTCGAGCCCCTTCATCTGTATCCAGGTATCAATGAGAGCATATCTATGATCTCTTATAACAGGATCAGATACGGCGACCAATCTATACCTGGTTTTTCCTCCTCTTTTCTCTATACACCTTGCAGATACTCCTCTTTCCAGATAGCCCTTCAGCCTACCAGTATTATTGGTATGTGCCAGCGATTCTCTACCGTCAATCATTATCCTAACTACAAAACGGTTAACTCGTTCCAACACTGTGCATTCCAATGTTGGTAGGTATATGAGCTGGGCAGGTCTCAATAAAACCATCCAAGACTAAGAATGGATTTTAGGGAAAAAATCAGGCTTGCTTTAAGCCTTCTTCATATCCTTTCTCAAACGCTTTCTTGTTGAGCTCCGCTGCTTTTCCTCTGAATACTCTCTCCATGGCTTTAAGGAAGTGTTCTTTCTCGAACAGCTTCTTCAAGCCGTCATCGACGGCGTAGGCGAATCCCAGCATCACCATGTTGGCTGATATAACTGATCCTACTACTTCTTCGGAGAGCTTGTTGGCATCTACTATGTAGAGCTTTACTCCCGTCTCCTTTATCCTGCTGATCACCTGGTCGAGATCGGGATAGTCTGCCAGCGGGGGCGGCCATAGGAACTTGTTCATCGCTATCCTAGTGTTCTTATTGGCATATACTATTCTCCGCGCAGTCTCCAGGACTTCCATGCCTATTATTAGGTCAGCCGCACCTCGCGGTATTAATGGGGATTCGCCGTCTCCCAGCCTTATCTGGACTATTAGGCTTCCGCCTCTCTGTGATAATCCATGGGTCTCAGCTATTGTCGCGTCTATTCCTGCGAGTATAGCTGCATTACCAACTACTCTTCCAAGGGTTAGGAGGCCCTGGCCTCCAACACCTGTTACGAGTATATTATACCTGGTCATCCTTGTTTCACCCCCTTATTTCCAGGCTTCGAGCCAGTTTGGTGACCCTTCTTTAAACACCTCGATCGCCTTGAACGGACATACCTGAGCACATAGGCCGCATCCTACACATAGTTCCGGCAGGATCTTCGGCTTCTTAGCGCCTTTTGGCACCACGATGGCCGGGCAGGCTAGGAGCTTTACACATACCATGCATCCCGTACATTTGTCTTCGACTATGTGGTAAACCGGTAGCTTGATACCTTCTTTCCTTGCTTTACGCACTGCTTGGAGAGCACACTTCATCCTTGAGACGATCGCGACTTGTTCTCCCTCTTTATACTTCTTCAACGCCTCCGCAACTATGTTTATCGATTCCTTGACGTTCATCGGGTTGATCACATAGGTTTTGTAACCCATGGTCTCAAGCAGTTTCTCTATGGGCACCCTCACTGTGGGCTCTCCCATAGCTGTCAGGCCTGTGCCTGGGTGTGGCTGGTGCCCGGTCATAGCCGTGTACTGGTTGTCGAGAACCAGTATTACGGCGTGGCCCTTGTTGTATATGATGTTAACGCTCGGCGGGAGTCCTGCATGGTAGAACGTTGAGTCTCCGATGACGGCTATAACTGGTTCGTCGACTACTTTGCTGAGACCATGGGCTACGCCTATGCTTCCTCCCATTTCGAGGCTTGTCATTTGGGTGTAGAATGGTGGTTCATAACCTAGCGTATAGCATCCTATGTCTCCAGTGAATATAGGGTCTTTGAGGCCTGCCTTGTTCGCAGCGGTCTTTACGATGTAGTAGGTGTTCCTATGAGGACAGCCAGCACACATTACCGGCGGTCTAGCTGGGACCGGGGGCTCTAGGTGTAGCGGCTCTAATGGTTTCCAAGGCATTACAGGTTCTCTTCCCTCGAATGACAGTATTGATCTAGCGACACTGTCTAGGTCGAGCTCTCCATTGATCGGAACATAGTCCTTGCCATGGATCTTCGACTCGACACCGTTCTCATACGCTAGCTTCTTTACCTGCATCTCGAGAACAGGGTCTAGTTCTTCAACGACCAGTATCTCTTGCGATTCCTTGAGGACTTCAAGTATCGGCTTATAGGGTAATGGTACAGGAAGACTTACTTTAACAACCGTGTACTCGTCCTTCTTACCGAGTACTTCTAGAGCCTCCATTACGTGGCTGTAGGCTATGCCGCCAGCAATTATAGCTTTTTTCATACCGGGATTTATGATCTTTATGAACGGCTCTACTCCTTCTTCTTCAGCAACTCTTCTCCATACTTCCATCATTCTCTTCTTCTGTTTCCTGCCATGGGCTGGGACGAGCACCCATCGCTCTATGTCTCTGTCAAACCTGCCCTTACATTTCTTCTCGACCGGTATGTCTTCTTCGAATGTTACGGGCTGTCTTGTATGGCTGATACGTGTCGTCGACCTGAAGAGTACTGGGTGTTTGTACTTCTCGCTCAGCATATAGGCTGCTTTAACCAATCTATACGCGTCACGGGGGCTAGCGGGCTCTACTACAGGTATATGTGCATGCATCCCGTACCATCGGTTATCTTGTTCGTTCTGACTACTATGCTGTCCCGGATCATCTGCTGACACTATTACGAAGCCTGCGTTTACGCCCGCGTAAGCACTACTCATTAGTATGTCTGCCGCGACGTTAACTCCGACATGTTTCATCGTTGTTAGGCTCTTAACATAACTCATAGCCGCCGCGTAAGCGGCTTCGAAAGCTACTTTCTCGTTGGTGCTCCACTCAACATATATGCCGGCGTCTCTAGCTACTGCGGCGAGGGCTTCCATTATCTCTGTGCTAGGGGTTCCAGGGTATGCGGCTGCGAAGCATATACCTGCTTCTAGCGCTCCGCGCGCTATGGCTTCGTTCCCCATGAGTAGAACTGTGCTTCCCTTAGGTGATAGGAGGTCTTTGGAGGGAAAGGTTGATCACCCGGTCTCCATTCTATTATTTTTGTACATGTTTATTCAATTCGTTCCCACACATATATTTGTAAAAGGGATCTAGTGGGACGAGGGATTGTTCCAAGATAGACTTTATATATTAACAGTCCCACTAGTATATAGCGAGGTGAGAAAAGTATGCCCCGCGACAAGAAAATTGTTTACGAGGACGCAGAAGTAATCGTAGCCCTCGCACCAAGAGACGAAGAACTACCGGACATGGTACTAGAAACCATTAAGGAGAAAGGCCGTCCCATGATGTTCATCGAACTCGTCAAAGAATTCAGCGGCATAGCAGGCGAGGACAGGCTGAGAAGAGCGGTCAACCACCTGCTAGCACTAGGTAAACTAGTAGAGTTCCCCGATGGAAGCCTAGGCCTGCCAGGAATGAAGTATGTCCCGAGAAGAACCAAGCGTAGAAGAAGGAGAAGAATGCCTAGGCTAATGACTGACATTGTTGGCGAGGAGAAAGTCTATTACAGACCACCTATGCAGTGATTTTTCCGCTGACGCAAAAGAACTCCTAAGCGCCCTACGCTATCCCTGCCACTATTCTAGCGACATACACAAGAAACTATAACTTGGTAGACCTACAGTTTATCTCATCACTTTTTATTATAACCCCATACCTTTCCTGAAGTTCACAGAGGAAGTCCTCAGGAATAATAGCAACTGCTCCACGGCTTGTTACTAGTTTATAGGCTTTGGGCAGTAGTTTAGATATTGTTGCTTCTTCCACAATCCAGTCAACATAGACTGGCGTTCTTGTTGTTCTGACAAAACCTCTCTGACGCTTAAAACCATACTTATCAGTATATATCTCTCCAAGTCTTTTTCCATCAGTACATTTACCAGTATTATCGCATTTCAAGAACTCATCGGTTAAGCCCTTATTCAATATTTCATCGAGTATTTTACCAGTCGGAATAATATTGGATAC
>Ga0256835_1001491_pt1 | contig 13999 bp, 9 predicted proteins | sample PIR30metaG_FD_185972 | JGI IMG/M metagenome (GOLD analysis project Ga0256835, IMG submission 185972) | Hydrothermal vent microbial communities from East Pacific Rise, Pacific Ocean - PIR-30 | ecosystem: Environmental > Aquatic > Marine > Hydrothermal vents | place: Pacific Ocean: East Pacific...
TAAGACAGAATCTTCAGGCGATATTTTATAATTGGAAAAATTAATCACCAGACTATCGGGTTCGGTTTTTCTTTTTCTTTTATATAATTTATGCTTTGGGCCTAAAAATACTTCTAAATGAATGCTGTCTGAAGCGGTTTGATACCAATAATGAAAGGCGTTTTTGTCAAAAAAAGTTACTTGTTGATCAATCTGATTCAAGGGTTTAACCTGTAAACTATCCGGACTACCTTTGAATTTAATGCTGATATGATTGGCTGATTTTTGTTCTATATCTTCAATATTAAAACGTTCCGGTTCTTGAAACATAAAAAGGTTTACAAGCGTATCCTCAGGTAACTGAACCGGCTTATTTAAAAAAGCTATTGCTTCATCGCCTTGTTTGTATTTATAATCGCCGTTTTGATCGGCCAAAGCTATGATTTTATAGGAACCCTGACGCAAATGAGACAATTTGAAATTTCCTTTTTTATCAGCCACTGTTACATAATAGGGTTGACGCGTGTAAACAGTTGAATCTTTAAATTTTTGAACGGGATATAAACCTATTAGTATATTTTCAGGTTTTTTTTCCATGTGCAAAGAGTATACTTTACCGGTTAGTTGTAAACTATCCAACTTGTCTCCTGTTGAAAAAACCAATTGCAAATTTTTTAATTTATTTCCTTCATTATAATCGGCTATACTCTCACCAAAATTGATTAAATAAGTCGTATTTTCTTGCAAGGGTTTTTTAAATTTTATTTTAAATTCTTTAGAAGCAAAACCCATGGGAAAAATTACCGGTTTTTGCTCGGGTGGGGGAGAAATCAGTATGTTTTTATCCGGATTTTTTAGTTGTACGTATTCATCAAAAACCAAAGTTATTTCATCTCCTTTAAAATTGGTTTGATTGGGCACAGGTATGCTTTTCAACAATTCGGGAGGAGTTGTATCTTTATCGCCTCCCGTAGGCTGTCCTACCCGTGCACAACTGAAAGAAAATAATACACTAAGCAATAGTAAATACCGTTGGTTCATAAATAGAAAATAATTTAGTGGTAAAGGTATAAAAATCCGGATAAAAAAACGTTATTTTAACGAAGTTATAAGATTAAATCTATTTCGTTCATTGTTTATAATAAAAAAGAGCGAAATAAAAATATTCCGCTCTTTTAATTATTTTAAGGTAAATAAATTCCTTATTCACTCAACATTCTAAATTCGGTTCTTCTGTTTACTCTATGTTCGGCTTCGCTACATTTAACGCCGTCAGAACATCTGTTAAGTAATTTTGTTTCACCGTATCCTTTGGCTACCAATCTGTCAGCAGGAATGCCTTTTGAAACCAAATATCTTACAACGGCTTGTGCGCGTCTTTCCGATAATTTTTGATTACTTTCGGCAGATCCTCTTGAATCGGTATGTGAAGCAATTTCAACTTTTACACCCGGATTGGCTTTAATAGCCGGAATCAAGTGGGTATCGATAATTCTTTTAGCTTCAGGAGTTAAGGTGGCACTTCCTAAAGGCCAATTAATAGGTAGCGGATTATAAGAAACTAATTTACAATCTATTTCTCTCCATTGTGTCAAACCACCTTTTTTAACCAATACTTGTTTTTTAATGGTTTTATATTGAGCGGGAACTGTTGAACTTTCAGCCCAAGCATCTTTGGCAACCACTGTTTTTTTGATAACTGCTGTTTTGGCAGGAATTTCTTTAGCAATGGCTTTAGGTTCTTCAACCATAACGGTTTTCTTGAAAGTTTTGGTAACACCGGGAACATCAACTATCTCATAGCTGGCAGGTGTTACGTTAGTAACAGGTATTCTTTGGGTTTTACCCGGAATATCTTTATAAATGGCTTTAGGCTCTTCAACCATAACGGTTTTCTTGAAGGTTTTGGTAACCGCCGGAATATCTTTAATAATTACTTTAGGTTCTTCAACCATAACCACTTTTTTAATTTTTTTGGTAACCGCCGGAACGATAATTTCTTTAGTGGTAGGAGGAGTAACCATTACTACTTTTTTATAAGTTTTGGTAACTTCCGGAATTTCAACTTTTTCGGCTCTTGGAGGCTCAACCATTACTACTTTTTTAATAACGGTAGTTGTTGCGGGAACATCTACAACACGAGTAGTTTCAGGAGTCACCAAGGTAGTTTTGGTATAAGTTCCGGTTACACAACCGTCACCTCCCATTGTGTTACAACCGGGAATGGTTTCAACACGTGCATCACTTTCCAATTTGGTAATTTTTACTGTCTCGAATTTGGCAGGAGTTTCTTTATAACACCATACACGACAATCATTAGGATCAGGTGATTCACAATCGGGAGATTTTGCTCCTAATTCCCATTTAGCAGTAGCAGGAGCTACCTCTATGGTTTGATAATCAGTTGAAAATTTAGCAGGAATAACTCTTAATTTAGAACCTTTTTCGCTTTTTAAATAACTGATGGTTTCTTTTTTCCATTCGGCAGGAACAACTTTCATTTTTTTACCACCGTCAAACTTGGGAATAACTACTTCTTCGGTTCCGAATTTGGCAGGATAATATTTGTATTTATAACTGGCCGGTTGAACTACAACCGTTTCGGTAACGGTTTTATAAACAGCAGGCACTTCCACTAATTTTTTATAAGCTTCTTGAACCACTATTTCTTCTTCAACCGTTTCATACTTAGCAGGTATAACTTCGACTTTTTTTCCGGGGCCTTTAACAACCACTTCAAAAGTTTCAGTTCCTAATTTAGCAGGAACGATAGACAAACTCTTAGCCGGAGTTTTAACTTCTACTTCCGTAGCTGCTTTTGAGTAAGAAGGAGCAATCTTTTTTATTTTTTTAGAAGGCCCTGTTACTTCAATTTCAAAGGTTTCAGTTCCGTATTTGGCCGGAACAACACTTAATTTTTGATAAGCGTCTTGCACAACAACCGTTTCGGTTTCGGTTTTGTATTGCGCAGGATACGTCTTATACTTGGTGTAAGAAGGTGCTACCTCAATAGTAACATCTTCGGTTTTCCATTCTTCCGGAGTTTTACAGCGCACATAACACTTTCCGGGTTCGGGATTAGTTGGAAGATCTTGGGCAAAAATACCAACTCCAAATAATAACATTCCAATGAATAATAGTTTTTTCATAATCCTTTTTTTTAATTTTAATTATTAATAGTAGCAAATTTAAGAAAAAAATTAAACTTTATAGTCAATAATCTTAAAAAAATGTCTTTTAAATAAATAAATTTTAACTTTAGAAATTTATTATTCCAATACTTTAAAAAAACAATTTTTATCATATTTATTTTTTAAATGCATCAACACATAACAATTTACTTGTCTGATGATTTTTTCTGTAATAAATATTGAATGATTACTTTTCGTATATCACTCCTCAAATCGCTATCATTTAAAGGTTTATCTACTTTTTTTATTTCCGGAACCCCTTCTTTCAAAACCGGAATATCATAACCTTTCATCAAATAATCGGATACCATTATGTTATAATACTTGTCATTTTCTACCGGTTTTTCGTTAATCATCCAACCACTTTTTGTTTTTACAATATTTTTACTTCTTTGCAAATAACTTCCTTTTCCTTGATGATTTTCGGCATAATTCAATACTTTGATTAACAAATCTCCTTTAATTTGCACATCATAAATACTTCCACCGAAAGGTAAAGCTCTGAAAAAATCAATAGCAACAATATCTCCCGACAACTGATCGTCAATACGAATGGAACCACCATTTACAATAGCTGCTACCGCATTATTTTTAGAAGCATCCATCATGGCTTCGGTGATTAACCTACCAAAATTGGTTTGTTTATGCCGTATAGATTTTTCCCGGGCATCTAAAGGAACTTCTGTATGCAAAACAACTTTATCTGGTTGATCTACTACCGATTCGATTTTATTTAATAATACCGATTGCCACTTATCAACAATTTTTTGAACTTCGGGTTTTGAAGGAATTCGATCATCAACCGGAAGCAATATCGATTCAATATTTAACTCGCCGGAGCCGGTATTATAAGAAAGTTTATGCAAATAAATGGTTTTGGCATTGGCATCGGCTTTGGCTACTTTATGGCCGTTTGAAGCTGTCAATAACATATTATAATGTTCATGTCCGCCCATAATAAGGGGAACATCCGGTAACATTTCCAATAATTTTAAATCGTCTTCTTTAATTAAATGTGTCAAACCTAAAACAATGTCGGCTCCTTGTTGTTTTAAACTTTCATAATCGGCCTTTGCTTCTTCAAACGGGTTCATATAGCAAACATAATCCTTCGGATTAGAAGAGACAATCTCTGAAAAAAATCCTAGTGAAACTTCTGTTCCGTCTTGATCTTTTAAAGTTATAATTTGGGTCTTTGGAATAAGATTTTTTACATGATTTTTTTCTTTAAAAAAATATGAAGCTTCTTGTTGATTATATAACTTGGCATTGCCCAATACCCAATTAAAATTAGACTCGTTTAAGCGTTTTTGCAAATCGGGATATTTCAAATCAAATTCGTGATTACCAAAAGCTACCAAATCAAAGTTCATGGCATTCATTACCTCAACCATTTGTTTGCCTCTAATTCGCTCACCGTTAAACTTCATTGTTCCTATCAAAGAGGGATTTAAAAAATCACCGGCTAAAAACAATAAAGTATTCGGATTAAGGTTTTTTAAACTGTCAACAATGGTAGCCACTCGGGCCATTCCTCCCGATTTTCCTCCCTCTAAAGGAGCTATTTCATAAACATCGTTTAATTGAACTAATTGAATATTTATAAGATGATCATCGTTAGAATTTATTTTCTGACTTTTACAACCGGTAATAATCAGAATTATTAAAACTATTAGTTTGGAAATAAGTGATTTATTCATAATGCTTGATTTTAAGAATGAATTTTTATTTTAGTTATTGCTACTTTTAATCGATAAAAAGAAATTCTCTTTTCTGTTGCAATTTATGAAAAAAATAAGGGAATAACTTTCAAAACATATCTTTTTAAAACAAAAAAATCAAACGGATTTTTATCACCTGATCGACGGTTATAGGTATCAAATAAATACAATTTTAGTTTTTTTTAAAAAATACTAATAAAAACTTGATATTTCCGTTATAATATACGTAACTTTGATATATAATTTTTTACTCAATTATAAACATTTAAAATTTAAAAATCATGCAAAACTCAAATTTTACAAAAATTGCCTTTGTGGCAATATTGATGGGTAGTTTTGTTTTCTTCACCTCATGTGGCGAAAATAAAACCCAAGAAACCCCAAAAGCCGAACAAGCTGTAGAACAAGAAAGTGCTTCGGAAAAAGAAGCTGCTCAAGCAGAAGAAACTACTGATAAACAAATGTTTAAGAAAAAAGTAGACATGTTTGCTCAAATGGACTTTGATAAAAACAAAGAAATTAGCAAAGAAGAATTTGTTAAATTTCACGAAAGTGAATTCAATAATAAAGATAAAAATCAAGATGGCAAAATTACAGCCGACGAATGTGGTATGTTTGATAAACTCAATCAAGACGGAAATGACTACGTCGACAAAGAAGAATACTTAAAAGGACACGAAAGTGTTTTTGCTAAAATTGATGCCAATGACGACGGTAAAATTACCGAAGAAGAATTAAAAGAATTTCAAGCTGCCAAAGCTGCCCAAAAAGCTCAAATGAAATGTGCTCCGGGCAAATGCGGACAATAATTTCTTTATAAAACAACTGAATAAAACCGCCTGTTGTGTTGAACAGGTGGTTTTTTTATAAAGTTTTTTTATAAATTTGACTATGATTTTAAAAAATAAAAATACACGCCGGCAATTTATCAAAGGAGTTGGAGCTTCTGTTATTTTATCCCAAATTCCATTTTTGTTTTCTTGTCAAAATCAGGATAATACTGTTGTATTGTCTACCGGCGAGACACAAACTATACAACAAGTTCTCAATATATTATTTCCGTCATCACCCGGGCCCGGTATTAAAGATATAAAAGTTATAAGATTGATAAACAACTATTTATCAGATCCGAATATTCATCCGGACAAACAAAAATCCATCATTAACGGAATACATTGGACTAATGAAATAAGTCAAAATAAATATAAGGCCGATTTTAACCGCATTAACTTAGAGAAACAAGAAAAAATAGTTAAAAGAATATTACAAAAACCATGGGGCGAATTATGGATTTCCAAACTTTTAACTTTGACTTTTGAAGCACTATTGTTAGATCCTGTTTATGGTATCAATACCCACGAAATCGGATGGAAATACCTCCATCACACCCCCGGCAAACCACGTCCGAATATGCAAAACAAATATCCGCAAATTTTAAACCGGAAAAAAGAAAACATCATTATTACCTCAATAGAGCAACTATAAAAAATGAATGACAAAATTATATATGATGTTTGTGTAATAGGTAGCGGAGCAGGTGCCGGGCCGGTTATTTACGAGTTATCAAAAGCCGGTTATAAGGTTATCGTTTTGGAAAAAGGGCCTTGGTTCAGAACCCAAGATTTTAGCAAAGATGAAATGGTGGCAACCAGAAGAAGTGTTTACACCCCCAACTTAAAAGACGAACCTCAAGTTATCGAAGAACTTAACGAATCGGGTAATTGGGAAGCTAAATCTACGGACAAAACAGGACGCAATTTTTGGAATGGAAACTGTGTAGGTGGTTCTTCCAATTTTATGAGCGGATATTTTTCACGCCTCAAACCGGTTGATTTTAAACTTCTCTCAACCTATGGCGAAATACCGGGAGCCAATATTGTTGATTGGCCCATCAGCTACGAAGATCTGGAACCTTATTACGAAAAAGTGGAACGGATTGTCGGTGTTTCCGGAAAAGTAGTTCCACATAAATTTTTAGAACCCCGTTCTACACCTGATTTCCCTTATCCTCCACTAAAAGAAAATATTATTTCTTTATGGATTGACAATGCTGCCAAAAAATTAAATATCCAATCCATACCGCTTGCCCGTGCTATTCTTTCTCAAAAAAAAGAAAATAGAAATGCTTGCTATTACTCCAATTTTTGTGGTAGTTACGGCTGTTCGTCCGATGCCAAAGGCAGTTCGCGGGTTGCTCTTATTCACGAAGCACTCAAAACCGGAAACTGCTCGGTAATACCCAATGCTAAAGTATTTCACTTGGAAACAAACGGACACTACCAACTACAAAAAGCTTGGTTTTACAATGCCGAAGGTAAAAAAAAGGCAATATCTGCTAAAATATTTGTAGTAGCAGCTCAAGCAGTTGAAACTTCACGCTTATTGTTGATGAGTAAAAACAAAGAATTTCCCAACGGACTGGCTAACAACAACGGACAAGTGGGAAAAAATTTAATTTTTTCGGGAGGCGGTATCGGAGGTGGTGATTTCTTCTATAATGAATTAGAACCCGATATCGCTCAAAAGTTGGCCCAACCCGGTGTGTTTGTTAACCGGACAATTCACGATTTTTACGAAATAACCGATAAACAAACAGAAAAAAACATAAAAGGGGGAAGCATTGATTTTCTTTTTGAACATGCCAATCCGGTTACCAAAGCCATTCATCAAAAGTGGGACAAAAACGGCAATTTGATATATGGAAAAAACCTAAAAAAACACTTAAAAGAATATTTTACAAATGTTCGAAAATTAAAATTTGAAATTTTTACCGATTGGCTGCCTACCGATAACTGTTTTGTAAGTTTAGATTATAAAACAACCGACAAATGGGGAGATCCGGTAGCCAAAATCAGAACCGGTTTTCATCCTCATGATATAAAAGTAGGTAAGATTTTGGCCGAAAAAGCCAAAGCCGTCTTAACAGAAATGGGAGCTAAAAATATTTATGCCGATATCAACGGAAATCCACCCAGTAATTTGCAAGCAGGCGGTTGCCGGTTTGGCAATAATCCTACAACTTCTGTCTTGGATAAGACTTGTAAAGCTCATGATGTTAGTAACTTATTTATTACCGATGGAAGTTTTATGCCTACCGGAGGAAGCCTCACATACACTTGGACAATCTATGCCAACAGTTTCAGAGTGGCTGATATTATAAAAAGTTTGTAAATATCATAAAAAAAATTGTTTTTTATGATAAATGTCGCAAAAGTTACTTTTTTAAACCAAAAAAATCAAAATTATTTTTAAAAAATAAGTTAATTTTATATAAATTTGTGTGTGCGTTAACCAAATTTTTTATTTTATGAAAAAACAAGTTTTATTGTTTAGTGTAATTCTTTTACTTAGTTTTATACTAGTATCATTTACTTACAGCCCTGTTTATTCAACGGATTATACTTCTATTTACAAGTCAGAACAGGTAAAAACTCCGCGTTTTAATCCCAGATCTTTTTATCAAAAACAATGTTCATTTTGTCACAATGCCAATGGTAAAATAGGTCCACCTATGGAAGAAGTCAAAAAAATATATTTGAAAAAATATCCTAAGCCTGAAGAATTTATTGAAAAAATGACAGCTTTTGTTCTTAATCCGGCTAAAGAAAATCGTCTGATAAAAGAAAACGAAGGAATATACGGAATTATGCCGTCAGGCATGTTCAAAGATGCTTTGAAAATAGAAAAAGTTGTTCAATACATATATAATAATATAAAAGTAAAAGGAAAAAGAAAACCGGTTGTTAATAAAAAAGAGAAAAAAGAAAACCAAAGCTTAAAAGTGACCGTAGTAATAAATAAAGGTGAAAATCTCGAAAACTTACTAAATTTAAATAAAATAAGTTTTAAAAGGAATAGCATTAAGTTAGATGAAAAAATACAATCGGAAATAGATAAAGTCATTATTTTCTTACAAAACAATAAGCATATAAATATTGAAATTAGAAATTATACCGATGCCATTGGAACTGCTGAAAATAATTTAAAAATATCCAGCAAAAGAGCACAAATTATCAAGAACTACATGGTTACCAAAGGGATAGACCCACATCGAATAAAAACCAAAGGTTTAGGCGAAACAGAGCTTTTAAACCATTGTACCGATAATGTAAAGTGCTCTGAAGCCGAACATGCCGTGAATAGAAGGACAGAATTTATTATAATATAATGTAAAATAAATAAATAAATAATTATTTTTTTGTATAATAATTAATTATAAACACAATTTATTTATTTTTTACAAAAAAGCGGTATTTTTTTAGATATAGTTATAAATGTGTTTGTATTTTTAGTATTTTTGAAAACAAACAAATTTTTCACTAACATATTTAAATTTACAAACATGAAAAAACTAATCTTATTTAATTTTGGGTTGGGTTTATTGTTGCTAACTTTTTATTTTAACCACAAAGATAATGAGCCTGTAAATGAAAATTACCAAGTTTATATGCAAACCCAACAATCAGCCCAAGATTTTTACAGAAAACAATGCGGTTTTTGTCATACACAAGAAGAATTAATCGCTCCGGATATGAATAAAATTAAGGCTATGTATATGCAAAAATATCCGGATAGGGAAAAATTTATTCAAGCAATCGTTCAATTTGTTGGAAATCCGGACAAAAATAATGCTATCTACAAAGATGGTATTGAAAACTTCATGGACATGCCCAAAATGCCCTTTAAAAAAGAACAAATTAAAGGCGTTGCGGCATACATTTATAATAACAACAATCTTTAAAATTTAATATATCGAATAATAATTACTTTTAAACAGGGTTAACACACTATTTACACAAACATCATAGCAATATAGATTTAAAAGTAATGTTATTGAGAACCGGTACATAATTTATGTCCCGGTTTTTTTTATAATAAAATTAAATTCAATTTAAAAACGTATCTTTGAAATACAAAAAATCATTCAAATGAATAACGCAAATTATACATTATATATATATGTTTTTTTAGGCTTTCTAACCGGAATCCTTTTAGCTTATTTGTGGACAAAATTAAAAAAACAAGAAACAATTAACGATTTACAACAAGCTTTTCAAACAGAAAAAAGTAACTTGGAAAAAAAATTATTTGCCCTGCAACAAGAATTTGACAACTACAAATTACAAGCCGAAAAACAATTAACCGGACAAATCAAACAATTGGAAAATGAAAAACATCAATTAGAAAAAGTTTATATCAATCAACTGGCCGAAAAAGAAAAAATCATTAACCAACAACAAATACGTCTTCAAAACTGGGAAGAAAAATGGCAAAAAGCTCAAGAAGATTTCAAAAAACAAGAAAATACTATGCGCAAAGAGTTTGAACTACTGGCGCAACGAATCTTGGAAGAAAAATCGAAAAAATTTACCGAGCTGAACCAAAATAATATGCAACAAATTCTGACGCCTTTTCAAGAGGCTATGAAAGCTTTTAAAGAAAAAGTAGAACAAAACGAAAAAGAAAGTCACGGACGTCATACCGCTTTGCAACAACAACTGCAAGAATTGCAACAACTCAACCAACGATTAAGCCAAGAAGCTCTTAATTTAACCAAAGCCCTTAAGGGCGAAAGTAAAACACAAGGTATTTGGGGCGAAACCATACTGAACAGATTGCTGGAAAAATCGGGCTTGGAAAAAGGACGTGAATATTTTGTGCAACAAAGCTATCAAGCTGCAGAAAACTCCGGAAGACAACGCCTCCAACCCGACGTAGTCATACAACTGCCCGATAATAAAAAACTGATTATCGATGCCAAAGTTTCACTAACAGCATACGAACGCTATATCAATGAAGACGATGAAAAACAACAGGAAATATATCTGAAACAACATTTGCTTTCATTAAAAAATCATATCAACGGACTGGCCAAAAAATCATATGACGAACTGCTTGAAGGCGAAAGCCCCGATTTTATCTTAATGTTTATTCCGGTAGAACCGGCTTTTAGCGTGGCTTTAAAAGAAGATCCCGAATTATATAATTATGCTTTTGAACGCAATATCGTTATGGTTACACCTTCTACCTTGCTAGCTACGCTAAAAATTGTCGATAATATGTGGCGCAATGAAAAACAACGTCAAAATGCCTTCGAAATTGCCCGGCAAGCAGGCGCTCTTTACGACAAATTTTACGGATTAATCACCGATCTGGAACAAGTAGGTAGTAAAATTTCATCCGCTCAACAAAGTTTTGGCAACGCTATGAACAAACTACATACCGGAAAAGGAAACCTGATTTCAAGAGTGCAAAAACTAAAAGATTTAGGCGCTAAAACCAAAAAACAATTACCCCAAACTAATGATCAAGATTTACTCGACGAATAAATAATTTTATCGATAAGTTTTATTAAATACGAATTTTAAATATACCAACCTTTTGTTAAAGCAATTAATTATTTTTAATCGCCTTCTTTAAAATATAGCAATTACGTCTAGATTTTTCATTATCAATGTTTTAACAAATATAGGCTAAATATAACTTATCAAATAACTATTTATCAATACGTTATACTTATTAATAAAATGTTAATAACTTTTTAACATCGACTTTAAAGATAACAATTGCATAAATTAACTTTGTTATTTGGACAAGTAACTCAATTTTTAACTTAAAATCAAAGGGATTTTATGCAAACAATTCATGTAATAAAACGAGACGGAACTTCAGCACCTTTAGACTTAAAAATGATACATGACATGGTAGAATGGGCTTGTGACGGCTACCAAAATGTATCGGTGTCGGATATTGAAATCAACTCAAAAATTCAATTCTACGACGGGATCACTACCTCTGAAATTCAAAAAATTATGATCAAATCGGCTGCTGATTTGATTTCGGAAGAAAACCCTGATTACCAATACGTAGCAGCTCGTTTATTACTGAGTGATTTGTATAAAAAAGTTTTTAAACAAGACAAACCTATCCCTTTTGAATTTTTTGTCCGTAATAACGTTTACCGCGGAGTCTATGATAAATCTATCTTAGATGCTTATTCGCAAAGCGAATTGGTTTATTTCGGTAAAAAATTGCGTCACGACCGTGATAACTTGTTTACCTACGCCGGTTTGCGTCAAATGGTTGATAAATATCTGTTGCAAGATCGCAATACTTTTGAGCTTTATGAAACTCCGCAAGAGGCATTTATGCTGATTGCCATGTTTATGTTTAAAAACTACAAAGGACAAAAACGAAAAAAATATGTGTTGGATTTATATGAAGCGGTTTCCACCTTTAAAATAAGTCTTCCCACACCTATCATGTCGGGAGTAAGAACTCCCTTGCGTCAGTTCAGCTCTTGTTGTTTGATTGACGTAGGCGATTCGTTGGAGTCCATTTTACAGTCTAATACCGCCGTGGGATACTACATAGCCAGCCGTGCCGGTATCGGACTCAATTTCGGACGAATCCGCGGATTGGGAGCCAATATCCGAAACGGCGAAGTCATCCATACGGGTTTGGTGCCTTTCTTAAAAATGTATGAAGCCACCACCAAAGGTTTTACGCAAAATGCCATTCGCGGGGGAAGCTCCACTTCTACTTTACCGTTTTTTCACTGGGAAGCAGAAACATTTATCCAGCTGAAAAATAACAAAGGGAACGACGAAAACCGCGTACGCCGGATGGACTATTCCATTGCCTTAAATAAACTTTTCCGCGAACGGGTGCGTAAAAACGAAGATATCACCCTGTTTTCCATGGAAGAAGTGCGCGACTTATACGACGCTTTTTACGGAAACGATTATGAAAAATTCCGTATGTTGTACGAAATGTACGAAAAAAACGACCGCATCAGAAAAAAACGCATCAATGCGCGTCAGTTTTATTTGGACTTGCTTAAAGAACGCTATGAAACCGGACGTATCTATATCTTAAACGCCGACCATGTCAACGAACACAGCTCGTTTAAAGATCATATCTATATGTCTAATCTGTGTCAAGAAATCACCCTGCCTACCGAACCTATAACCGACGTCAACAAAACGGACGGCGAAATAGCCATGTGTATTTTAAGCAATATCAATTTGGGAAAAATAGAAAGCATTGAAGAACTGGACAAACTCACCGAATTATTGGTACGCTTCTTAGACGAGCTCATCGATTATCAAGACTATCCGGTAGTAGCAGCTGCCAGATCGACTAAAGCCCGTCGCAGTTTAGGTATCGGTGTTTCCGATGTGTTCCATTTCTTAGCCAAAAACAATTTGCGTTACGACAGCGACGAAGGACGAAAAGTCATGCACGAATACATGGAACGTTTTCAATATGGCTTGATTAAAGCTTCCAATCTTTTGGCCAAAGAAAAAGGAGCTTGTGAATTGTTTGAACGCACCAAATATGCCGATGGAATTATGCCTGTTGATACTTATGCCGAAGCTGTGGACGAGATAGTGGATAACGACTTGAAAATGGACTGGGAAAGTCTGCGTCAAGATGTCAAAAAATACGGTTTACGCAACTCGGCTTTAAGTGCTATTCCGCCGGCTGCCAGCAGTAGTGTGGTGTCTAACTCTACACCCGGCGTTGATCCGGTACGCAAACTCTTAATTGCCAAAATGAGCAAATACGGTGCCCTTAAACAATTGGTTCCGGGTTTTGGGCAATATGAAGAAAACTACACACCGGCTTGGGAAATTGATAATGAAGAATACTTAAAATTTATCGCCATATTCCAAAAATTTATCGATCAAAGCATCAGCACCAACCAGTATTACGACATTTCAAAATATGAAAACAATAAAGTACCGGTAAAAGACCTCATCCGCCACGACGGAATAGCCTATAAATACGGTTTAAAAACTCTTTATTACATGAATATCAACGATAATTCGGGCAACGAATTGAGCAAAATAAAAATAGAAAGCGAACAAGCACCCATGTTTAATTTTGCCAAACTCGAACTCGATATCGACGATTACGATTCGTGTGAAGGTGGCGGCTGTTCGGTGTAAAACATAACATAAGCATCATTCCATTTGTCATCACGATCCCGACTTTAGTCGGGAGTGGCAATCTCTACGAATAAAAGACCGCCGGTGGCTTCGGTACTATTTTGCTTCGTGCCTTGCAAAATCACTCAGCCACCTAAGGGTGTATTGTAATTTT
>Ga0256835_1001492_pt1 | contig 13998 bp, 11 predicted proteins | sample PIR30metaG_FD_185972 | JGI IMG/M metagenome (GOLD analysis project Ga0256835, IMG submission 185972) | Hydrothermal vent microbial communities from East Pacific Rise, Pacific Ocean - PIR-30 | ecosystem: Environmental > Aquatic > Marine > Hydrothermal vents | place: Pacific Ocean: East Pacific...
TTTAATTCTGCTGTTCTTTTTGAAGGTGGCAAAATTATTACCACGGTCCACAAACAGCTTCTTCCAACTTACGATGTCTTTGATGAGGCCAGGTACTTCAGACCAGGTCCCCCTTCTGATCCTATAAATTTTAAGGGGTTAAGGCTGGGTATAACCATCTGTGAAGACATCTGGAATGAGCCAGAATTTTGTCCCAATTGTGAGACCTATGATAGAGACCCGGTTGATGATCTGTGTAACAAAGGTGCCCAGGCTATAATCAATATTTCTAGTTCGCCTTTTTATCTTGGAAAATTAAGTGTTAGGGAAAAGATCCTGTCCGGCATCGCTGATAAGTACCACGTGCCTGTGGTTTACTGTAACAACATAGGTGGGCAGGACTGTCTTGTTTTTGACGGTGCGAGTCTTTGTGTCTTTCCTGGAAAACGATTTGTTGCAAGGGCTTTTCAGTTCCAGGAAGACATTGTGACACTGGATACTAAGGTACAGCAGGGCGATCTGAGGCCTCTTGTCTCCTGCAATGAAGAGCAGGTGATCCAGGCCCTGATCCTGGCTTTAAGGGACTATACAAGAAGGTGTGGCATAGACAGGGTGACCCTTGGGCTGAGCGGTGGGATAGATTCATCTCTTACTGCAGTCTTGGCAGTAAAGGCCATGGGGGCAGAAAATGTTCTCGGTGTCCTTATGCCCTCTGCCTATACTTCTAAAGAAAGCTTGGAAGATGCTACAGTCTTAGCGCAGAATCTTGGCATAGAGACGGTAACCCTTCCGATAGTGCCCATTTTTGAGGCCTATATGGATGTGTTGGCAGAGGTCTTTGAGGGCCTTCCAATGAATGTGGCTGAGGAAAACATCCAGGCGCGCATCAGGGGTAACTTGCTCATGGCCATCTCAAACAAGCTTGGCCATATGGTCTTGTCAACTGGTAACAAAAGCGAACTGGCAGTGGGTTACTGCACCCTTTATGGAGATATGTCTGGAGGTTACGCCCTTATCTCTGATCTGCCAAAGACCCTTGTTTACAAGGTTGCAAGGTTTTTAAATGAACAAGGGTCGTACATTCCAGAACGGGTTTTCCAAAAGCCCCCTTCTGCTGAGCTTCGTCCAGGTCAGACCGATCAGGATGATCTTCCTCCCTATGAGATTCTTGATCCTATCTTGGAACTTTATATGGAGCAGAGGCTGAGTCCTGATCAGATTGTGCAAAGGGGATATGATAAAGATATAGTTAAAAAGGTTGTATCCATGGTGGATAGAAATGAGTATAAGAGGCTTCAGGCACCCCTTGGTCCGAAGATTACAGCCAAGGCCTTTTGCTGTGGAAGACGCTATCCTGTTGCCCACGGTTACCGGCCAGGATTATGAGTAACAAGATCTATGTCACTGACATAAGGCCTGGACAAAAGGTCGAAGGCCATTTCTGTGTTGCCTCAAAGTCATTAAGAAAGACAAAAGCTGGCTCACCCTTCCTGGTCCTTGTTCTTGGCGACAGGACCGGCCAGATAGAGGCAAGAATATGGGAAAACGCCCAGAAATTAAATGACGGATTTGATAAGGGCGATATTATTTTTTTGGAGGCCGATGCTGTTGAATTCAACGGCCAGTGCCAGCTCAAGGTCAACAGTTTTCAGGTGGTAGAACAAGAAGATATTGATCCTTCGCACTTTCTTCCTGTTTCCTCCTGTGATCTTGAGCAGGCCTGGAAAACCTGCAGGAAGGCAATAAAACGGGTCAAGGATGCCTCCCTTAGGGTTGTTCTAGAGGAGATTTTTCAAGATAGGAGGATAAAGGAAGCCTTTTTAAAGGCCCCTGCTGCCAAAAAAATGCATCATGCCTACATAGGCGGGCTTTTGGAACATTCAGCAGGCCTTGTAGAGTTAAGCATGTTGCTGGTTGACAAATATCAGTATCTTGACAGGGATATTTTGCTGTCTGCCAGCCTCCTTCATGACATTGGAAAGATAAGGGAACTTTCCTGGAGTCGCCCCCCCATTGATTATACAGACGAAGGCAGGCTTCTGGGGCACATTACCCTGGGCATGGAAATGATTGAGCGTGCGTGTCTTTTGGCCAAAGTAAATCCGGAAAGCAGGAAGGTGAAGGCCCTAAAACATGTAGTACTCAGCCATCATGGCAGACTGGAATTTGGTTCTCCTGTACTTCCCATGACTGAGGAGGCCATGGTCTTTCATATGATAGATGATCTTGATGCAAAGCTAAATTTTCTTTCGATCCTAAAAAATAAGCGAGAAAATGCTGAGGAATGGGGCTGGAGTGATTATCAACGACTTTTTGAGCGTTATTTTTTTCTTCCACCCCTTAGTGAAACGTGCTGCGTCAGGCCCAAGAAATCCTCTGTGGAGGAGAGTAACCAGAAAGACAGTCAGCAACAACCGTTGTTGTGGGATATTGATGAGCCTTGACACATTTTTAGTTTGTATGGTATAGCTTACGAGCCTTTAGGCACGGGCGGGCGGATAGCTCAGCTGGGAGAGCACCGGCCTTACAAGCCGGGGGTCACAGGTTCAATCCCTGTTCCGCCTACCATTTGTAATATTTTTTAAGCGGGGTCGTAGTTCAGTTGGTGAGAACGCTGGCCTGTCACGCCAGAGGTCGCGAGTTCGAGTCTCGTCGGCCCCGCCATTTTGGGTTTATAAAGGGTTGCTGTTAAAAACAGTAACCCTTTTTTCTTTCATGACTGTTTAGTTGCCATCAACATCAACAACAATGTTCTATAAGCGCCTTTACAGTTTACCTTTTTAAAGAATGGATCATTTTCTGACGCTTAACGAATTTTTTCGGAAACATTTTGGGCAAAGGGTCCAAAAAATCCCTCTGGATGCTGGTCTTGGCTGTCCAAATCGCATTTTGGGAAAAGGTGGGTGCATCTATTGCAATGAAAAGGGTTCTGGCACTGGTGCTTCCCTCAAAAAGATTCCACTTAAAAAACAGCTCTTAGATGGTATGGAATGGGCCAGGCGACGTTATAAGGCAAGGCTTTTTGCTGCTTACTTTCAGGCCTTTTCTAACACCTTTGCTCCTCTAGACATGTTAGAGGAGCTTTATTTGCAGATAACAGACATTCCAGAGATCGTAGCAGTTGCCATTGGAACGAGGCCAGATTGTGTGGATGGACAGGTGCTGGATCTGATCGCAAGATGTTTTCCCGATAAGATGGTCTGGATGGAGTACGGGCTTCAAAGTGCATCAGATCGTACCTTGCAGGCAATAAACAGGGGGCACACGGTTGATGATTTTGTGAGAGCGGTGGAGATTACCAGGGAATATCCCTTTTTAATCTGTGCCCATGTGATCTTTGGCCTGCCTGGCGAGGAAGTAAGGGAGATGAAGGATACAATTGGTCTTGTAAGGTCTCTTGGCATAGATGGAATAAAGTTTCATGAGCTCTATGTGATAAAGGGAACCCCTCTTTGGAGAATGTACAAGCAGGGGCTCTACACACCAATGGATCAGGACCGTTATGCAAAGATGGTGGCATGGGCCATAAGGACTCTTCCAAAAGATACAGTTGTTCAAAGGCTCACAGGAGATCCTGCTCCTGGCGAGCTTGAAGCACCTGATTGGGCTGGTAGGAAACAGGAGACAATCTGTCTTATTAAAAAATATTTTGAGCAAGGGGATTTGGCAGAAAGGGATTGGTAAAAAGATGGTATTGTTGGAGGTGGATCTGAAAAACATAAAAGACAATGCGATTGATTTACTGAACCATATGCCAACCCACCTAAGAAGGTATGTCAGATGCCTTAGTTTTAATCGTTGGGGTGGAGTGAGCAAAAAACCCTTTCATGAATTGAATGTGGGTGAGCTTACAGGAGATAACCCAAAAGACGTGTATAAAAATATAGATCTCATTAAATCTCGGCTTGGGGTTTCATGTATAGTTCAGGTGAGGCAGGTTCATGGTATCGATTTTGTTCACATAGATGGATCTGTCAAGCCGTCTTCAGCCACCATTTATGAATCAGAGGCAGACGGTCTTTTTACAACAGTGAAAGACATAGGGCTTATGATAAAGACTGCAGACTGTCAGCCAGTGGTAATGTTTGACCCTGTTAAAAAGGTTGTTGCTAACATTCACTGTGGTTGGCGTGGCAGTGTAAAAGGGATTTTGATAAAGGCTGTGTCTGAGTTTAGGTTGGTTTATGGCTCCAATCCTGAGGATATCTGGGTTGGTATAGGTCCCTCTCTTGGCCCTTGCTGTGCCCAGTTCAAGGGGTGGAGGGAATTGCTGCCAGAGTGGATGGCCGATTTTCAGCCAAGATCAGATTATCTTAACTTTTGGCAGATATCCAGACATCAGCTTGTAATTAGCGGCATACCCGAGAATCAGATCCACTGTGCAAATATCTGTACGGCATGCAATCAAGATTACTTTTCTTACAGGCGAGAAGGGGATACGGGCAGACTTGCCACCGTGGTTTCTTTGGTGATTTAATCTTTAAGTTCTTTGCCATTACCTTATTTTTGCACTATGTTAGCCTGATTTAATAATAAAACTATCTAATATTATTTTTGTGTTAAGGAGCAGCAGACATGTCTGAAAAGGCTGACAGGCAACTTCTCCCAAAGGCCTATGATTTCAAGGGAGTAGAGACTAAATGGTATGACCAGTGGATGGAAAAGGGGCTTTTTGTTGCCACAATGGATAAAGACAGGCCCAGTTTTTCCATGGTTATTCCGCCCCCCAACGTGACTGGTGTATTACACATTGGCCATGCCCTAAATAACACCCTTCAGGATGTGCTCGTTAGATACAAGAGAATGGACGGATACAACACCCTGTGGGTTCCCGGTACCGATCACGCAGGTATTGCAACGCAAAACGTGGTAGAGCGTCAGATCGCCCAAGAGGGGCTTGGTCGTTACGATCTTGGACGAGAAAAGTTCATAGAGCGTGTATGGGAATGGAAGGCCAAAAGTGGGGGCCGTATAATCGAACAGTTAAAGCGTCTTGGTTGTTCATGTGACTGGTCAAGGGAACGTTTCACAATGGATGAAGGACTTTCCAGGGCGGTCAGGGAAGTCTTTGTACAGCTTTACGAGGAAGGGCTTATATATCAGGGAGACTACATAATCAACTGGTGCCCGAGATGCCATACGGCCTTGGCAGATATTGAGGTGGAACACGATCTTAGCGAAGGCAAGATTTGGTACATTCGCTATCCTCTTGTGGATGAGGCTACCGGAAAGGCATCGGACAGATACGTGGTTGTAGCCACGACCCGTCCAGAAACCATGCTTGGGGATACGGCAGTGGCAGTTAATCCAGACGATGAAAGATACAGGGACCTTGTTGGAAAGTACGTGCTTCTGCCACTTGTCAACAGAAAGATACCCATCATTTCAGATGAACATGTGGATCCCGAGTTTGGAACAGGGGTGGTGAAGGTGACTCCTGCACACGATTTTAACGACTTTGAGATTGCAAGGCGCCACCAGTTACCGCGTGTGAACATATTTGATAAAAATGCCAAGGTTACAGAAGAGGCCGGGGCCTACAAAGGGCTCGACAGGTTTGAGGCCAGAAAAAGGATATTGGAAGATCTGGAGCAGCTTGGCCTTCTTGAAAAGGAGGAGCCTCACAGCCTGGCTGCAGGCACATGTTACAGATGTAAGACGGTTGTAGAGCCACGTCTGTCAAAACAGTGGTTTGTTAAGATTGAACCTTTGGCAAGGCCTGCACTGGAGGCGGTAGAGAAGGGAAAAACCAAGATAGTTCCGCCAGGCTGGATAAGAACCTATGAGGAGTGGATGACCAATATTCGGGACTGGTGCATTTCGCGTCAGATCTGGTGGGGTCACAGGATACCTGCCTGGACATGTAAAGACTGCGGTGAGGTTTTAGTTGCCAGGACCGATCCTGACAAGTGTCCAAAATGTGGTTCCACAAACCTGGAACAGGAGACAGATGTCTTGGACACCTGGTTCAGCTCTGCACTTTGGCCATTTTCTACCCTTGGTTGGCCAGACAAGACCAAAGAGCTGGAGTTTTTCTATCCAACCTCTGTTCTTATAACCAGTTTTGACATACTGTTTTTCTGGGTGGCCAGAATGATGATGATGGGTCTTCATTTCATGAAGGATGTTCCTTTCTATTACGTGTATCTCCACGCCCTGGTGAGGGATGCACAGGGACAAAAGATGAGTAAGTCCAAGGGGAATGTTATAGATCCCCTTACCATAATGGAAAAGTACGGAACAGATGCGGTCCGTTTCACCCTTGCAGCCTTTGCTGCCCAGGGACGAGATATAAAGCTGTCAGAGGACAGGATCGAGGGCTACCGTCATTTTGTCAACAAGATATGGAACGCCGCAAGGCTTGTTTTGATGCATGCCTCAGATATGGAAGACTACCTCAATATCGGGGCTGAGGCAGAACTTAACGCAGTTGAAAAGTGGATACTCACAAGGCTCAATCAAACCATTGATACTGTCAGAAGGGCCCTTGATAACTTTGATTTTGATGTGGCTGCCAAGGAGTTGTACAGTTTTTTTTGGCACGAGTACTGTGACTGGTATCTTGAATTTTCCAAGGCCGATCTTGCATCCGGAGAGGAAAAACCTCGCAGCCAAACTTCCAAAAAGGTGGCCCTTACGGTGCTTGATTATTCTCTCAGACTTCTCCACCCCTTTATGCCATTTGTTACCGAAGAACTGTGGCACCATATGCCAGGAGACAAGGGTTACATCATGGTTAGTCAGTTTCCAAAGGGCATGAAAGAGTGGGATTTCCAAGAGGCCCTTTCGGAAGTAGAGCTGCTTAAGATCATGATTAGCGGTATCAGGAACATAAGGGCAGAGCTTGGTATCCATCCTGGCAAAGAGCTCGAGGCGGTCTTTTTGCCCCATACCTCATTTGTGCAAAAGGTTGTCTCGGATCACCAGAAGGAGGTAATGAGCCTTGCCAGGGTTAAGGAGATCAGATTTATAAAAGATGCCAGTGAGAAGCCAAGGGGTGCTGCCTCTTTTATTCACGAGCAGGTAGAAATATTTGTTCCGTTGGAGGGGCTTGTGGATATTGGTCAGGAGCTGAAAAAGATAGGAAAGGAGAGGGCCAAGGTTGAAAAAGAGCTGAAAAAGATAGAAGGCAAGCTTTCAAATGAAAATTTCTTAAAGAAGGCCCCCAGGGAGATAGTTGAAAAAGAAAAGGGCAAAAGGGAACAGCTGGTTGCCAGACTCTCAAAACTTGACAGCCATGAAGAAATGCTCAGACAGATCTGAAAACTCGCCGGTTCCTTCCATTCTTTTCAAGGGCCTGGTTAAACAGGCCCTTTTGGAAGATATAGGGGAAGGGGATGTTACCACCCGTTCATGTGTACGGGAAGATATCAATGGGGTGGCACGGATTGTAGCCAAGGAAGATGGTGTGCTGGCTGGCCTGTTTGTGGCTAAAGAGGTTTTTAAACAGATCGATGAATCCATGGTGTTCACAGCAACCCTGGAAGAAGGGCAGGCCTTTAGCGAGGGTGATACACTTTTGACCGTAGAGGGCAGGGCCTCGTCTATTCTAATGGCAGAGAGGGTCGCCCTAAACTTTCTGCAGAGACTGTGTGGAATAGCTACCCTGACAAGGAAGTATGTGGAAGAGATAGATGGCCTGAGATGCAAAATAGTAGGCACCAGAAAGACCACTCCGACTCTTCGTTGCCTTGAGAAGTACGCTGTCAGGCTGGGCGGGGGCTTTAATCATCGATTCTGTCTTTCGGATGGAGTCTTGATTAAGGACAATCACATAGCAGCATGTGGTTCTGTAACTGAGGCCATTTCAAGGGCCAGGATGTATGCACCTCATACCTTAAAGATAGAGGTAGAGGTGACAGATTTTGACGAGCTTAAAGAGGCCCTTGAGGCAGGAGCAGACGTGATCATGCTGGACAACATGACTGTTAGCCAGCTAAAAGAGGCGGTAGGCCTTGCCAGATCCATAAGGCCTGATGTGGTCCTTGAGGCATCGGGTGGTGTCAATTTGGAAAATGTGAGAGAAATTGCAGCTACCGGTGTTGATGTGGTATCAAGCGGAACTCTTACTCATTCCTACAAATCCATTGACTTGAGCCTGAAATTAAATATTATTTAAAGTATCATGTTTCCGATCCAAGACAGCATACCCAGGCGTTGTCCACCATTAATGACATGGGCCATAATGGCCATATGCATTGCCGTTTTTTTTGTTGAAATATCTCTTCCGCCTCCGATGCTGGAAAAGCTGTTCTATCTCTTTGGAGTGGTTCCAGCACGATATACCCATCCGGACTGGGCTGCCAGTGTGGGGCTTGTGCCAAAGGCCATATTGCCCCTGTTTACCTGCATGTTTCTTCACGGAAGCTGGGTGCATATAGTAGGAAACATGTGGACCTTGTGGATCTTTGGTGACAATGTGGAAGACGAGATGGGGCCGTTGAGGTATCTGTTATTTTATCTTTTCTGCGGAATAGTGGCCTCTCTGGTGCAGATATATACCAACCCTCATTCAACAATTCCTACCATAGGAGCCTCTGGCGCAATTGCCGGGGTCATGGGGGCGTATTATATGCTTTTCCCCGGGGCCAGGATTATCATAATGGTGCCAATCTTGTTTTTTCCGTTTTTCTTTGACGTGCCAGCAGTCTTTTTCCTGGCCTTTTGGTTTCTGGAGCAGGTGTTTAGCGGAACCTTTTCGCTTTTGTCACCGCAGCAGGCAGGCGGGATAGCCTGGTGGGCACATGCAGGCGGGTTTCTTTGCGGTATGCTTTCATATAGGTTTTTCCTGCACAAGAGCGTTTGCAGCAGGCTTTTCCCCGACCAGATGAGGCCTTGGGGTCTTCTTAATTCCAGGGAGAGATTTTAATTTTTTAAACATGGGAATGATTCATTTTTTAGAAAAAGGAGAGTAGCAACATGACACCAATGGATATCTTTTGGATATTCTTTATGCTTACAGCCCTTCAGCCCGTGCTGAGGCAAAAGATGCTGGAGGCGGCTCGTCAGAGGACGATTGCCAAAATAGAAAAGGAGAGGGGTTCGAGGGTTATTCTTCTTGTTCACAGGCAGGAGACAATGAATCTCCTTGGTTTTCCAGTGATGCGATATATAGACATAAATGATTCGGAACAGGTTATAAGGGCTATCCAGATGACCGACCCGGATATTCCTGTAGATATAGTGCTCCATACTCCCGGGGGGTTGGTGTTGGCAGCTCTGCAGATTGCAAGGGCTGTTAAAGACCATCGTGGCAAGGTGACTGCCTTTGTACCTCATTATGCAATGAGTGGCGGTACCTTGATAGCCCTTGCTGCTGATGAGATAGTCATGGACAGGCATGCAGTACTTGGTCCAGTTGACCCTCAAATGGGTAGCAGTCCGGCTGCATCTATTATCAAGGTTATAAAGTCCAAGCCCATTGAGAAAGTTGATGACAATTCCATTATTATGGCAGATATTGCAGAAAAGGCTCTCAGGCAGATGAGAAAAAATGTAACTCATCTGCTTGAGGATAAAATGGGTCCCAAAAAGGCCAAGGAGCTTGCAGAGATACTTTCTCAAGGGACATGGACTCATGATCATCCCATCAGCTGGGATGAGGCAAAAGAGATGGGCCTTCCAATTCGTACGGACATGCCTTCTATGTTTTACGAACTTATGGCCCTGTTTCCACAACCTGTTAGACGGGAGCCTTCGGTAGAGTTTCTCCCTATCCCTAAAAGAAGCAAGGACAGTCAAGCCAAACATTAGTCATTTTAGACTGGTAGGGGGACAGCTCGAGGCCTCAAAGATTTTTATTTACTTTCTGCATATGCATATGCGGAATGGTTGTGAATGGATTCAAAGTTTTCAGCCTCTATGGCAAACCATGTGATCTCTGGTAGGGAGGAGAGTCCCTGATATACTCCTCTAACTATGTCTTCCACAAACATGGGGTGATTGTAGGCATATTCGGTCACAAATTTTTCATCTGGTCTCTTTAGGACCGAGTAGATCTCTGACGATCCGCTACCTTCAACAACTTCTATCACGTCTTCCAGCCACAGAAATTTTCTAAAGCGGACCCATACACGAACCTCTCCTCGCTGGTTGTGTGCCCCATAGTCTGAGATTTCCTTGGAACAGGGACAGACCGTGGTTATTGGCACCTTGACTATCAACATCATGTCGAGCATGTCTTTCATTGTTCCGTGGAGTCCGCACTGATACTCCATAAGACCCTTCGTGCCAGTCACAGGTGCACTTTTTTCTATAAAGTAAGGAAAGTCTATTTCCAGGTGTGCCTCTTCGGAGTTTAGTCTTTCTTTCATGGCACAAAGGATGTTTGCAAAATTTTCTATGGTTACCTCCCGACGGTATTCATTTAAGATCTCGACAAATCTGCTCATGTGAGTGCCCTTGAACTGATGGGGCAGGTTGACATACATGTTGATGTTGGCAACGGTGTGTTGGGTTCCCTTGGCTTTGTCAAGAACGATTATGGGATAGCGAATGTTCTTGATTCCCACCCTGTCCAAGGGAATTTTTCTGTCATCCCTCATGGACTGTACGTCTGTAAGTTCCCTGTACTTTGGATTCATTCAAGCCTTCTCCAGGTGTGAGATTATCTGTCTTGCCACCTCAACCATTTGGGGATCCGCCTCTGTTATGACTTTCCCCTGGCGTTCTGCCTTTCTTGTTTCAGGACTCTGGTAAAATATGCCTACCGGATACCTGCCGCACATCTGCTGGATAAAGTGTACATCATCTTCATCCTGACAGTTGTTGGCCACTATGTGCAAAGAGTTTACCTTGAGGTCCTTGGCAAGCCTGTCGATCTTGTGGGCAGTCTCCACACTTCCTCTGTATGGCTGGACAACGATAAGAATGTGGTCAACATTAGCAATAGTTCCTCTGCCCAGGTGTTCTACTCCGGCCTCCATGTCAAGCACGATGTCTTCATCCTTTGAAAGCAAGAGCCTGTTAAGGAGATTCCTTAGTACAGCGTTGTCTGCACAGGCACACCCCGCTCCGCCTTGTTGAATCGCTCCAAGAACCATTAGGCTGAGATCCCCTTTTGTCTTTATGAATTTTTCCGGCAGATCGTCCACTTTGGGGTTAAGATTGTAAAAGGGGCCGTCCCTGCCGGATCTTTCATTTAAAAGATCTTTCATCTGGGCTATGGGTGTGATAATGGAGTCATCAAAGCCCAAAAGCCTTGCCAGATGCGGGCTGGGATCTGCATCTATAGCAAGCACCTTCCTTCCCTTGTCAAGCAGGGCCTTAATGAGAAATGCACTAACGGTGCTTTTTCCAACACCACCCTTACCGCAAATTGCAATTTTCATCTCACTGCTCCATCTTGTCCAGTCGGTCGAGCACCATTGCAGCCCCGCCTCTTCTTGGATCACCCTGGGCCTGGTGTCCAAATGGATCTACAGCATGGACACCACCAAAGTATACGTCTATCCGAGACCATTGATTGACCTGGAAGCGGGTGGAAAGTTTTTTTACCACCTCTTCATGAAAGCCTGGTTCCATCTGTAGCGTGTCCTCTTCAAGATGAATTCTCGGGTTGCAGATGGCCTCTCTCAGCTCTAGTCTCAGAAGACAACTATTTATTATGACCTGGGTTATGGCAGACCTTATTCTCTTACTTCCACCACTTCCCAGAATGAGACGCACATGCCTGGTATCAAACAGGATGGATGGAGACATCATAGAGGCTACTCTTGTTCCAGGTGGAGAAGAGTGGAAACCTTCTGGATGAAGATCATCTTCACCCATCATGTTATTCAGCATAATGCCGGTTCCCTGAACATAATATCCGGAGCCTTCGCCGTTTGAGGTGGTCATGCTTGCCAGATTTCCTTCCTGGTCACATACACTAATGTGTGTGGTTCCTCTTGAAAAGGTTGCTCGTATCTGTTTTTCAGCCTCCTTGAACCAGGTCTCATCCGGCCATTTCAGGCTGCAGCCAAGTTTTTGCCTGTATTTTTCCACTTCTTTCATTGCAGAAGCCAAGGTCAACAGATGTTCACAGGAGCCAAAGGTTGCCTGTTCAGGCAAAGAGCCAGAAATGAGTTCGAGTGCCAAGGCAATGTAGAACCCCCCGAAAGAAGGCGGAGGATTGGTGAACAGGGTGTATTTAGAAAAACCGACTTTAAGGGGCTGTCGTTCAATTATTTTGTAATCGGCCAGGTCCTTGTCAGTCAGAAGCCCTCCCTTTTTTTTCATGTCAGCAGATATTTGTCTGGCGATTTCTCCTTTGTAAAAGGAATCGAGCGTTTGATGAGGATTGGCGCCAAGCTTTTTAAGGAAACGTGCAAGGTCCGGGTTTCGTATGACTTGTCCTTTGGAGACAAATCTGCCGTTTTTAAGATATATCCTTCTACCATAAGGATCAAAGAGCATTATTGGTTCCAGGAGGGCCAGAAAATAGGCCTGATGATGATTGAGAACAGTTCCTTGTTCAGCATACTTGATTGCAGGCTCTAGAATCCTTGAAAGGGGTAGGCGCCCGAGCTTCTTCTGTAGTTCAACAAAACCTTTTAGATTTCCTGGCACGGCTACAGAACCTGGACCAATATTAAAGACTTGCTTAGAACCCGGAAACTTAACCGTAACAGGAAAAAAAAGGGGCTCAATCTTGGCTAGCTCTAGCCCCTTACCAGGAGTATCCACAAAAAAGTCATAGAGTAACGGCTGGCTGTTTGGTGTCTTGGCAAGCAGAAAACCGCCTCCGCCAAGAGAGGTGAGGGCAGGTTCAACAACTGCAGACGCAAAACCAGCCCCAATCACAGCGTCAAAGGCGTTGCCGCCCAAACGCAAGATGAATGCAGCAGCCTCGCTAACAAGAGGATGTCCAGACGCTATAGCCGGGCGAATGTATTCAGACACAACATGCTCCTGGAAAAAATATTTAGGTTGCGTAGCGTATCCTGATAGTCGTCTTTTCGCAAGACAGCCTTGCTTGCAGTTAACTTTACCTCTTTTGATACCGCTAGAATTTAACTTTTGTTATCCCTCCATTTGATCTAAGTCATTTTACTAACGTCTTTTAATTTTGTATGATTTTTTAGAAAAAGGTGAAAGTCGGAGATTATCAGAAAATGAAATGTCCGGGTCAAGACAGCAGGTACTGGAAACCAGGCGCAATATTTGATGTCAAATGCCCAAACTGTGGCACCATGATAGAGTTTTTCAAGGACGACACCAGAAGACGCTGCCCAGGCTGTGGCAAAGAGGTTCCCAATCCTGAGATGGACTTTGGCTGTGCTGCTTACTGCCCTTATGCCGAACACTGTTTGGGGTCATTACCAGAAGGTGTGGTGGCAGATGGCAAGATGAAAGTGCTTAAGGCAAAGATGCTCAGGGCCCTAAAAGAAAAGGATTTTCCAGAAGGTCGAAATATTGCTCTTGCCAGCAGGTTTGTGGAACTTGTGGAAGAAATTGCCAAAAAGGAATCTGCTCCTCTGGGTCCAACTTTGCTTGCGGCATTTGGATACTGTTTTCTTGATTTTTGTCAGAATGGTTCTCATCCTGGAAAGGAGACCACGGATACCATAACCGTCAGGCTTGAAGAGGCTCTTAAAAAGGCTGATGCAGAGTCAAATGCCATAAAAGAGGCCTCCAAAATCCTTAAACATGTTATTCAAAGAGGAGAGGAAAACTACTCTCTGGCTGAAAAAGTAATCCTTGACGCATGGCAGCTGGCAAGCGCCGACTGCTCGGAGCATAATTCTATCTTAGATGAGGCAGACTTTCTAACAGATGCAGCAAGACAACTCTACCTGGCAAGAACGGCTGGGTCCTGATCCATCCTCCATGTCTCACAGAATGCGTCACTGGAGGTGACACACCTGCATTCTACAGACTGGAAAGGATCTACTTCACCATCATCCGTCAACGTTTCGGTCATTGCCTAAGCGTGCCCTGTAAAATATCAGATTGTCCATGGATTGATCCTTCAGTCGACTGCTGAAGAGATCCTGCGACAACTTTGAGAAAGGGAGATGCTTGGGAGTTTGGAAAAGG
>Ga0256835_1001493_pt1 | contig 13996 bp, 8 predicted proteins | sample PIR30metaG_FD_185972 | JGI IMG/M metagenome (GOLD analysis project Ga0256835, IMG submission 185972) | Hydrothermal vent microbial communities from East Pacific Rise, Pacific Ocean - PIR-30 | ecosystem: Environmental > Aquatic > Marine > Hydrothermal vents | place: Pacific Ocean: East Pacific...
ACTTAGCTCACGCCCTATTGCCTTAATAGAAGAAGACGTTACCGACTCCGCCGTTCGTCGTTTACTTTTTGAAGCCGGTGACGATATCGAAGATTTAATGTTACTCAGTGAAGCGGATATCACCACCAAAAATCCCAAACGATTACAACGCTACCGTGATAATCTGAAAACCGTTCGCCAAAAACTTATAGAAGTGGAAGAACGCGATAAAATTCGCAATTTTCAACCACCAGTTTCAGGTGAAGAAATCATGAAATATTTCAATTTAAAACCTTCCAAACCCGTAGGATTGATTAAAGAAGCCATCAAAGAAGCCATTTTGGAAGGAAAAATTAAAAACGATTATGATGAGGCTTTGGCTTATATGAAAAAAATCGGACAAGAAATTATCAAAAAACACAACAAGCAATAAAGTGCGTTTTTTTCTGTTCTTTTTTTCTATCTTACACTCATTAATCATGTGTAGTTACCCATAAAAAACCGTCAATAAATAAAATCTATTTTACGATTGTTTTCAATGTTAAATAATCATCATTCCTTTAAAAAAAATATATTATCTTTGAAATTGTTGTTAACTAAGATGATATTTCATTGAAAAACTATTTTATTTTTATAATATGGATTCCTTGGTTATTGTTTGCCCAAAATTCGCAAGAACAAATCCAAAAGGAAATCAGCCGTTTAGAAAAACAATTAAACGGCTCCGGAGAAATGGAAATTGCCTCAATACAGTTAAAACTCAGTGAATTGTATTGGAAAATTGACACGCAAAAAGCTATTGTCTATGGAAAATCCGCTTTAAAAATTTATGAAAAAAATCGTCATCCTGATGCCGCCAAAGCACTTATCAACACTGCCATTGCTTTTTATTACCAAGGAAATTTGGACTCTGTTATCTCATATGCCCAAAGCATAACTCCATTAAAATTTCCTGAATTATCCGCACGGCAACACGGAGTTGTTTACAATATTTTGTCTGTAGCCTTCAAAAATAAAGGAGAACAAAACAAAGCCTTGCCTTATGCCCGAAAAGCCTTGGAAAATTTTCGTATTTCAGGCGACAGTTTGCGATTAGCCGGTGTGTTGGACAATATTTCCAACATATATATGCAAAAAGGAGAATATAAAACCTCCTTGGAATATTCCTTACAAAGCCTCCGGATTTTTGAAAAATTAAACAGCCCTTACGACATCGCTTTGACGCATTCGAATATCGCCATTTTATGCGGGTACATGCAAAAATATGACTTGGAAAAAAAACAAATATTCAAAGCTTTGCAATACGTGCGACAAACGGGCGATAAATATTTTGAAGCCGACTTATACAATAATTTGGGTTCTAATTATTTAAATTACGATCAAATCGATTCCGCCTACTATTATTATTCAGAAGCTTTAAAATTTTATAAACAAGCCAAAGTACAATCGGGTATTGCCATAAGTCATCAAAATCTGGGATTGATTTCAATTGAAAAAAACGAATGGCAAAAAGGAATTGCCCAATTACAAAAAGCTTACAACTTGTTTAAAGAACTCAATTCGAAAAAAGATCTCATCGATACCGCCAACGACTTGGCTGTAGCTATGATATATACCGGTAATATGCCGGCTGCCAAAAAATATTTGATCGAAGCCGAAAATTTGAATACACAAATAAAAAATGCCAATCTGCAATTGAAAATTTTAAAAAATTTTTCAGAATTTTATAGCACAAACCGGCAATATGACAGTGCTTTTGTTTTTCAAAACAGGTATTATCAACTCAAAGACAGCATCGAAAACATACAGGTACAAAAACAAATAGCCGAATTGGATAAAAAATACCAAACCGAGAAAAAAGAAAAACAAATCAGCTTGTTAAAAAACGAAAAAAAATGGCAACAAATACGTTTGAGAAACCTGTCAATTGTTTCGATTGTTATATTACTATTTATGTTGGTATCCGGTTATTTGTTTTATCAAAAACGTAAAAAAGAAAAAGCGCTTGCGCTATTGGAAAAAGAAAAAATAAGTATGCAAAAACAACAACTGGAACAAGAATTGAATTTTACCAAACGCCAACTCACCGCTTATGCCGTCAATATAATGCACCGCAACAAAATGCTTAATCATTTTTTAAAAATTCTTACCGATAGTAAAAAAACCAATGATGCCATTCAACTCAAAAAACTGATTTCTCAATTAAAAAAAGATATCAAACAAACCCTGAATTCGGATATTCAATGGAAAAAATTCGAAGGTATTTTTGCCAAAATAAATCCCGGCTTTATCAAAAAATTCGGGGCTTTAAGCCCGCAAATCACTGAAAACGATTTCCGGATGGCGAGTTTGATCAAATTGGGAATGTCCAACAAAGAAATTGCCAGTATTTTTAATATCAGTCCGCAAAGTGTTAAAAACAACCTGTATAGATTAAAAAAGAAAATAGGTTTGGACAACGGCACCAGTTTGCGCAGTTTTATTATGAAAATGTTATAATTCCGACAAAACGGCAACTACTAGTAAATCTAATTCCGATTGATTGCTATCGGGAATAAAATCTATTAAAAAAGCAGGAACATACTGAAAAACAACCTTATATCAAAAAGATACAAAAAGATATGTTCCTGCTAACAACACAAATTAACATTTCAAAATATTACGTCTGTCATAGTCTATCCAGACCTGGAAGGGTTTGGGGAACCTTCCGTATCTCAAATAACCGCTATTTATTCTCCAAAGCCTCTATTCTGCTTTCCAGTTTTTTGAGCAATTCTTGTTGTTGCTCGATGGTTTTTTGTTGTTGTTCGATGGTTTGTTGCTGTTCTTGAATGGATTTGACCAAAACAGGTACAAATTCGGCGTAGCGTAAACCGTAGCGGTCATTGTTGTTTTTGGGTTTATCCACGGCGTGAAAGTCAAAGCCCAGTTCACCGGCGGCTTGTTCCACTTCTTGTGCGATAAAACCGATTTGGACTTCGGCGGCTTTTAAGCGTTCGCTTTCGGGCAGGCGCAGGCTGTCGGGCGTTTTTTGCCATTTGGCCAAAGCATCCATATCGAGGTGGTAGGTTACGGGACGTAGTTTGGAAAGCAAAGCCAAGCCCGGTACGTTTTCCTGTACACCGGTTTTAAAACGACCGTCCGAAAGGTTGCTCCAAGCGGCATAGCCGCCAATACTGGTAACATCAGCGTTTCCGATACGCACCTGATTGGAAGCGGAAATATCAGCATTATATCCAAGCGCCGTGGAATTATCATAAACATCTCCATTATAAAAAGCTTTATAACCCAAAGCTGTATTAGACCAACCGGTAGTATTACTATACAATGCTCTATAGCCGTTTGCCGTATTAAAATGTCCTCTGGTATTAGAAAAAAGAGTTTCTTCTCCCAAAGCTACGTTACCTGAACCTTCCAAAGCATAATTGGCACCTTCGCTGTTGTGATACAAGGCTCTATAACCTACGGCTACCAATCCGTGTTTAACATCATTACCAAACAAGGCTTCTGTTCCAATGGCTACATTTTTGTCTCCATAAGTGTTATTATACAAAGCCGCTTTTCCAACCGCTACATTATATTGTGCATTGCAATTATATAAACTATTATATCCGATTGATACATTTGCTTGACCGTTACTATTGGTTTGTAAGCTTTGAAAACCTATACCTATATTCATATTATTGGAAGAATCATCGTTTAGACCGGCATTGATTCCCAAAAAAATTGAAGAACCTTCGTATTGGGTATTGCTGTCGGATTTTCCGTCAGAAAGATCATCTATTTTTTGGGCTCCCATATTGCTTAGGTTTACCCATGATAATTCTCCGTTTGAATCAGTTTGTAATATTTGTCCGTCCGTTCCACGTCCTATAGGAAATTTATAACCCGCATTTGCCGGATCTCCAATTTGAAACTCCGAATTGGTACGAAGTATATTTCCGGTGGAAGTATTATCACTTCCGAATTCTCCGTAAATCAAAGCCGTAGAAGCACCTGCGTCGGTATTTTCAATATATAACTTGTTGCTTTCCGTTTCATTATAACCGGCAAAGGTTCCGAGATAAACATTTGCATTACCTGTTGAATTATAACCTGCATGATATCCCAAACTCGTATTGTTATTACCGGAAACATTGTTAAATAAAGCAGAAGTACCCATTGCCGTATTGTATTTTCCTTCGGTATTGTTGTACATAGCATAATAACCGGTTGCCGTGCTACCATAGCCTGTGGTATTGAAAGCTAAACTCCTGTATCCGGTTGCGGTGTTATAATATCCTAGCGTATTGGAAACCATGGCTTCCGAGCCAAGAGCGGTATTGGCCGAACCTTCCAAATCTCCCTGGGCATTTTCACTGTTGCGGTACAAAGCTTTATATCCGACAGCCACCAAATTGCTCAGGTTGGTGTTTTTAAATAAAGTCGCCGTACCTATGGCAACATTTTTACCACCGGAGATGTTGTTATATAAAGCGGCATTACCAATGGCAATATTGTTGTTACCGTTGGTATTACTATATAAGGTCCGAAAACCCACCGAGGTATTTTCAGCTCCGGAAATGTTTGTCTGCATACTTTGATAACCGATACCTATATTCATATTATCGGAACTGTCGTCGTTTTGTCCGGCATTTATACCGAGGAAGATGGAAGAACCGTCATCGGTGCCGTCGCTGTCTGATTTACCGTCGGAGAGGTCGTCTATTTTTTCAACGGCGGAATCGGCATCGGTCAAATGAATCCATTGTCCGCTGTAATAATAAAAACCTTTGATGCCGTCTATTTGGTAAACCATCAATCCGTTGGCGGGAGAGTTTATAGTCAAACGTTGTTGTTCGGTCATTCTCGGAATTAAAAGTCCTTTGTTTGTACTCTTGATATCGAGCATTGAGGAGTTATCGGGTTGGGTACCGTCCGTGTTGATGCCTACCTGGGCATAGCCGTACGAAGCGATAAGCATGATGAGTGTCATCATAACTAATCTTAGAGTTGCTTTGTTCATAAATATGATTATTAATTTATATATTAGGTTAACAGTTTTTGTTTTTCAATTCGGAATCATATTTATGTTTGCATATTTTTGTTGTTGAATAAACCTGCTATAAAATATTTATTTGAATGTAAAATTAGGAGCTTTTATCTGTGCCACCAAAAAAATAAGGTACTCAAAAGGTACTCATAACAACTGTAAATCAAAACCCTAATTACAGACGTAGAATATTATAAATCAGCTATTTAACTTACTTTAATCATTTTTATGACGGATACTTTGTTTTTTATTACAAAATTATTCTTCAAGAAAAGCGCTGTTTTTATAATTTTTATGTAATAAAACTTACAAAAGAAAAAAAGACATAAAGATGTGATTATCAACAAAGTCAAAAAACTGTAATTTTAATATTATAAAGATTAAAACCCACTCTTAAGAAACTTATATTTTTTATGTCAGATTAGTATATTTGTTTTACTTTCGATTATAATACAACAATCAAAGCCATGCATGTGCAATCTAGTTGTGATTTTTTAATAACGACAAAAGCTTGCGCCCAATCACAACTTATCGAGAATCATATTGATTTTGTTATACTCGATAACTATCGAGTCGAAGTTAAGATTAGCTAGTTAGTAACATGTAAAAGTTCGGTAAATTAACTTCTAACTTTCAACTCAACAAAAGGCACAATCATTTCTTGCATAGAAATTCCTCCGTGTTGCAGAGTATTGGTAAAATAATCTACATAATAATTGTAGTTGTTCGGATACACAAAGAAATAATCTTCTTTGGCAAAAATATATTTGGAATTTATCGCGATTGAAGGTAATTTAATCTTTTCAGGTTTTTCAACAGCATATACATTTTTTTCTTCATAACTCAGGGTTCGACCGGTTTTATAGCGTAAATTCAAGCTGGTTTCTTTTAAACCTACCACTTTGGTAGGACGCTTAACATTAATCGTACCGTGGTCGGTGGTAATCATCAATTTCATTTTGTTTTGTGCTGCCAATTTGATAATTTCAAACAATGGAGAATTCATAAACCACGAACGCGTCAAAGAACGATAGGCTTTATCATCTGGGGCTAATTCCTTGATGAGATCCATATCGGTTTTGGCGTGCGACAACATATCTACAAAATTATAGACAATCACATTCAAATCGTAGTTTTTTAACCGGCTGAATTGGTTGATGATTTTTTGTCCGAATTGATAGTTCAAAATTTTGATATAATTTGATTTTACCGGCAAACGAAAGCGTTCAATTTGGGCTTTAAGAAAATCATGTTCAAACAGGTTTTTTCCCCCTTCATCGGTATCATCGCGCCACCATTGTGGATAATGTTTCTTGAGCTCCGAAGGCATCAATCCGCCAAACAAACTGTTACGGGCATATTGGGTAGCCGTAGGCAAAATGGCATAGTAGAGATGTTCTTTTTCAATACGATAATAATCATTGATGTAGGGCGCTATGGTCAGCCATTGGTCGTAGCGCAAATTATCGATGACCAACAATAAGGTATTGCCCTCCATTTGCGAAAAAACATGGCGTTTCATCAAATTGTGAGACATCACCGGTGCATTACTCTCATCATTTACCCAGTCTTCATAATTCGATTTGACAAACCTGAAAAAAGCCCGGTTTGCTTCTTGGAATTGTCCTTGCAGAATATCCATCATTTGACTGTCGTGGATGGCATCCATTTTCAGCTCCCATTTGACCAATCGCTTGTACAAATCCGCCCATTCTTCATGATCGTTAATCATATTGATATCCATCGAAATACGTTGAAACTCTTGCTGATAAGACAAATTCGTCTTTTCGGAAACCAATTCTTTTTTATTGAGAATTTTCTTCAAGGTAAGTAAGATCTGATTGGGATTGACCGGTTTGATGATATAATCGCTGATTTGTTGCCCGATAGCTTCTTCCATTATATTTTCCTCTTCGCTTTTGGTAATCATCACCACCGGAATATTGGCTTTCATCGCTTTGATACGGCTCAAAGTTTCCAAACCGTCGATGCCCGGCATCTGCTCGTCCAAAAAGATAATATCGAAATCTTTATCCGACACTTCATCCAAGGCTTCCACCCCGCTCTGCGCCGTCACCACTTCGTATCCCTTGTTGTTAAGGAAGATGATATGCGGTTTTAACAAATCTATTTCGTCGTCTACCCAAAGAATTTTTTTTGACATACTTTTTGTTGTTTATTGTTGAATCGTTGAACTGTGTAACTGCTCTACGAAGTTTGCAACTTCGCTTTGTCAATTTGAACTAATTATCTATTGAACCGTGTAATCGTGTTAACTAAACACCAGGTGACTGAGTGATTTTTCACAAGGAACGAAGTGAAAAATTGTATCGAAGTCACCGGGTAATCGTAAATATCACCCTTTATTGAACTCTGCGAAGTCTGTAACTTCGCTTTGTCAATTTGAACTAATTATCTATTGAACCGTGTAATCGTGTTAACTAAACACCAGGTGACTGAGTGATTTTTCACAAGGAACGAAGTGAAAAATTGTATCGAAGTCACCGGGTATTCATTAATTCTTTCTTCTAATGCTCAGCGAAGTCTGTAACTTCGTATTGTTAATTTGAACTATTTATTTTTAATCGTGTAATCATTGAACCGATGAACCGGTATATTTGTTTAAATAACCGATTCTTGTTATTTCAAACAATCTTCACATTATAAATTCCTCACCCAATAGCTATCGGTTCCAAACTCCTTCAAAATAACATCCGGCAACAAACACCGGTCATCCGGCATATTAATAATAAAACGCAACAATACAAAGATAAGTATAAACAAAACGTTAAAAAAAATATTTTCCATACAAAAAAACGCAGGTCAATCCATGATTGCCTGCGTTTTTTTCTCTGTTAATCAAAACAAATACACAACTAACTATTTTTATTACTGATTATCTGATGAATCGAGTATATGATAAATCGATATAATTCTTTTTTTATATGGAATCAATTCATCGGTTCATCAATTCATCAGTTCATCAGTCACCGGTAGCTTCGGTACAATTTTGCTTCATTCTTTGCAAAATCACTCAGCTACCTTTATTATCGATTCATCGATTCATCAATAATTATTAAACGAATATTTATTATCTTCTCTTACTTTTTTGGCAATGGTTCGACGCAAATTATTCAAATTGGGCGTATTGTTGTACTTGGTGAAACGTTTGATCCCCATCAATAACATACGCAATTCATCACCTTGCGCAATAGAATACACCGCTTCGGTGGCTTTGAATTTGATTTTTTCCACAGCGTTAAACAGATTCAATTTGCTCATCGCCACTTCGGCACTGTAATCGGCATCCGGATTGTTTTGCAATTTCTTTTGCGTAGCCAACAAGGTACTTTCCGCCATATAAATTTCAATCAAAATGTCGGCGGCATCCAATACTAATTGCTGTTGTCCGCCCAATTTATCCCCGAATTTTTGCGCACCGGTTCCGGCAATCAACAAAAAGGCTTTTTTCAAACGTTTGACCATTTCCAATTCTTCGTCCAATTCGTTGTTGAACTCCGGTTTGTCAAAAGATGGTATCCCCATCAATTCACCGGCAACTTCCTTGGCGGGTCCCAGCAAATCCAACTGACCTTTCATGGCTTTACGAAGCAACATACTCACCGTTAGCAAACGGTTGATTTCGTTGGTTCCTTCATAAATTCTAGTAATCCGTGCATCACGCCACCAGCTTTCCATCGGCATTTCTTCCGAAAAGCCCATACCTCCGAATATCTGCAAACCTTCATCCGATACAATTTGCGTACCGTCCGACACATATACTTTCAAAATAGCCGCTTCAATGGCATACTCCTCAAAAGCTTTCTTTTCGGCTTCCACTTCGGTCATTCCTTCGGATTTATATTGTGCAATCTTATCCGAAATATCTTTAGCGGCACGATAGATTCCCGATTCGGAAACATAGGTGCGTGTTGCCATTTCGGCAATTTTTTTCTTAATCGCTCCGAAATTGATCAACGGCTGTCCGAACTGTTTGCGTTCATTGGCATATTTGATACTTTCGCCGATAATTCGACGCATGGCATCCACAATACCCGCCGCCAGTTTGATACGTCCTACATTCAACACATTCAAAGCAATTTTAAAACCTTCTTGGCGTTTGCCCAACATATTTTCCACCGGAATTTTAGTGTCGCTGAAAAATATTTGACGCGTAGAAGATGAGCGGATTCCTAATTTATGTTCTTCTTCGCCCAACTTAAAACCATTCGGATTTTCGGGGTCGTATTCAAACACAAAAGCAGTGAGTTTATCGTCTTTTACACCGTTTTCCACAATTTTAGCAAAAACGATAAAGGTATGCGCAAATCCTGCATTACTAATCCACATTTTTTGCCCGTTGATGATATAATGTTTGCCGTCTTCGGATAACACAGCAGTAGTCTTGCCACTATTGGCATCCGAACCGGCTCCCGGCTCAGTCAAAGCATAAGCGCCAATCCATTCGCCGGTAGCTAATTTGGGCAGATACTTGGCTTTTTGTTCCTCCGTTCCGTACAAGAAAATCGGCATCATCCCTATACCTGTATGCGCACCGTACGCCGTAGCATATGAGCCCGTAGCCCCCGACACGCGGTCACACACCAACATAGCGGTGGTAAAATCCATCCCCAATCCGTTGTATTCCTCCGGAATTCCTACGGACAAAAAGCCCATTTCACCGGATTTTTTCATCAATTCCAACACCAAATCATAGTCGTGTTGTTCAAAACGCGGTTTTACGGGCATCATTTCCCTATCAACAAATTCAGTAGCGGCATCCGCCATCATTCGTTGTTCTTCGGACAAATCGTCCAAAGTAAAAATATCTTTGGCTGTGTAATCTCTGATTACAAAATCGGCTCCTTTTTTCATTTTATAATTTTTATTAATTATTAATTTTTTTGACATTCGTTAAATGTTCATGTTTATTTTGAGACACACGACCGTGCGTCTCTACATGATGCAACATAATATGACATCCGGCATCGGTCATCCGGCACCTGACAACCTGCATCCCTACAACAATTCCCCTCGTTACCGCGCGAATCCATTCGCGTGGTATTCTACAAACATGTCGCCCCTACGGGGCTCAACGGATGATATGATTATTCATATCTACAAACATGTCGCCCCTACGGGGCTATAAATTGTTGCGAAGCAACAAAACTTCGCGTCTTTCCACCCCCAAGCTACTTGGGGGGGACACGGTGCGTCTTTGGGAGAAATAATTGTATCCTTGCGAGCAAAAACTACAACAATTCAAATATCCCCGCAGCTCCTTGTCCGGCTCCCACACACATGGTTACCATGCCGTATTTTCCACCGGTTTGTTTCAGTTCGTCCAATAATTGTACGGTTAATTTGGCTCCGGTCATTCCCAGCGGATGTCCCAATGCAATGGCTCCTCCGTTGATGTTTACCTTAGCGGTGTCTAATCCCAAACCTTTGATTACCGCTACCGATTGCGATGCAAAGGCTTCGTTCAATTCGATTAAATCCATATCTTCTTGCTTCATACCTGCTTTTTCCAATACTTTCGGAATGGCATATAAAGGCCCGATTCCCATGATACGCGGTGGTACGCCTACTACGGCATAATCTACCAAACGGGCATAAGGCTTCAATCCTAATTCTTCCATTTTTTCTTTGCTCATCACCATTACAAAAGCTGCACCGTCCGAGGTTTGCGACGAATTACCGGCGGTTACCGTTCCGCCTTGGGCAAAAACCGGACGTAATTTCGCCAATTTTTCCAAAGTGGTATCTGCACGGGCGCCTTCATCGGTATCCATCACAAATTTTTTAGATTTTTTCTTGCCGGATTTTTCATCGAAATAGATTTCTTCGACTTCTACCGGCACGATTTGATTTTTAAATTTTCCTTCTTTAATGGCTTTTACCGCCCGGCGATGTGATTCCAAGGCAAATGCATCTTGTTCCTCGCGACTGATGTTGTATTCTTTTGCCACTTCTTCGGCGGTGATTCCCATTCCCCAGTACCAATCGGCATGTCCGTTTTTCACCACACTGTATGCCAAACTGGGTTTGAAACCGCCCATAGGTACCATAGACATACTTTCAGTACCGCCGGCGATAATCACATCGGCATGTCCGGCAGTTACTTTTGCCACAGCCGTGGCAATAGTTTCCAATCCGCTGGCACAAAAACGGTTCATCACTTGGCCGGGGACTTTGATGGTATCCAAACCCATTAAACTGATCATACGTCCTACATTTAATCCCTGTTGGGCTTCGGGCATGGCATTTCCTACGATAACGTCATCAATCATTTCTACGTTGAATTTACCATTACTGTCTTTTTTAACCTCTTCTACGAGATATTTGATTACATCGGCAGCTAAATCATCGGGGCGATAATTTTTAAAACTTCCTTTTTTGGCTTTTCCTACCGCCGAACGGTATCCTTTGATTATATATGCTTCTTTCATTTTTTTGTTTTTTTATATTTTTATCACACAAATCCTGATAGGACTTGGATAGACGCACGGCCGTGCGTCTTTACTGTACTGATAACTAATTACGCAAGGGTTTTCCTTTTTTCAACATATGTTCGATACGTTCCAAGGTCTTGCGTTCGCCTAGCAGACTCAAGAAAGCTTCGCGTTCGAGTTCTATCAAGTAATCTTCGGTAACTCTTCCGGGTCCGGATAAATCGCCTCCCGACATCACATAAGCCAATTTATCGGCGATTTTCTTATCGTGTTCCGAAATATATCTTCCCGCTACCATACTATCGGTTCCCACCAAGTAGGTACCCAAAATCTCTTGTCCCAACACTTTGATATCCTTGCGTTTAATGGGTTTTACATAACCGTCTTGTGCCATTTGCAAAGCATGACGTTTGGCCGTGGCAATCTGACGGTCTTTGTTTAGAACAATTACATCTCTGTCTTTTTTCAAGAAACCTAAATCATAAGCTTCGTGCGCACTGGTAGCTACTTTTGCCATGGCAATGGTTAAGAAGCTTTCCATATAACGGTTGATGTCCACATCGCCTTTGACCAAACTATCGGAAGTACGCAATACCAATTCTTTGGTACCGCCACCGGCAGGAATCAAACCTACGCCAAATTCTACCAATCCAATATAGGTTTCAGCTGATGCTACCACTTTGTCAGCGTGCAAGGTGATTTCACATCCGCCACCAAAGGTCATGCCATGAGGCGCCACTACCACGGGAATGCTCGAATATCGCACCCGCATAGCGGTATCTTGGAAAGTTTTAACCGCCATAAAAAGCTCATCCCACTCCTGCTCTACCGCCAACATCAATACTAAAGCCAAATTGGCTCCTACGGAGAATTGCGCCCCTTGGTTACCGATAACCAATCCGTCGTATTTTTCTTCCGCCATATTGATGGCACGGTTGATGGCTTCAATCACGCCTACACCCAGGGTATTCATTTTGGAATGGAATTCGATATCGATGATGCCGTCGCCCAAATCGATAATGGAAGCATCGTCGTTTTTCCAAAGCGTGTTGGTAGCGCGGTAATTGTCGAGGTAAATATAATCGTCTTGTCCGGGGATTTTTTGGTAATCACCCGCCTGAATATCGTAGTAGTAAGTAGCACCGTCTTTTACAGTATAGAAAGTTTCAATGCCTTTATCAAGCATATCCAAAACCCATTGGGCAGGAGTTTTGCCTTCTTTTTCCATCATTTCAAGGGCTTTTTTCACCCCGATAGCATCCCAAATTTGGAAAGGCCCGTGTTCCCAACCGAAACCGGCTTTTACGGCATCGTCTATTTGATAAAAATGATCGGCAATTTCGGGAATACGACGAGAAGCATAAGCAAATAAACCGCTGAAAATCTTGCGATAAAATTCGCCCGCTTTATCCTTGCCTTTTACTAAAACTTTGTAGCGGTCAATCACCTTGTCAATGTTCATTGTCATTTCCAAAGTGGCAAATTTCACTTTCTTTTTCGGACGATATTCCAAAGTTTTTAAGTCTAGGGCTAAGATTTCTTTTTTACCGTCCTTTTTAATTTTCTTATAAAATCCTTGTCCGGTTTTGTCGCCCAGCATTTTGTTTTCCAACATTTTTTGGACATATCCGGGCAATTTAAATAATTCGTGTGCTTCATCATTGGGCACGCCTTCATACAAACCTGTGGCTACGTGTGCCAAGGTATCCAATCCCACAATATCGGCTGTCCGGAAAGTAGCCGATTTGGGTCTGCCGATAACAGGGCCTGTTAGTTTGTCGACTTCTTCTACGGTCATATCCATTTTTTCTACCAAATGGAAAATATCCATAATACCGTACACGCCTATACGGTTACCGATAAAGGCCGGTGTATCCTTAGCCAATACAGTAGTTTTTCCCAAATATTTATCCCCGTATTCCATAAAGAAATCTACCAATTCCGTATCGGTGTCTTGGGTAGGAATTATTTCCAACAAACGCAAATAGCGAACGGGATTAAAAAAGTGTGTTCCTAAAAAGTTTTTGCGAAAATCTTCCGAACGCCCTTGCGCCATTAATTTAATGGGAATACCGGAAGTATTGGACGAAACTATCGTACCTTTTTTTCGGTATTTTTCCACTTGGTCAAACACCGCTTTTTTGATATCCAAGCGTTCGGGCACCACCTCTATAATCCAATCCATATCGGCAATTTTAGGCATATCGTCTTCGGTATTTCCTACCGTAATACGGTCGGCAAAAGATTTGTGATAAAACAATGCCGGCTTGGATTTCAAGGCTTTTTTCAAATTTTCGGCAGCAATTCTGTTGCGTACCTGCGGGCTCTCCAAAGTCAAGCCTTTGGCTTTTTCCACTTCAGTGAGTTCGCGCGGAACAATATCGAGCAATAACACCTGCACACCGGTATTGGCCAAATGTGCAGCAATACCGGAACCCATGATTCCGGAACCTATTACTGCGGCTTTTTCTATACGTCGTTTCATTATATATATATTTATTTAAACTGTTTATTGTTGAATCGTGTAATT
>Ga0256835_1001494_pt1 | contig 13991 bp, 11 predicted proteins | sample PIR30metaG_FD_185972 | JGI IMG/M metagenome (GOLD analysis project Ga0256835, IMG submission 185972) | Hydrothermal vent microbial communities from East Pacific Rise, Pacific Ocean - PIR-30 | ecosystem: Environmental > Aquatic > Marine > Hydrothermal vents | place: Pacific Ocean: East Pacific...
ACATATCATTAAAATGAATGTTTATCTCCTTAACATCCCACTTAACTTTAAGCCCTACATTTACAGGAATTGCCTGAATAATCTTTAATGCAAAAAAGTCAGCTTTCACAATAATTATTGGCTGTGTAAACATATTTACAAACTGTAGTGCTCGTTTATTAAAATCATTATTTATATTAAATAATTTTGCATGCTTAATTATTTTGGAATATTCTTTTATACTATATTCAAGCTGTTTAGTTTTATATGCATCTAAGTATGTATTAATCCTTGTAATATATGCATTGTCTTTTTCTGAATCTATAATATTTTCAGAACTTAAAACGCTTGTATTATACAAATCAAAAACAGGACCCCACTTATATGACTGATAAAAAGTTTTTGTTACAAGCCCAGTATTTTCTTTACTTATAGAATTAGCGTATATACCAGTATTTGAAAAAACAACACTAACTAAATCTTTTTGAACAGCACTCATACCACATTATACCACGGACAATAACAAAAGTCATGGGATTGACAGCCCTCCCCTGCTTTGTTTAAACACCCTAAATAAGCGATACAATGATTTATAAGCCAACTTCTACATAAGGCAATAAAGCAATCTGTCTTGCTCTTTTAATAGCACGAACAACTGCTCGTTGATGTTTAGCACATAAACCTGATTTTGACCTTGGGATAATCTTGCCTCTTACAGACATATATTTTCTCAAAAGTGCAATATCATAATATTTAATATCACTAATATCAACGCCTTGCTCACACAAAGGACAAACCAGCACTTGTGGTTTTTGCAACAGACCTAATGCTTCACGTTTCTTAGCTTCTTGTTCAGAAGCCATATCTTGTATTTTCAAAACACTAGTAATCTCTGTTACTTCTTTTGCCACTGCTTGTGCATTAACTTGCTTTGTGTCATCAGAAGCTTTTTGACTTAAATCAACTACTCTTTTAACCATAACCGTATTTTACTACAAATTATTAAAATGGCAAATCATCCTCTGGAGTATCGCCTTGCTTTGCATCTTTGTCTGCATCTTTTACATCTGCATCCTTAGATTCTTCCTTACTTGCATTTTCAGCATCATTAGTAAGACCATCAGCTATTTTTTCCAAATCTAAAATAGCATCAGCATCATCTGCAGAAGCGCTAGGAGCACTATTAGATGAAGAAGCGTTGCTTACACTTCCATCAGCTGGACGCTTTCTAGACAAAATAATAATATCAGAAGCTCTAATATATGCTTCTTTATATGTTCTTTCCCCAGCTTCTCTAGGAATATATACAATACGGCCTTCAACATAGACCTTTGTACCTTTAGTTAAAATCTTTGAAAGATTCTCTGCTCTGCTTCCCCATACCATAATTCTATGAAAAGAAGCTTCTTCTTTTAGCTCACCTGCTTGAGTTTTATATTTACGATTTGTTGCAACTGTAAACTTGCAAACAGGAGTATTGGTTTGTTGTGTATAAGACAACACAGGGTCATTTGCAATATTTCCAATAATAATTGCCCTGTTTAATGAACCTACAAATGGCATAATACATTTATAATTATATTAGTCTCTATTTATATCTTACTATATGTTTATCTATTTTAAAAGCTATGTTAAGTAAATCTACTTTTATTTATCTGAGTTTTCTGATAATTTATAAAATCTACAAAAAGCATTTTGCATTTTATTCCATAACCACTGCCTTTTTAACCAAAAGGTTAAGCTTATCAAAAGATGCGTCTTCTAGCTGTAAAATCATATATCTTAAAAGCTCTGGATGCTTATCTAAATATTTACGCACTGATGATATATTCTTAGTTGGGGCTTCAAAATGATAAATAATATAATATCCTTCTTTATGCCCAGCAATCTTATATGCTAAGACTCTTTTGCCCCAATATGCCTTGCCTTTTAAAACAACATCATATTTTTTAAGAATATCTTCTATCTTTTTTTCTGCCTTTTTACGAATATGCTCTGGCAGATATGGTTTTACAATAACAACCATCTCATATGCCTGATTTTTTTCAATAGGAGCAAACAACTTTTTATACTTGCTTGCCATTTCTTTCTTTTTAGCCATAGACTTATTTTAACATAAACATATTATTTTACAAACACTAAAATATGATAAAATAAAACACGTATATAAGCAAGTAAATTATTGTATACTAAACAATGCAGGCATAAAGTATAAAGTTATACAGTGCCATAAAATATATAATTGTATATGAGGCTACAGATCAACAATGTTCAAGACATACATAATGCGCAAAATCTACTCTTACTAAACCAAAACAAACTTTATCAAGACAAAACAGTCCCAACAGACTTTTTTACCTTTCTTATCGATATTTTCTCGTATATATTACTTACAATTTCACGCATAATCTATATCTTTACACTAATTCTTAACTTTATTATTGTTAAAATCCCTCTGCTTTACAAGAATATAAAATTCATATTCTTTCAAAAAGGACATAAAAGCCGCATAATCTCCCTAAATTTAGCTACTCTTAATGCTGTAGTATTAATTGTTGCATATATTTTAATATCAAGATTGTATAATTCAGCACAAAATATTAATTATTTAGTCTCTACTCACCACCCACCTTTATTAATCTCCCAAGCTGACGGATACTTAAAACAGGATATTCAGGTAGAATTATTATCTGACATTACAAAACTTGTTGAACAAGATCAAAAATCTACTCAAAAGGGATATTTTGTCTACAAAGTACGTTCTGGTGATACTATATATACAATAGCTAGTAAATATGGAGTTAGTACAACAACAATAATTTCAGCAAACAAACTTACAAATCCTAACTTCTTAAAAATCGGACAATCCCTAAAAATTCCATCTCAAAATGGAATCTTATATACAGTTAAAAGTAATGAAACACTTGCTAGCATTGCTAAAAAATACAAGATCTCAACAACAAAACTAGCAGAAGCAAACAACTTAACAACAAAAGACACAATCAAAAAAGGACAGATTCTGTTAATTCCAGGCGTAAAACCAAAATTACCCACATATGCTACTAAAAAAACCACTAGTAGCAGCAGTACACCAAAATATATATCTGGTTCATATTTTTCAGGAGCTTCAGGATCATGTAGCTTTGCACTAAAATATGTTGGTTATGGTTTGCAGAATTACAAAGTAAAGCCAGCAGTTAAATACGTCAAGTTTATACGATACAATCCAGTAGCAGGATCATTTAGACTGGGATCTGGTTTTGCAGGCTATAGATGGGGAACTTATTATTGGCACAGTGGTATAGACTATATTGCAAATTATGGAACTCCAATTATTGCTGTTGCTGATGGAGTGGTAAACAGAACTGGCTATCAATCAGGAGGTTATGGATACTACATCAAAATCTATCATCCACAGGTTGGTATGTATACATTGTATGGACACTTATCTAGATATGCATCTGGAATTCATACTGGACAAAAAGTAAAAGCAGGACAAGTTATAGGTTATGTGGGACGCTCTGGTCTTGCATATGGCAATCACTTACACTTTGAAGTAATCGACAGAAACAGACTACGCTACAATGCAGTATGTTTTAAATAAATGCTATAATAAAACATGCTAAATACGTCACAAATATTACAACGCGCAAATTTTCCAGAAAGTATAAAAGAAACAGCCTACAAAATCGCTAACATAGAGATTCAAGGAGCAACAAATGTTGCAATTCAGACATTAAACAGCACTATTATATGGCTAAAATCAACGGATATTCATGAAATTCAAGAACTAATTGACACAACCATCTTTTATTTAGACTTCTTAGCAAATGTAAGACCAAACGAACCCCTAGCAAAAAATGCGGTAAAATACATTAAATTTTACATACAAGAACACCGAAAACAAAAAGATTTTACATCAATAAAACAAGTTAAAGATACATTTATTAAACTAGCAGATCAATACCTAAAAATCATCTCAAAAAGTAAAAAAGAGATTATTAAAAAAGGTCCAAAATATCTAGAATCAGCCCAAATTATACTTACCCATTGTCATTCAAGCACAGCAGAAGCTTTAATCATAGCAGTAAACAAACAGAATAAAATTAAAGTTATCACAACAGAAACAAGGCCACGATATCAGGGAAGAATTACAGCAAAAAACCTAATTGCCAAAAAAGTAGATACAATAATGATTGTTGACAGTGCTGCACCACATTTTATAACTGATAACTCAATCTTGCCAGTTGATGCAATATTATTAGGAGCAGATGAACTAACAGTTTATGGTGACACAATAAATAAAGTTGGAAGTTTTGGTATTACCCTATCTGCACATTATGCTGAAAAACCAGTATATGTTGTAACCCCTTCTTTAAAACTACACTATAAAACATTAATTCAACGTCCAACAATAGAACAACGCCCCGCAAGCGAAGTTTGGAAAGATGCACCAAGAGAATTAAAAATCATAAATCCAGCATTTGAACTTATTCCAAGAACTTTTATAAAAGGTTTTATTACTGAATTTGGACTTTTAACAATAGACACTTTAGAAAAAACTGTTGTAAAAGCTTATCCGTGGATAAAGTCAGACTCTTAAATTAAAAATTAAACTAATTAAACTAAAACTTTTTATATCTCAACAGTCTCCCCTAATTTTGGCATTTCAACAGGCAAACCTAGGTCTGAAATAACTTTTGTGGCAAAAACTTGTCGTTGATCATCCTCACCGTGAATTAAAAACACTTTTTTAACAGAACGTCCAAAACCACGCAACCAGTACAATAAATCAAACTGATCAGCATGTGCAGAAAAACCACCTAATGTGTGAATTTTTGCTCTAATATTAACTGTTTTACCATAAATTTTAACTCTACGTTTACCATCAACAAGCATTCTACCAAGTGTTCCAGGAACTTGATAGCCAACAAAAATAATATGAGCATCTGGATTAGGCCCAAAATTAATTAAATGATGCAAAATTCTACCACCTGTCATCATACCACTCCCAGCTAAAATAACAGCATTTTTAGCATCTTTAATCTTTTTGGACTGCTCAACTTTCTCAGTAAATATTAAACCATTAAACCTAAAAATCTCATCATTATCTCTAATTAGAGCCTGTGCATCTTCATCATAATATTTGCGGTATTTTTCAAAAATTCTAGTAGCTTCAATTGCCATTGGACTATCCAAATACACTCGCATACTAGGACTTAAAATCTTTCTCTCAAACAAAAGATTTAATTCATATAAAATCTCTTGAGAACGCTCTAATGCAAATACAGGCACCATTGCAATTGTTTGATGCTTTTGTACATCATTTAAAATCTCTAAAAACTCTAAAACAGTACTTGCCTTATCTTTATGCAACCTTCCACCATAAGTTGTTTCAACCATAACATAATCAGCTGTGCGAATATAATCTGGATCACGAATAATTCTTGCACCACGTTGTCCTAAATCCCCACTAAAAACAAGCTTCTTTTCTGCTTGACCATCATCTTTAACCCAAAATTCAAAAATAGCTGAACCTAAAATATGCCCTGCTTCCCTTAATCGAAATCTAAGAATATTTGCATCTAAATTATAAACATTGCCATATTCATGAGGTTTAAACAATTCCATTACTTTTTCAACATCTTCTGTTGTAAACAAGGGTGTGTCAACTTTTTGACCATTAACCTTAACTCGCCCATGTTTTACAGCTTCTTTATGCAATTTTGCTGCATCTAACAAAACTAATCTTGTTAAATCTCGTGTTGCATCTGTGGAAATAATTGTTCCTTTAAAACCAGCTTTTACTAATAAAGGTAATCTTCCAACATGATCTAAATGTGCATGCGTTAAAAACAGATATTTTATTCGTGTAACATCAAAATCAAAACCTTTCCAGTTTAAATCTTCTGCTTTTTTAGAACCTTGAAACATTCCGCAATCAACAAGATAGTCTTGCCCATTAATACTCATTCTATGACATGAACCAGTAACAAAACCACCTGCTGCACCATGAAAAGTAATCTGCATCTTATTTTTCTTTTACATCTAATATATAAAACTCACCAATCTCTTTTAATGCTTTTACAGCCAAATCTAACCTAGTTTTATCTTCTGCATAAATAGTTGCAACAAGATCTCCTGGCACAATCGCATCACCAACATATTTCTCTAAATATATACCAGCACCTTTATCATGTGGAGTTCCTAATAATCGTGCCAACTTCACTAATTTTCTGTTATCAAAAAACTCAATTGTACCGGCAGTTTTCGCAACAATCTGATGATTAAAAATTCCAGGTTCTAACATCTCACTAGTTACATATGCTTTTGCACCTTGAGCAAATGCAATACTCCAGAATTTTTCTAAAGCTTGCCCAGAATCTAAAATCTCACGAGCCTTTTCACGAGCAGTTTCAACATCTTTATAATTACCAACCAACATCGCTAATTGTGCGGCCATATCAATCACAACATTTTCAATATGCAATGGTCTTCCTGGTTTTCTTTCTAAAATCATTAAAGTATCTCGCATCTCTAAATTTGGCCCAATCCCTCTACCATCAGAACCATATGCAGTTCTATCATAAATAACCATCTCTATACCAAACTTCTTTGCCAATGTTTTAAAACCTCGCTTTACAATTGGTAAATCTTTCTCGTCTATTTTTCCATACTTTCCATAAGGAATATCTATTAAAACATATTGAACCCCCATAGCTATTTTTTTAGCCAAAATGCTTACAATAAATTTATCATAAGACTCTACATGTAATGGCTTTTCCACTTGAATCAAAATATCATCAGCAGGAGCTAAGTCTAATGCTCCACCCCAAACTAAACATGCTTTTTCTTTATAAACAGTGTCGTATATTTGCTTTTCATTTAATGACACAGGCATAACAGTTTCTAAAACATCTGCTGTACCAGCAGGAGTAGTTATTGCCCGCGAAAAAGTATTTGGTACAAGATAACCCATCTCCGCTAAAATCGGCACTAAAACAGGCGTTATCCCCTTGCCAGGCATTCCACCAATAGAATGTTTATCAACCACAGGCTGACCTAAACCCTTAAAATCAAACTTTGTACCTGTCTCAACCATTGCTTTTGTCAAAAAATACAACTCCTCATGCGTAAAACCAATTGTATAACTAATTGCAGCAAAATACGTTAATTCAATAGGTGTTAATTTAAAGTGCACAATATCATTAATTAATTCATATGTCTCCCTATAATTCAAAACACCACCTTTATACTTTTTACGAATAGCTTCAACACTTTTACTTTGACTTAAAAGCTCAATACCAATAAATTCTAGCTCAGAAACAGGATATTTTTGCCAAATATTGCTTGGAATACCCACTTTGTCGCTACTTACCTCAGTATCAGTTAAAACAACAGTTGCACCAATCTCAACACCTCGTAAATACAACAACATCATGTCACCTTGATGAATACCATGCCTATCAGCTAATTCTTTATTTAAAATAATGCTACTAGAATCTTTTGGCAAACTAATATCCAATTTTTTAGGATACAAATACAACATATTACAGTATAACATAAACTTTACATCAATACACCAAAAAGTCTTAAAACTGACATCTGATTTAACTAAGCAAAACTTGCAGACAAAACTATTTAGCCTTTTTCTTCAAAACAAAAAAAGTACCAATACCTAACAAAACCAGCAAAATACCCCAAATTACATGCTCATAAATCTTAAAGTAATGAATAATTGTTTGCCAGTTTTGACCTAATAACAATGCTCCATAACCAAGGGATCCACACCAAATAAAAGCCCCTACAAAAGTAATAAAAATAAATGATAGATATGACATTTCAAAAACACCCGCAGGAATCGAAATAAACGCCCTAACTCCAGGAATAAATTGTGCAATTAAAACAGCCAATTTATCATATTTGTCAAAAAGAGCATCAGCCTTCTGAATACCAACTTTAACTTTTGGCCCAAATCTATACAAAACATGTACTTTACCAAATCGACTTAAAAGATACAAGATTGTAGAACCACTAATATTTCCTAAAGCTGCAAAAAAAGTAGCATAAAATAGATTAATCTTGCCAGTAAATGCCAAAAAACCAGCAACAGCCATTATTAATTCACTTGGAACAATAAATATTGAACTTTCCAGAAGCATTAAAAAATATATTCCAATATACGAATATTCACTCGCAATTTTTAGAATATAATCTAGCATTAATGACCACTTAATATCCTAGTTACTAATTCTTTGTTGCTATTTGAAGCTTTCAATTTTTCAACAATAAATTCAGTTGGATTATCCCCTTCTTTTTTAATTGCATCCAACATCTTTCGTAACATCCAGGCTGCACGTAATTCTTCTTCTGTGTAGAGAAGATCTTCCCTACGTGTACCAGATTTTTGAATATCAATTGCAGGATAAATTTTCCTTTCTGCCAATTCACGACTTAAATGAAGCTCCATATTACCAGTACCTTTAAATTCCTCGTAAATTAAATCATCCATACGACTTCCAGTTTGCACTAAGGCAGTTGCAAGAATAGTTAAACTACTACCATCTTCAAAGTTTCGTGCTGCACCAAAAAATCGCTTTGGAGGATAAATTGCAACAGGATCAAAACCACCAGTTAATGTACGACCACTACTAGGCATACTTAAATTATAAGCACGTGCTAAACGAGTAATACTATCCATTAAAATTACAACGTTATGTCCCCATTCAACAAGCCTACGAGCTTTTTCAAGTGCTAATTCAGCAACTTTTACATTATGTGCAGGAGGCTCATCAAAATTAGAAGCAATCACTTCGCCATTAACAGAACGCTCCATGTCTGTAACTTCCTCTGGACGCTCACCAACTAATACAACCATTAAATAAACATCTGGATTATTCGTAGTAATACCATTTGCAATATCTTTTAACAACCAAGTTTTTCCCGCCATTGGTGGAGCAACAATCATCCCACGTTGACCATAACCAACAGGTATCAAAAGATCAATTAAACGTGTTGAAATAATCTCTGTTTTTGTTTCCAATCTAAGTCGCTTATTTGGAAAAATAGGCTTTTTATCATAAAAATATGTTCTTTTTTTTGCTTCTGATGCTAAATGTCCACCAACAAAATCTACTCTAACCATGTTGCGCAATTTTTCTTGCTGACCATCTTGATATGGACGAGCAATACCACTAACAACATCCCCAGACCTTAAACCAAATGTTTTAATCTGATTATTTGAAACATATACATCTTCTGGATGACTAACAAAAGACTTCACATGCAAAACACCATGATGCCCGTCATTAATTACTTCTAGAATACCAGAAACATACTCATAACCTTCATTTGAAGCTTCAACTTTAAGAACTGCTTCAATAAGTTCATTTTTGGATTTTCCTTTAATTTCTGATGCTTTTAAGCCAGCATCCTTTGATAACTTCTGTAAATCTTTTAACGTCAATTTAGCAAGTTTATTAATTGTCAACATGTTTTGAAAAATTTATTATAAATTAGTTAATTCTAAAACTCTAACCCAGATTAATTGGATAATACATTAATAATAACATATATAATTGTGGATAGCAAATAATCTACAAACTTAGCCATACCGCCAGACCTCAGTCCAACGGTAGGGCTAAATCTGCCTCTTTTATTTCTTTGATATTAATATTATACCACTGTTTATAATATTGTCAAGTCATTATATACAACAGTACAATAATATCGTAAAGCCCAAAAAGTGCGTGTTGCATCGGCAGGTTCTGCAAACAACCATAAATAGCCCACAATTACAGGATATTAGGTAACTGATAAATATTATTAATTCCCTTACCTTTTTTCACAATCTTAAAACCAAGTTTTTTAGCTTCTTTCTCATAAGACTTAAACAAAGCACAATTTTTTATGTCTCCCAACAAGCCAACTTCTCCAACAAATGCTGTTTTACCAAAAGATTTGCCTTTGTAACTTGAAATTAATGAAGCAACAATTGCAAGATCAATACAAGAATCTTTAATATTCAACCCACCAATAACCTTTACGAAAATATCTTTTGACGATAAATGCACACCTTTTACATGTTTATCAACAACAGCAATTAAAACCTCTAATTTTGCCCTAGAAATACCCTCTGCAACACGTTTAGGATTTGCAAATCTTGAATCCACAAGCAATGATTGAACCTGAATAACTATTGGTCTAACACCATACATTACAACCCCATATCCAACACCTGGTTTATTCGCTAAATCCGCATCTATCCATTCTTGATAAGCATTTGGAGCATCAACAAAGCCACTAGCCCCCAACCGAATAAACCCTATATTCCCCACTTCTCCATATCTATTCTTAACAACTCTCATTAACCTAACACCCCCAACATCAACTTTTTCCAAATAAGCCACAACATCAACAATATGCTCAGCCAACTTTGGCCCTGCTAACATGCCTTCTTTTGTGACTTGGCCAATAATAAATGCTGGAATATGCTTTTCTTTTGCAAATCTAACAATATGATAAACAACATCTCGAACTTGCGAAACTCCACCAGTAATACCTGTATTTCCTTGAATCTGAAAAGCCTGCATAGAATCAAACACAATCACATCAACATCATCAGCAATATTTGCAGTTGCAGACACTAAATCGTTTGTTGCAATAATTACAATATCATCTAGACTTTCTTTTCCCAAAACCCTTTTAGCTCTTGAAGCAACTTGCCATTTGGATTCTTCCGCAGTAACATAAACTGATTTATATCCCTGTTTTGCAAGATTACCTAAAATCTGCAAAACTAACGTAGTTTTACCAACCCCTGGTTCACCCCCAACTAAATAAACTCCACCTTCAACAATACCATTTAATACATTATCAATCTCACTAAAACCAGAAGAAAGCCGAGTTAAAAATTGCTTATTTTTTAAAATACTGCTTGCAGTTTCTGCATCAACCTTATCAATCTCATATTTCTTGCCTTTAATTTTTTTTGTTTGATCTGCAACTTCTTGAATATTGAATCCGCCACACTTAGGGCACTTTCCAAACCAAGTTAAAGAACTATATTCACAATCTGTACACTTATACATAGCTTATTCTTTTATTTATTTTTATCTTTTATAACTAATTTTTTAGTTTTAGAATCAAAATCAATCACCAGCTTTGTTTTTTGCTTCTTTTTTGTATAACGCTTTAACCCAGTTGTTAACATGTAATCTGCAAGAATATTCTCAACTTTGTTTTGAACAATACGACGCAATGCTCTAGCCCCATATTCTGGAGTAAAACCAAGATCAATCAAGTAATTTTTAGCTTTTGCAGATAATGTAATCTCAACATTATATGTAATTAAGTTTGTATTTAATTGTTCTAAAATACTATTTAAAATATTACTTGCATCTTGTTTAGATAATGCATTAAACACAACCACATCATCTAAACGATTTATTAATTCTGGCCTTAATTTCTTTTTTAATTGTTTCAATAAAATCTCTTTTATTTCATCGTAATTACTTGCCATTGAATCGCCTTGTTTTACAAAACCAGAAACCTTTTCTGCAAACAGTTTATCTGCACCAATATTTGATGTCAAAATAATTATTGTATGCCTAAAACTAACTGTTTCACCATGAGAATCTGTTAGCCTTCCATCTTCTAAAATTTGTAATAATAAATTCAAAACATCATTTGATGCCTTTTCTATTTCATCAAAAAGAACAACTGCAAATGGAGTTTTTTTGATACGCTCTGTTAAATAACCACCTTCTTCAAACCCTACATAACCTGGCGGTGATCCAATTAACTTAGAGATACTGTGTTTTTCCATAAATTCACTCATATCAAGCTGAATTAAATGTTCTTTCTCATCACCAAACAATACTGATGCTAATGCTTTTGCAAGACCTGTTTTACCAACACCTGTTGGACCTAAAAACAAGAAAGATGCCCAAGGTCTATCTTTATCAACAATACCTAATCTACCCCTTTTAACTGCATATGCAACTGCATTAATTGCATGATCTTGACTATAAATATGCTTCTTTAAAGCATCTTCTAACTCTTTTAATGTTGTTAACTCTGCTTTATCTAAAAGCTTAATTGGCAATTTTGTTTTTTCTGCTACATAATCGTATACATCTTGAACTGTAATCTCCATCTTTTTTACAGCTTTTTGATACAAAACATTCTCTTTTTTCTCAACAGACATTATATTTTTTTCTACTTTTTGTGCCTTTGAAAAATCTCCTAAATCTAAATAATGTTGTAAAACATTCTCTAAATCTTCATACTGCTCAGACAGTTTATTTAAATCTGTAAATTCCTTAATTGCCATTAATCGCTTTTTACTTATAACACCTTCTAACACTTTTACTGCTTTATTTGGCAAAACACCATCTAAAATATACTCCTTACTTAATGTAATAATACTTTTTATTGCAGATACATAGTTATCTAATGATTCAGTTTCAAAAAACTGGAATTTTTGAATATATACACTCATATGACGTAAAAGAATGTCTTGCACAACAGATTCTTCTGGTTCTGTAATATTTATATTATGAAAAAAATTAAACACATCAGCATAATATTGGTGCATTGCTTCATAATCTTGTGTAGGAATACCTGCAATTATCCGAACATTTGTACTTCGCAAAAAATCTTTTAATACATGACCTAAATTCATACCCCCGCGTGCAGGTGGAGCAATCAACTTGTGAATATCATCCAAAAACAAGATTGTATCTGTTTTACCGTAAAGATCATTTAACACACCAAGAAATCTTTTTTCAACCTCTACCCCAAACTTTGCAGTTGCCACAATCTCTGGAAAATTAATAACCCTAATCTCTTTTATATTTTCAGCAAACATTGTGTTTTTTTCTGCTAATTGCATTGCTAAATCATAAACTGCAAATGTTTTACCAACCCCATGATCCCCAACCAATAAAACATTATGGTAAGTTGTAGAATCTAAATGACTTGCAATTGATGCTCTATATTTTAGACGCGGAGCAATAAGATCTGTACTTGGTAAATTACTCTTTAAATATTGAACTAAATCAACAGAATATCTGTACAAAAAATTACTTTCTGGTAAATTATATTGATCACCAGCATTAATTGCAGAACTAATTGGTTTTAACAATTTATCTGACTTTGTTTGATTAAACAATTCTAATATCTTTTTATGAGAATCTAAAATCTCAACAATAAACTCTTTAATTGGTGAAAAACTAACCAGAATGTCTTTAAATTTTTCTACTGGTTTATCATGAGCAACAACTAATAACCCAGCAAAAACATGTTCTAATCCAATATAATAAGAACCAGAACGCCTTGCAAATCGCAATGCAACTTCAAAAGCCTGTTTAACATCTGTAGATAACACAACATTTTGCGCTAATTTATCATTATTAATTATTTTATTGGTTTTTTCAATCACTTCCTTTACAAAAGTTTCAACTCCTTTTTCTTCCATCTCTTTATTAACTCTTTCAAAAAGTTTTGGCTCTAATGCTAAAACAGCTTTAACATTTGGTTTAAGTTTTGCAGAAATAACTTTTTGCAAAGCAGATGGATAAAATAAAAATGCATAAAATAAATGTGTTAAAGAAACCCTCTTTTTGTTATCTAATAATGCTAAATACACTGCAAAATTAATTAATACACGCAAATTTTGTGTATACCTAACCAAAACATGCATGTCTTCTGAATTTTCAAATTCTATATTTTCTGTCTTTTTTGTCATGCAGTATTATAACACACCAATTTCCTACATCATTAAGCAAATCACACATAAAATATCGTATATTTTCTAATATTTGCTCTTGTTAATTATCTATGTAGAGCATATCAAAATGTAATATACACAAAAATGTAAAGTGAAAAATGTAAACCGCAAAAAGAAAAAAATATAATAATCAGATTTTTAAATAACTAAGGAAACAAAAGTACCTTAGACAATGTGGGTCAAACGTAAGGCTTTCGCCCTATTAGTACGTCTCGGCTCA
>Ga0256835_1001495_pt1 | contig 13988 bp, 8 predicted proteins | sample PIR30metaG_FD_185972 | JGI IMG/M metagenome (GOLD analysis project Ga0256835, IMG submission 185972) | Hydrothermal vent microbial communities from East Pacific Rise, Pacific Ocean - PIR-30 | ecosystem: Environmental > Aquatic > Marine > Hydrothermal vents | place: Pacific Ocean: East Pacific...
CTGGATAGGGTTTCCAGGCATAAGGCGGAGAAGTATGAATCCGATCGTGAGAACTGTAATTAGTGTGAAAAAAGCTATTACTACTCTTCTAGCCAGCCAGTACATTTCTCTCGGGCCTCACACAGCGTTGTCAAAGACCGTTTATCTAAGTATTCAGGGAAGTAGACGCTATTTCTTCCTGAGGAAAACAAGCGCGCCAACTATGACCGCGACTATTATGATCCCTATCACTGCTCCTATAAGTGCTACTGGAGTCTGTGCCTTCTGGCTTGTCGTCGGCGAGGGAGATGCTGGAGCTACTGTACTGGTTGTCCTGGCTGGTGTGGTAGTAGTTGATGTCTGCTGTGGTGCTGTTGTTGTGGTTGTGGCGTGTTCCGCCGTTGTATGAGTTGTCGTGGTTGTTGATGTGCTTGTCTGTCCACTTGTTATGATTACTTTGGCGTGGTGGAGGTATAGTAGTACTAGTGTTGTCTCGAACCTACTGATACTGGCATCGTACCATAATGGGTCACTCGACCCAGGCCATTCGAACTCGTATCCGCAGTGAAGGCCTTTCCTAGTGTTTACGAATACAGGAATATTCTTCTCGCCTATAGGTAGTATTGGCAGGTCATAGTCTACTAGGAGACTTAGTATGCGTGTAGCGTTCCTCACTACTGTGGGGTTATTGCTTGTTAGTTCGTTCCATACTTTTGTAGCATTAACCAGCCCTATGCCCGGTACCCTGTAGACTAGTGGTAGGCCTATCGACCTGAACCTACTTATCCACTGCCAGTGGCAAACCCATGGATGTACGAGATTCCATGGGCCCCACCAGTTCAGTATTAGATCCCATGTCTTGCTAGGCCATATCTGGCCCCATAGCGTTGAATCTTCTACTGCGCGGTAGTCCACGGTTATTCCGAAGTCTGTTAGTTCTTTGGCTATTGCTTGTCCTATGGTGTTCCAATCAGTCCATCCGCTGGGCGCGTAGAAACGTAGCTCGAACACCTTGCCGTCTGGAGTGTACCATTTATGATTTGCCTCGTTATACTTGAACCCTGCTTCTTCTAGGAGTTGCCTAGCCATGTCGAGGTTTCTATTGTAGGGTTTCAACATCTTAATCGTTGCCTGGTCCAGCCAGTGAGGCCTCATCCAGTCTGATAAAGCATCTGGGATCTTAACCGGTGTATAGATATTGCTCCAGGCACTGAGTACTTTTGTCCTATCAATGATATAGGCTATCGCTTGTCTGACTCTTACATCACGTAGATAAGTACTGTTGGTGTTGAAGTATAGTGCTACGCCTGAGTCTGGAACCTTGATTATCTTGGCCCATGGCTTGCTAAGGACGGCTGATTCTACCTGTGGAGGCATTACTGCGTCTCCGCTGTCAACTGTTCCTCCTTCATAGTATGCCCACATATGTGGGTTGTCCTGGGCCCTGATTACCTTGACCTCGTCGAGTACCTGGTAGGCAGGGTTCCAGTAGTGCGGGTTCTTAACGAATATTGCTTCTGCGCTCGTCTTATTGGCTAGTATGTAGGGGCCTGTACCTATTGGTCTCTTAAACTGATAGTTATAGACCTGTTCGAGGGCTACGTCGACCTTGGTTCTATTGCCCTCTTTGAGACCTTCCTCTACCTGTTGCGCGTACTTGCCAAATATATGATATGGTAGAGCCATTGGGAAGCTGTATAGGACAAAATACATTTCGAGGAGCCTGAAGCAGCCGGGCTTGAAATGTATGATTATAGTATACTTGTTCGGTACTTCGACGCTCTGTATATCCTGGTATTCACGCCATCCCCATGCCTTGATAATTGTTATCTCGGTCCATACATCCCATGCTGTGAAGGGCTGACCATCACTCCAGGTCACGTTTTCACGTAGGTGTATCACCAGCGTGTTCTGATCTTTCCATTCCCAGCTCTTGGCAAGCCATGGGATGAAAGAGTTGTCTCTCCTAACGAATACAGCTAGCTTCTCATATGTTAGCTCGTTACCCATGTCCCACCAGAACTGCGGCGTCAATATATTGTATCGTACATTTGTTATTGGACCTACCCATGATGCTGTTACGAATACTATTTTTGGCCTATCGGCAGCACTGTTTAAACTAGGTGTGAAAGCTAGGGCGAAAGAAGACTGGATCACAAGACATGCAATTATTACCACTATTAATAACCGTGAGGATACGTTTGGACTCATCCCTATCACCGTTCCATGATAGGGGCTTGAACGCTTCCACTATATTTTCTTTACCGTAACCTAGCCGTGAAGATCAGTACCCAGCTCTCCTCAGCGTCCGTCTAATATCGTAAGCGATGATCATAAGAAGTATCAGGAGCACTATAACCGAGATCACATCTACCGCGAATTCTGGGGAACCTGGCCTAAGGAAAGGGAGGCTTAATAGAGCCATGAAGAGAAGTATCATTATAAAGTATATGAGGGGTCGAGCTATCACGGGATCCATTAAAAATACACCTACAACACCTTATGGCAGGCAACATAGTGTCCAGGCTCGACCTCTCTAAGCATAGGTTCTTCGTCGAGACACCTTCTATCCGCGAAGGGGCAACGAGTATTAAATTTACATCCAGGAATATATTTTGTAGCTGATGGAATATCAACGCTTTTCAATGGTAACGGCTTCTTCTTGCGGAGCTCGCTGAGATCCATAAGGAGCTCAGGAGTGGCAGCTATCAAGGCCTTGGTATAGGGGTGTAGAGGGTTGAAGATGAGTTTTCTCGGCGGAGCAGCCTCCACTACTCTGCCCAGGTACATAACGGCTATGATACCGCCTGTCAACTCCGCGAAGTAACGGGCGCTGGCTAGCTCATGTGTTATGAATAAGTAGCCAATCCCGTACTTCCTCCAGAAATCAATCATAAGATTCATTAAGTCTATTCTAAGACTAACATCTATAGCTGATATTACTTCGTCCGCTACGATGAACCTGGGCTTGACGCTGAGGGCTCTGGCCAAGGCGATCCTTTGTTTCTCGCCACCACTGAGTTGATGTGGGTACCTGAAAATGTATTCTTCGGGAGGCGTTACTTTGACGGATTCGAGGAGCTCAAGTATTTTTTCGAGGGCTTCATCCTTGTTCTTAACATAGCCCCAGTACTTCAGCGGCGAATAAAGAATATCAAACACTGTCTTAGTGGGGTTCAAACTACTATAAGGATCCTGATGTACGAGCTGGATACTGCGGCGGAACTCGCGGTATTCTCTCCCCTTGAGTGACCGGACGTCTTTGCCCCTGAACAATAAGCGTCCATGACTAGGTGGTTGCAGTCCGGCCACGACTCTTCCCAGTGTGCTCTTGCCACAGCCGCTCTCACCAACGATCACTAGGACACTGTGCTCGCCGATCGCTATATTGATATTCTCTAAAGCCCTCACGACAAAGATTCTTTTTAGCAATCCCTTCCTTATCTGGAAATAAACAGATACATTGTCGAGCTCGACAAAATCGCCTGTTCCAACCCTGATCTTCTGTGTGACCCTCAGCTTTTCTCCCATGGATCAAACCCCTCCATCATGCTCCACTTATGGCATGCTACGAAATGATCCTCGGAGATCCTTATTAGTTCGGGGTGTTTCTCAAAGCATTTTCCCTCGGCGACAGGGCATCTGGGCGAGAACCTGCATCCCGGTGGCGGCTCGATAGGGTCTGGGTGGACGCCAGGTATTGGGCGTACCTGTGATAGGTCTCCGTGGACCGGTGGTATCGATCTTATCAATCCCTTGGTGTAAGGATGTAGTGGCCTCTTTATGAGCTCCTCAATGCTCATGTACTCTATGATCTTAAAACCGTACATTATCGCTACATAGTCTACCAGGCTAGATATGAGGGGAAGGTCGTGTGTGATAAATATCATAGTTATTCCTGTACGTTCATGTATGTCTCTCAGAAGATCAACTATTACTTTCTGAGAAATAGTGTCTAGAGCCGATGTAGGCTCATCCAGGATTAATACGTAGGGGTCTAGTAGAAGGCTCAATGCTATGAGTACTCGTTGCTTCATACCACCGCTCAGCTGGTGTGGATAAGCCTCTAAAACTCTATCTGGTTCTAGCTTCACCATTTCAAGTAGCTTAGAGGCCTTATCGAGGACGGCTTCTTCATCGTTCCATCCATGTGCTTTAGCCGTGTCTATGAAGTGGTCTTTGATCTTTATTACTGGGTTGAAGCTATTCTGGGCTCCCTGAAACACCATCGCTATTTCTTTCCACCTGATCCTCCTCAGCCTCTCCTTATCGATCGATAGCATATCGACTACACCGTAGGATTTGCTTCCAAACAATACACGGCCTAGGATCTTCCCAGGCCTAGGCACCGCCCGCAACATAGCTCCTGCAAGCATCGATTTACCGCTACCGCTCTCACCAACAATACCTGTTATCTTGCCCTCATAGATATCGATCGTTATATTGTCAACCACCCTAGCTATTCCACGAGGCATCTTGTATACGACGCTGACGTTCTCAAGCCTCAGCACGACTCCCGGAGGAAGAATATATTGAGACTTAGCCATCGTTAGCTGTTTCTGCAACAGCGTCACCATCAACACTAATGGCTCATAAATGATCAGTTCTCGGTAGGATATTATAAAGCTAGGGATATCCAAGGCATTAAACAACAGGATCATGAAAAACCTATGTGGATAAGCGTCATTATTGGGGCTGGTAAACGATTTTTACAAGTAAAACACATGATCCAATTCGATTCTATGTATTGCCTAGTAAAGAATAGCATGGTGCTGATGGTTGCAGCTAAGCCATTACGCGAAGCTATTCATAGTAGCGTTTATTGTTTTATCGGTAAGCATAGGAGTCTACGCAGCACTGCTCAGGTACGACTTGGGCATTGCCTCAGGTCTTCTGAGCGGAGCATCAGTTTATCCTATTTATTTAGGGTATAACTGTAGTAGCTCGATCGGCACGTTCCAGTTTGCAGTACTCTACAATGTCAATCTCACACTCGTAATAGAAAGGCCTGGCCGCATATTTATTAAAAACATGTATTACAATATGAGCGTAACCTACTATGTACCCAAGTCTAAGATCAATAAAGCCTTGCTCGAAAAGCTATATCTCGATAAAGACAGGTTCAAGAAGGTATTCCTGATCGATAAGCCCATGATGTACTATATCGGTGAAAAACCGCTACTTAAACTCCTCCACACAACAAATATGGTCTCGATACGCGTTGGTAACGAGACCGTTCAGTATCCCTATATAGTCCTAGACGGCTACGCCATGATACTCAGAGGGACTGATACCGTTAGCCTGGCCAAGCTAGCGGGGACAAGTCTATCAGTAGTTATAGTTAGGGTAGCTCCCCTGATCAATGGTGAGCCTCCGAAGAGTATAACCTACTATAACAGGACACTCTACTATCTAAAACATAACGGGCTACTATACAAGATCATATATGATACAGGGATATCGCAGCAAACACTGACGCTACAGCTGACAAACTATACAGGATTAAACGCTGAGAAATTCCTCTTGATCACGAACATGTATGAGAGGCTATCAGAAATTGATTACCCAAAATTCATATTGTTTAACGCTGCAATGTTCTTCGCAGTCCTGATTATCTGGAGTATACTGATAGGAGGATTAGAGAACAAGAGGCCCGGCCGTAAATGGGGTTTCGCTGGATTCGTATCACTACTATTATCGCTAGCAGTGATCTTTATCAGCATGTATTACGGGCTCCCATATAGCTCGGCGATATACTTCTTCCTAACTGCAATTGGTCTCATAGCGGTATGCCTAGCCGTTAGAGACATGATATGTGATACAGCATATTTCCTCTCAGCTCTCACAGTCCCAGCATTACTTGTAATATCATTTGTCAATGCATTATTACCCATATGGTTCCATGGAAGCCTCTATAAGCTCGGAATAGAGTCCGGAGTCCTCAACCCCGTCTATACTAATGTGACTGCCTCAATGCTTCTAGGGCTCGGTCTGCCTAACATCGTTATACTTAAGGAGGTCGCCTACTACTATCTAGGTTCGATAATGTATGCACAACTACCATTCATAATAATGGTCGTAGCAATGATCGGTGCGGGAATAGCTAGTTTGAAGAAGAATCCATTGGTAGGCTTCTTAATGATAATATCCTGTATACCATATCTCCTACTAGTCCCGTTAAATCCGAGGATCCCGCTCGTCAAATATATTCTCAGTCTAGGTAGAACCAATTACGTCTCCCTAGCATCATCCTCCATGACACTTCTCTATGGGACACCCCTGATCACACTCGGGCTCATGGCGACGATCATACCGATCGTATTCTTTCTAATTATACTGTTCGGCCTCTACCTACGCCTCGAAGAGAGGTGAACTGTTCTGGACTTCCTAGGCATAGAGATCCTGGAGCCCCTACATATTTTCAAGAAGCATCCGGAGCCCGTTTTGAAGCCTGATCCACGTGTTTTCTGGAGAAGCCAAGCAGTATTCAATCCAGGAGGATACATGGATAAGGAGGGCAGAATAATCCTAGTCTATAGAGCAATAGGCGAGTACTACAGGTATGTTAGCAGGCTCGGCGTAGCGGTCAGCGAGGATGGCACGCGTTTCAAATATGTGGATGATAAGCCCCTCCTAATCCCGGTATCAGAGGATGAGTGGTGGGGCGTAGAAGATCCGAGAATAACGATCATAGATGGAGAGCCTCTGATAACATATGTTAAGTGGAATTATAGAGAGACCAGGCTTGGCTTCGCAAAAATAGTAGACGATGAGCAAGGATTTAGGGCTATACGTATAGGTTGGCTAGACCATCCTGTCAATACGAAGAACGCGGCTGTTCTGGAGAACAATGGACGCCTACTATTGATCCATAGGCCGTGGGATTGGCCTCCACGCCCCAGCATATGGGTATCAGGGCTGAAGAGCATCAAGGGGAGGCAGAGTGTCAGCATACTGGACTCATACCCTCTATATGTTACCCCTGAAGGTATGGTTAAGTCCGGGATGGGGCCGCCTCCTCTCCGGCTCGATAATGGTGACTACCTATTGTTTATCCATGTGGTCAAGCCGCCGGAGATCTACCTTGTATACGCCGCCCTAGTAGATAAGGAGCTGAAAAATATCAAGGCATTAACCAGTAGGCCTGTCCTGGTACCGGAGAGTGATTGGGAATTAATAGGTGATGTTTCTTTCGTAGTATTTCCTTCCGCAGCAATAATTGTTGATGATAGGATACTACTCTACTATGGGGCTGGAGACAAAGTTGTTAAGCTCGCTATAGCTGATCTATCAGAGCTACTGATGGTTCTCGATAAAAACGTTGTTGATGGAGAATAGTTTTCTTCTCATGAAAACCTTATCTTTAGGGTTATTATTTCGTAGGGCCTATAGTTGTAGTAGATAGTGTTATTCTTGACTTCTAGCTCTTCGTAGTCGCTTGTCTCTAGTATGTTTGTCCTCCACGCCCCGATGATCTTCTTAGAAGCATTAATCTTTAGCATTAGTCTTCCATGGCTACCTATCGTCTCATATAGTCTCACTATGTATGTGTTCTTTTCTTTCTCTGAGCGCTTCATTGTTAGGAAGACTATGTTGTCGGGCTGAACCGTTATCAGCTGATCCTCTCTGTATGGCTTCCCCTTTAACACGATGACGGGATTAGCTATCTTTATGGCTTCGGCATAAATCCCTGCTGACCTCCAGCTCCCCCTGTAAGGTATTATTGTGTAGGATACCATTGTCTCGCCATAATCAGACAATGGATCAGGATACATAGGTGATCTCAGAAGACTAACACCTATCTCATGGTCGTGGCAGCTTATCCCGTGCCTTGTCGGGCTAATAACGGCTATTCCTCTCCCGCCATCCTCGTATGCCATCCAAGAGAGCATCGGTACTTCGAATCTGGCCGCTTCCCACTCATTGTTCATCGTGCACGGCCTCTCTACGACGCCGAAGAGGGTGTCATAATAGGCTTTTGGGGAATTGATCGTTGTTTTTATCCATACCTTGACAAGTCTCCTCCTATGCCTCCAGTCGAAGAAGATTCTATGCTCTACTCTACGGCTATGCCTATAGATATACACCTTGTCGATGATCCTTGACCGGCCATACCTGTACTCTACAGCGAGACATGCTCTTAGAGGACCGTCTTCCTCCACCCGTATACTTACTGGTTTCAACGGCCTCCTGTCAATGATCGCGTCATAATCTACATCCCAAGCCTCCCAGGCATGTGGATAATCATTGTGAACCGCTATGAGCGGTGATGGCTCTGCGATGTATTCGTAGCCATCATTCTTGTCCAGTAGGGAGTACAGCGTCCCATCACGACCGATCACTACCCTTATAGACTCGTTCTCTAGATAACACATTTCATCATCGCAGAACGACCTCGCCGCGCCTCCATCAGTGGTGGCTATAGCTGATGAGAGGCTGGCCGCTGTAAAGCCCGGCAGATCGATCTCGATCAGCGCTTTTTCGCCACCGAGTTTCTGTATCTCACAATTGCCCGGCAGGACTGCCCGGCCAGTCTTTATCTCAACTATTTCTCTACGGCTATACTGGCATGGATTATATACGGTGAACATATCGGCTGGCTCAACTATGTTCTCACGGATGATCTTCTCAGAGTCGGCTAGCACTGTTTTAAGGATCTCTGAGATCTCGTTGAACGCCTCATATGTGAAGGAACCCGGAAGAACATCATGGAATGTGCTGAGCAGTACTTTCTCCCATAGATCTCTGAGCAAATTGTACCTATACTCTCCATTCGCCAAGCTCCTAAGGGATTCCAGGGTCTCAGCCGCTCTAACCATGTATTCAGAACGCCACACAAGTGTCTTTATCCGTGAGTTCGTAGTGTATGTTCCGCGGTGGAGCTCCAAGTATAGTTCGCCACTATATTTGGGGAGCTTGTCTTTCTCCCTGAGAATCTCTTCAGCGAGCTCGGAAATGTCTCCATGTATTATCTCGGGTATACCTACGCCGTAGTCTGTGTAGAACTTTATCTTTTCTATCATCTCGAGTGTCGCGCCGCCACCACCGTTTCCGTGGCCATAGGGGTATATTGTAGCTGGAACGACGTTTTTTTCCCTGTGGTTTTTCCAAGTGTATATTATTGATTCAGGCGTTACACTGTGCTCATAGGTTCCTATCATGACGTGGACGGGTATCTCTGTACCGTCAATGCCTTCCCATCGGAACATTGTGTAGGGTATCTTAGTGTACTTATTCCACTCGATCTTATGTAGCATGAAGACCTCTATTCCCGCTTCTCTGAGTAACTGTGGTAGGTTAGCGCTATACCCGAAGCTGTCGGGTAGCCATCCAATAATTGATCGACTGCCAAGCTTCTCCTCGAAGTACTGTTGTCCGTAGAGAAGCTGCCGTGCCAGTGTCTCAGAGGGAGAGATCATCGTGTCGGGCTCTATCCACATGCCTCCGACTGGTATTATTCTGCCAGCCTCTACGAGATCTTTGATCCCCTGCCATAGGTCATGTTTTTCCTCGAGCCACTTGTAGTACAGTGCTGAGGAAGCCACGTAGACCATCCACTCGTTATCGATGAGATCCCTAATTACCTTCGAGAAAGTTCTCTCAACCTTCCATCTAGTCTCGCTAGGACCCCAGAGCCATGAAGCATCTATGTGGGCGTGTTCGACCGCATATAGTCTTCCAGGCACATGGTATTTTCTCCGAGTACTCTTCATAAGACTATGTAGTTTCTCCCTCACTTTCACGAGCTCATCCCTATCAATTCCTTCAAGGCCATTGAAGCCCGCGTCACGCAGTATTCCCGGGTTCCTCCGGCCTAATATCTTGATCTCATCGTAGAGCATCGAGTAGATAGAAGGATATCTTTTATCTAAGCCTAGCAATAGTGCTTCAGGAGTTGGCACAGGTAGGTCTATGCCTCGAAGAATCCTGGCTAGACCCTCCAGGATCTCCTTCCTCGCATCGGGATCGGGGAGAGCCATTGCTAGCTCAACAGCCCACCTGATCTCCCGGCCCAGCATCCTGATCTCTGGGTCCACCGTGAATATCGCTATAAACTCTATTCTAGGCCTCCTATGATGTTCTCCAAGACATAGATGTGGATGTATTCTTACCTCGAACAAGTGCTCGCCGGGGCCAATATCTTGTAATGGGATCTCCCGGCCGAACCTGTCGAGCCCGATATATCTTTCACCATCAACGTATAGTATGGCATCATAGTCTCCAGGCATGTACAAATAAGAGGCACCCTCCCAGCTTACATGTGCTTTGAACCTCAGAACAGTTATTTCGTCACACACTATCTCTACCGGAAACCCTATGGTCTTATCTTTACCTGCACAGCTCAGAACAGCTTCTCTCACATATTCTACACCCATAATTGAGGAGAGCTCGATGCTCTTCGCTTTATCTATTAGTATGCTTTTTAAGACAGCCTCTGGTATCATAGTACATCTTCCTAGTTAGAAAGTATGTTTACTACTTGAATCAAGAGATATGGACACTATATATAAACTTAGAGGGGTCTTAATGAAGAAAAGAAGAACTACCATTTATCTATTAGTGATAGATAGTGTCTCCTCCTACCCTTGAATACATTGTTGAGTAGCTCCAATATTTTCTTCGTGTTTGGCTCCTTAACGATGATCCTTCCCAGCTTGTACTCGTCATAAGCAGTCATTGTGGCCATAAGCATCCTTATCAGCGCTCCCTCATCAATGATTATCGATGCGTCCCCAGGGCTAGTAACATATCTGACTTCAGCCCTACCATCACCAAGCATTAGTTTATAGATATGCTCCTTACCCTTAACAAGCACTTCTAGCCCGGAGTCTACGGGGCGGCTGGAAAAGAACCTGTAGGTATCGGATACGAATTTCTCCGGATCTAGTATCTTGAACATGAAGGTCTCAGGCGATCCAAGCACGCGGCATACGGGCAGATATTCGTCGAGATCTGGTGGCGGCCTGAAGGTGAGCGTTCGTATATTGTCTTCTAATGCTTTCTTGAATGTTGCTATGAGGATTGCGTCCGCTTCGTCGAGGTCACGGGTAACGATCTCTGTTACGACACCTAAGCCTATATCGTGGCTCCTCGCTAGTATACTGTCTTTCATATAGTACATTATGGAGTAGCCGTGGACACCGCCATTTGTATGTATTATGATCTTATCGCTCGGGTCTCCGAGGAACCATGTTTCGAATGGGTTTTTCGAGAGTATGCCTCTCCATCGTTCGATGCTCCTATACGTCGAGCCCCTGTATTTCTTGTTTATGAATCTATAGTAGAGTAGTTTGAAATTACCTTCTACACCTTCTCTCCAGGGCTCACTTAAGACCTCTATATTTGTTCTCGGTGCATGGTTTTCGAGCCTGCTCTCAAGCCATTTAACAGCATGATCAATGTTTTCGAGGACGCATACACGGTTATTGTATATGACGACATCATAGAATCCTAGCCTACGGTAGATACGATGTGCTGGAACACCGTAGCTCACGAATAATGCGGAGGCAGAATATCCTTTCTCCCTCAAGTCTCTAAGTGCGTATGTCAGCAGATTTCTAGCGAGACCTCTCCCCCTGTAGCCCGGCATAGTGCCCACATTAGCTATTCCTGCTGTAGGGAGGAAGGATGGGTATAGGGATAATTCTCTCCGGACAATCATTGCAACCGATACTATGTTATCGTTCACTTCCGCGACGTATATAGTGCCCTTCCTTATCCCGTCATCGACTTCTCGGAGCTCCTTAATGTATTCCGGACTGAAATTTATTTGTGCATAGATGTTGAAGGCGGCCTGTAGTACCTTGCATATGCTCGGGAGATCTGATTCGGCATACTCTCTATAAATAACCATAATACCACATCCAAAACAGATTATTCCAAAAACTTATCATCATAATTATGGCTTGTATCCCTAAAAAATAATTGATACCGTGTTAAACCATGAAGTACAAGACGTTATTTCCGCCGTGTGATCAAGAGATAGATCGTTGCCAGGGCTGTAGCTACTATTACGAGTACGCCTAGTAGTAGCGATATTCCGTTGCCCGTCGGTTTTCTTCGACTTGTTGATTGTATTGTGGTGGTTGTATTCTCAGGTCTAGTGGTCGTAAGTGTAGAAGTGGACGTAGTTGTCCGTGTTTGTGATGATGTAGTTGTGATAGTTGTAGTCGTAGTAGTGGTTGTTAATGATGGTTTCTGGGCTCCTATTATTAGTGTGATCGTTTTATTAATTGTGTTACCTGCTAGGTCGCTTGCCGTGATCACTAGCTTGTAGGTTCCATTATTGATAAGTCCAAGCACGATTGGCTGGAGCTTTATCTCAGCATCGCCCTGTAGTCCTGAGTAGTACTGGCTCATGCCTGTCAATGGACAGTATATTGTGACTGTGTATGTGTCGCCGTCATAGCTGTGGATGTATATGTATTGTTGTGGTGACGTTACCCTGTATGGGTTTTCAACGAGTATTCTCGGCGGCGTCCTGTCAACGATGAAGTATAGTTTCTCGGTAACCGTATTATTGTACTTGTCCCATGCCTTGACCAATATGTAGTGGCGTCCTTCGTTTAGGTTTTTCAAGGATATAGTTAGGAGTATCTTGTTTGTGCCTGGGGGAAGGGTACCTGTATAGATAGTTTTTACACTGTCTAGCGATACTATGATATTTGATTGAGATGCATCGTATTCCACTATTGTTATGTTTTCCCAGTTCTTCACATATTCTGTGAAATACATTATTTTGAGGAGTGGAGGCATGAAGTCGAGTCCTGATGATGTCTTATTGATTGTCGTTATGCCATTCGCCGCATAGATCGTCACAGTGTCGTTGATATAGGCTCTAGAGTTCATTCCAAGTATTTCTGTGACGCTATACTTGTAGCTGTTATTTATAGGTAGCATCATCGCCGTATATTTTGTACCGTTGATTATTAGGCTTGTCCATGCCTCAATGTTTTTGACAGGGGTTATTTCTGCGACTATATCTTTGTTCTCCGCATAGATCCTATTTATGGCTAGACTTTGTGCTCCGCTGAGATTTATTGTTACAGTATTGTCTACTGGTCTGTGTAGGCCATCTAGCCATGAGTAGACATACCAGTTCTTCGAAGTGCTTGATACAATTACTGTATCGCCATCGATCTTGAATGAAAGCCTCGTTGTCCCCGGCCTCGCCATTAGATAGGTCTCTATACATATTCCGCGGATGTACCTTATGATATGTACTGGTATTGTGACTGGTTTTCCGTAGACGCTGGCCTTTGTATTATGTATCATATACGTAATTGTATTCCCTATTCTAGTCCAGTTCACGGTTATTCTTCCATTATCGGTTGATACAGGGGTGTATGTGAAGGTGCCGTTATTGTAGAATACGAGTACTGTGTAGTGGTAGACGGGCAGGCCTAGCTTGGGGCTTGATAGCCATGGTGCTCCTGCGCCGCCTGTTATAATATATCTTATCCCGTCGTAGACCCCGGTTCTCCATAGGTGCCAGTGCCCGAATATCATCAGCTTTATGTGGGGCTTGTACTTCGCTACGAGGCTGCGGAGAGTGTCCATCTGCCATTTGCTGAAATCTGTTGGATAATCATATGATCCAGTGATTATTGGTACGTGCCATACCAGTACGATGTACTTGTTCTCCAGTGATAGTTTATGGAGGGTCTCATCGAGCTTCTCGGCAAGGACCTTGTTAAGCGCGAAGCCGTTTAGTAAGATGAAGCTCCATTTACCCAGTTCTCTGACATATAGATCGTTCACCATCATCATGTACCAGTAGGGCCTGTCATTATACTTGGTGTAGCTCCAGTCATGATTTCCTGCCACAGGCCAGATATTCGCTATACCGGCTGATGCTCTGAGGAACTCCATAATTTGTCTCTTCATACCAGATCCTGTCTCGTCGCCGGCGATGACGAGTGCGTCTGGAGCTATTGTTCTCGCCTGCCATAGGGAGCTGTAAGTGTGGCTTGTATAGGTTATTTTGAACCAGTCCTGCTGTGTATCAC
>Ga0256835_1001496_pt1 | contig 13986 bp, 10 predicted proteins | sample PIR30metaG_FD_185972 | JGI IMG/M metagenome (GOLD analysis project Ga0256835, IMG submission 185972) | Hydrothermal vent microbial communities from East Pacific Rise, Pacific Ocean - PIR-30 | ecosystem: Environmental > Aquatic > Marine > Hydrothermal vents | place: Pacific Ocean: East Pacific...
CCTGCCATAAACGACCCGACGGTGGTGGAGAAATTTAAAATGGAGCTTCAAAATCAGATATTTTCAGAAGACTTTGATTTTGAAATAACAGAAGCGCAGGGAAGAAAAATTCTGGAAGGGATAATTTTGCTGGTCAAAAGAGGAGAAGCAAGCAAAGAAGGCTTTGTAAAGGTTTTGAAAGCAAATATTCCACCTGCGCAGTGGGAGGGTGACATAGGCGAGGACGTCTCTTCCACCTTCCTTTATAGACTGGAAGAAGTAAGGGCAGCAGTATTTGTAAATAGGGCATGGGAAGGACTGGGGGTTTCCAGCACCGATCCCTATTTCCGGAAAAAGGCCATGGGCCTGCTCTGGGAATTATCGGATAACCTTGCAGTCCTTCCCGCTGGAGCCCTTCCCTTTAGGGGCGAGGGTGTTGGAATAAAGGAACTGGAACAAAGCGGATTTCCTGCAGCCATTACCCGCCTTGACCATTTTCTATACGTTTCTCAGCTTCAATCCCTTTTAATAGCCCTTGTTCTGACCTTTATTCTGATGGTTATTTTAAGAAAGTCCGTTCTTATAGGAGCCATATCCACAACTCCTGTTCTGTTTACCCTCGGAGTGATCTATGGGTATCTCGGGCTTTCAGGAATACCTCTTGATTATGCCACCATGATGATAGCCGGCGTTTCCATAGGAGTGGGGATCGACTATACAATTCACTTTATCCATGGGGTATTCGTGGAATTTAAGGAAGGGGTTCCTATAAGGACGGCCATCGAACATACATATGTTGAGAAAGGCAAAGCCATACTTTCCAATTCCATAGCAGTAATCCTCGGTTTTGGCGTTTTGCTTCTTTCACAGCTCAGACCTCTCCATCATTTTGGTGGAACCATGATGGGCTCCATGTTCCTTGCAGCCCTTGCCTCTTTAACCTTTCTTCCCGCTATGCTTTTAATATTTTTGAAAAAAGGAGGTGAATCATGAGAAAGATAATAAGCTTTTTCCTTATCCTTGCCATTGTGCCCCTATTTGCAGGGGATGGGAATGCGATCCTCAAAAGGATTGAAGAAAGGCTGATAGGGGAGAAAGCACCAAAGGATATGCATTCCTTTATGGTTATGACCATAGTAGATTCCCATGGGAATCGAAAACTCAGGGAGATAGAAGCTTGGGAAAAAAACAATCCTGAAAAGGACGATTGGAGGGTAATGAAGTTCAGGAAACCGGCAGATGTCAGGGGCGTTGGTTTTCTGGTCCTCTCAGAGGATCAGATGTACCTTTATCTTCCCGAATTTCACAGGATAAGGCGTATAGCTTCCCATAATAAGAAGGAACCTTTTATGGGGTCAGATTTTTCATATGAGGATATGGGTACCTCTGGTTTTTCAAAGTATTATGATGCAAAACTGATAAAGGAAACAGAAAAGGAATATGTGCTTGAGTTGAAAAGAAAGCCCGGAGTAAAAAAGCCTTACAGCAAGATCAAACTATGGGTTCCCAGGGAGAGTATGATACCGTCAAAAATGGAACTTTATGACAATTCCGGAGAATTGACAAAGGTGGCAATACAGACTGTAAAAAAGGTTGGAAAATACTGGATTCCTGTTAAGATAAAAATGAGCTCCGTTAAAAAGGGAACCTATACTATCCTGGAAATGAAGGACATAGAGGTGGATAGGGGCTTGAGCCCCAGGATATTCACCAAAAGGTTTTTAAAGAGGAGGTGAGCCATGAGGAAGGCTCTTGGTTTGATTCTGGTAATATTTATGGTGGTTCCGGCCTTTGCGGAAGCAGAACTCTCCGGAAGAATTAAATTGTTCTCATCACTGTTCCTTTCTGAAAATCAACAGGGAGAGTTCTTTTCCCATGAAGCAGGAGAATTTGCCTTTAAAAGGGTAGAATTCAGACTGAAGGTCCAGGGGGATGTTTCTGATAATATAAGCTACGGAGCCAGACTGGATGCGTTTTCCGGGCCAGATGCTTTCTTCAATTCAGGCTATTTTCCTGAGTCCGGACCTTTAGCTTCTCCTGTGAGGGAAGAACCCTTTGAGTTTAATCTCTACGAAGCCTATATAAAGGTAAGTGATTTTCTTATCAAGAATCTTGATTTTACCGTTGGAAAGCAGCGTATAAGCTGGGGTACAGCCGATAAGGTTAATGTGGTTGACAATCTTAACCCCATTGATTTCGCCAATTTCCTTACCTTTGATCCCGATTACTTCAACGAGAGAAGACCCCAGACCGCCTTTAATTTCGAATATTACATCGGTAATGAGACGAAACTTCAGGCAGTATGGCTGATTTCAAGACAGTATTCTCCCCTTCCCTCTGGTTTCACATATCTTAGCGGAAGACAGTTCGGAGCCCGGGTGAGTATTGATCAGGAGAAAGCGCTTTTAAAAAACACCAACTTTGGTTTTCGGGCTTCCACAGTGGTTTTCAATACTGATATAGCTCTGAGCTGGTATCATGGAAACTTCCACTTACCTGTGCTTTATGGGGTAGAAAGCGCTAAAGAATTTCCTGAACTTCACTATTCCTATCCTGAGCTTGATGTGTTAGGGGTGAGTTTTTCTGGAGAACTGGCATCGGTGGGATTCTGGGGAGAGGTTGCCTATTATATTCCAGGAGACATCAATGGAATGTTAAGGCTTGGAATGGGTCCAACCATCGGCTTTGACGTTTTCGAAAGCGGATATTTTAAATACGTTTTCGGCATGGATTACACGATAGGAATAGGAAATGGAATTTACGTTAACGCTCAATTCCTTCACGGATTCTTTGATGAAAGGGATTATTCCCCTGAGGCAGAACAGTTCCTTGGTTTTAAAAAAGGGCAGTTTTTTGGTGAGATAGAGAATTACGTAATTGCCAGAATGGAATACAAAATGCTCGGGGATAGTGTTAAGCTTTCCCTTGGTGGTTTCGTTGAGCTCGGTGAAGGTACCTCGTATGCCCTTATGCCAGGTCTGGAAATAAGGGTTAAGGATGCCCTGACAGTTGAAGCCGGGACCTTTGCTGTGTTCGGAGACAGAAACACCAAGTTTGGTGCATTTAAAGATGATAAAATAGGATTTGTAGCATTAAAACTTGATTTTTAAGAGGTTAAGGTGAAAATAGGAATAGCTCTTGGAGCCGGAAGTGCGAAGGGACTTGCTCACATAGGAGTTCTTCAGGTACTGGAAGAAAACGGAATTAAACCGGATGTGGTGACAGGTACGAGTATGGGTTCTGTTATAGGTGGAGCCTATGCTTCCGGTATAAACCTGTGGGAGCTGGAAAGAATAGCCCTGTCTATAAAGAAGGAAAACATGAAAAAACTGCTTCCCCGACAGCTTTCCCTCAGGGGAATGGTGTCCAATGAGGGGGTAAGGGAGTTCCTGGAGGGTCTTCTCGGTGACAGGAAGATAGAAGAACTACCCCTTCGTTTTGGATGTGTTGCAGCGGACATTTATACTGGAGAGGAAGTTCGACTTGTAAGAGGTCCGATGGTGGATGCCATTCTTGCAAGTTCCGCCATTCCCGGCTTTTTCCCGGTCGTGGAATATGAAGGACGGTTCCTGGCAGATGGCGGGCTGGTAAATCCTATACCAGTTAGCCTCGCAAGGAGTCTTGGAGCGGATTTTGTTATCGGAGTTAATGTTATTGCCAGAGAGAAGAAGGAGATGGATCACAGCCAGGAAGATGAGGATGATGAAAATTTCGTTGATAGGATGAAAAAAGCCCTGAGGCGATTGCTGGAGGGAGAGGAAGTGGCTCCACCCAATATGTTGACAGTTTTTCTTTCCGCTATAGATATAATGGAGGAACAAATTGTGCTGTCAAAGCTCAGACTTCACCCACCGGATGTTTTTATCCATATTGACACCTCGGACTTTTCATCCAAGGAATATTATCGTGCCGGTGAACTCATAGAGGTGGGAAGAAGGGTTACACAAAAGATAGTTAATTATGTAAAATATCTTATTGATACATACAGGAGTTAAGATGGAAGATATAAAGGATGCGAATATTATACTTCGACTGGGTTCCAAGGGAATGGAATTCTTTACCGCAGTTTATGAGGCAGCGGTTCTTTTTGTGGAAACCCTGTTCCAGCTTCCCAATATTTATTTTTATAGAAGACAGATCGCAGAGCAATTTTATTCTCTTACAGTGACCACATTGCCAGTTACAAGCATTATTGCTATATTTATAGGGCTTGGTTCTACAGTTCAGGGGACATACCAGACTTCTGCTCTTACGCCAAGGTATTTCACCGCCAATGTCATCTTCAAATCCACAATTCTTGAGCTTACACCTATAGTGCTAAGTCTTGTTCTGGCAGGAAAAATAGGAGGTTCTCTGGCCGCAGAGGTTGGGAGTATGAAGATATCCGAACAGATAGATGCGCTGGAAAGCCTTTCCCTGGACCCTGTTGGATTTCTTGTCATGCCCAGGGTTCTGGCTGGTACCATAATGCTTCCGGTGATGACGATATTTGCCAATGTTCTGGCTATCTTTTCCTCCTTTTTTATGTCAACCGCTGTTCTTCACTGGATTAGTCCAGGGGAATATGTATCGGGGATGAAAATGGGCTTTAAGGTCTTTGAGTTGTACTTTGGCAACCTTATAAAGCCTGCAATCTTCGGTTTTCTTATAGCATTTTTTGGGAGTTTCTTTGGTCTGAGGGCTAAGGGAGGAGCTAAAGGGGTTGGTATCGCTTCAACAACCGCTGTGGTTGTCTCGGCAGTGTTGATAGTTATACTTGACTACTTTACAGGGGAGTTATTGCTTTGATAGAAATACGGAACTTGAAGAAGAATTTTGAGGGAAAACCAGTTTTAAAGGGTATTAATCTGGATATTCCCGAGGGAAAGACCACCGTTATCCTTGGGCCAAGTGGACAGGGTAAAACAGTCCTTTTGAAAAATATAATAGGGCTTTATAAGCCTGATTATGGGAAGATAGTTGTCGATGGGGTGGACATAACAAAATTGAAGAAAAGCCAGTTGTTTGAGGTGAGGAAAAAGTTTGCGTTTGTGTTTCAGGGAGGCGCCCTTTTTGACTTTTTAACTGTGAAGGAGAATCTTGCCCTTTATCTCAGAATGCACCTGAAGATGAGGGAAAACGAGATTGAAAAAAAGGTAAAGGAAGTTCTCAGGGTGGTGGGGATGACAGGCACAGAGGACCTTTACCCTGAAGAATTAAGCGGAGGAATGAAAAAACGGGTGGCTATCGCCAGAGCAGTGATTTCAGCTCCAAAGTACATTCTCTATGATGAACCCACCACAGGCCTTGATAGAACAAATGCCAGGGCAGTTAATAATTTGATAAATAAACTTAAAAGGGAATATGGTGTCACCTCCATTGTGGTTACCCACGATATCGAATGTATGAAAACCGTCGCTGACCAGGTAGCCCTTTTAAAGGAAGGAAGAATAATTTTTGTCGGTAATGAAGAGGAAGTGGAAGAAAAACACCTGGATTATTTATATGAACTGGAGGCAGAACATGCAGTATAAAAAGATGACAGCTGTTTTTGGTGCGGTGATTTTTACCGCCCTTACAGCCTTTTTTGTGACTATAATATGGCTTGCGGAGAGCAGGATATTTTTCACCCGGGACTACATTATTTACATGAAGTTCAAAGATGTTTCCGGGCTTAAAAGGATGTCCCCTGTCTATATGAGAGGCTACAGGGTTGGATGGGTTAAAGGGGTTCAATTCGAAAGGGACTGGGTAAAGGTCAGGACAGATATTAATAAGAAATACAGGGTGCCGGTGGGGTCGAGGGCGGAGATATTTGCTCTTAATATACTGGGAGAGAAAGCCATAAGGATCGTTCCACCACCTCCTCCTTATAGCAAGTTTTATCAAAACAGAGACATAATGGTCGGGGTGAATAAAGATATTATGGTGCAGGCACAGAAACTTCTGGAAGATTTAAAGAAACCGTTGCAGGAGAATTTTGAGCCTACAATAAAGAAGGTTCGTGCGATAATCAGGAGCATTCATGACCTTCTGGGTACAGTTCAGAATGAGGTTGCGAATTCCGGTGTTCGAGAAAATCTTGATAAACTGGGAAGGGCAGCGGATCAGTATGCTGCCATTGCAGAGGAAAACAGAAAGGGGATAAAGGTTACAGTGGAGCAAATGAATAGCAGTCTTAAAAGTATGCAGGAGGCCCTGGAGGAGCTAAAAAAGACCTCTGAGGAACTCAGAAAAACTCTCAGGACATTGAATAGCGGTAAGGGTTCTGCCGGACGACTGTTGAACGACAGAAAAACGCTGGACCAGCTTGATAAGACCCTGGAAGAGCTTAATAAATTGATTGAGGATATAAAAAAGAACCCCAGGAAGTACTTCAAGTTTTCCATTTTTTAATGCGAATTGTTTTCTTTGCAACAGATGATGTAGCAATCCCCTCGCTGGAAGAATTTTTAAGTCGGGGAGTCGAGATTACTGCTGTTGTAACCAGCCCTGATGCTCCTGCGGGAAGAGGCAGGAAATTGAAGCCCCCTGCTCCCAAGAGATTTGCGGAGGCACATGGCATTGAGGTCCTTCAGCCGGAAAGACTAAGGAAAAATCCTGAGATAAGGGAAAAACTTAAATCCTTTAATGCTGACCTTTTCGTAGTTCTTGCCTATGGGAAAATAATCCCTTCCTCAATATTCAATATCCCCCCTCGAGGTGCTATAAACCTTCACTTTTCCCTTCTTCCAGCCCTTCGCGGAGCTGCCCCTGTAAGATGGGCTATTCTTAAGGGGATAAAGGATACAGGAGCCACTGTTTTCCTGCTGGATAAAGGCCTTGATACAGGTCCAATTCTTGCCACGATGAAGTTTAGAATTGAGGACAGCGAAAATTATGGCGAGGCAATGGGAAGGATTGCAAGGATAACAGCACCTTTTCTCGTGGAGACAGCGGAAAAATGGGTGCAGGGGAAGCTCCAGCCTGTTCCTCAGGAAGGAGAGCCATCCTTTGCCCCAAAGGTAGAAAAGTCCATGGCAGCTCTTTCCTTCGATGAACCAGCTGAGATCCTGTGGAGAAAAATTAGAGCTTTTAATCCTGACCTGAAGCCCTGGTTTCCCTTCAGAGGAGAACGTCTTATCGTACATGAGGCGTTTTACAGGGAGGGTGATGAAGTCCCGGGCAAGGTGCTGGGAAGGGATGGGAGAGCGCTTCTGGTTGGTACTTCCAGAGGAATACTGGAGCTCCATCGGGTTCAGCTTCCCGGAAGAAAGCCGGTGGATGGCGTTTCCTTTGCCAACGGAGCAAGGCTCAGACCGGGGGATTACCTGCTGTGAGGAGAGTTGCTCTTAGAGCTCTCCTTGAAATTGAAAGGGGGGGTAATTCTTCTCAGGTCCTGGACAGATTGTTGAACAGAATTCCTCCGGGGGAACGTCCATTTGTAACCGAGATTGTGATGGGGGTTCTTAGGTGGAGAAATCGTCTGGATTATGCCATAGCTTATTTTTCAAAGAAAAGGCTGGATAGGCTGGAACCTCAGGTTATAAATGCTCTAAGGATGGCCCTTTACGAGGTTCAGAATATGCATACACCGGAATATGCAGTTGTAAAGGAAACCGTTTCCCTGTTGAGAGGAAGCTGGCGAAGGGCCTTTGTAAACGGCATTTTGCGAAATTATTTGAGGGAGGGGGTTCGTTATCCCGGGAGGGACAATCCCCTTATGTATCTCACATATACACTCTCGGTACCGGAGTGGAAGGCCCTTAGATGGCTTGATGAATATGGACTTGAGAAGGCAGAGAAATTGGCCCATTTCTATAATTCACCTCCACCTATTTATTTGAGGGTGAACCGTAGGAAAACCTCACCTGAGAAGCTTATGGGAATTTTACAAAGAGAAGGGATGGTTGTAGAACCGTGCTCCTGTGTGCCATTCTGTCTCAAAGTGATAGAGGGAAATCCCAGAAACTCCAGGGCTTTAAAAACCGGTATGTTTTACATTCAGGACATTGCTTCACAGATAGCGGGATTTATTGCTGCGGAACTTGGGACAAAGGTATGGGATTGTTGTGCTGCTCCAGGAGGGAAGGCATCTCATCTTGCTGAAATAGGTCTTAAGGTTTTTGCGTCGGATATTTCACTGCCAAGATTACGCCTTTCCCATGATAATTTTAAAAGACTGGGAGTCAAAATTTACGGATTTGTAGCAGATGCGAAAAAACCTCCCCTGAAGGAAAGGTTTCCCATGATTCTCGTGGATGCTCCGTGTTCATCCATGGGTATAGCACATAGGGCGCCTGAAGTTAAATGGAGGATAACCCCGGAGAAACTTAAAGAACTATCCCGGCTTCAGAGGGAAATTCTCAACGCTATCCTTCCCTATGGTGAGAAGATATTATATGTGGTTTGTACCCGGGAAAGGGAGGAAACGGTGGATGTAATGGATGGTTTAAAAACGGAGAGAGTTCCCCTGAATTTTGCGCAATGTGAAATACCCTTTTTCAGAAAGGGAGAAATCCTTTTTACAGAACCTGCATTGATGAAATCAGACGGGATGGCTTATTCCCTTGTCCTTTCCTAAGCTTCTTCTAACCCCTTTTCCACTTCAGCTTCCTGGGTTTGAATAACTGATTCCCTGGAAGTTCTGAGAATTATTTCTCCCTTTTCTACTTCTGCAAATATGGTTCTGGTAGATTTCCACTCAGGCGATAGTTTTAGAACGGCTAATTTGTCGAGGAGCATTTCCCTTATGGTGCGGGCCAGCCTTCTTGCTCCGTACTCCCTTGAGTAACCCCGTTCAGCTATTGCCGTTTTTGCTTCATCTGAAAGCACAAGTGTTTTCTCTTCAAGCGCCAGTCTTCTTTTTACTTCCCTTAATTGAAGGTCTATTATCCTTTTAACATCGTTGATATCAAGGGGTCTGAAAAATACGATTTCGTCTATTCTGTTAAGAAATTCAGGGGAGAAGTACTTTTTTATTTCCTGCATTATCTCGGAGCGTTCCGTCCTGGACCATTCGAATCCCACCTTTGATTTAAAATAGAGGTCAGTCCCGATATTGGAAGTCATAATAACAGTGGCGTGATTGAAATGCGCAGTTCTTCCCCTTCCATCGGTGAGTCTGCCAGCATCGAACACCTGAAGGAACACATTTAGAACCATGGGATGTGCCTTTTCTACTTCGTCCAGAAGTATTATGGAGTTGGGCTGAGAGATTATTCTGTCGGTGAGCTGGTTCTGATCGTAGTAGCCCACATATCCAGGAGGTGCTCCCACCAGTTCAGAGTATGCGTGTTTTTCCATGAGCTGTGACATATCTATTCTTACAAGCCTCTTTTCGTTACCAAATAGAACCCTTGCCAGAGCCCTTGCAGTTTCTGTCTTTCCCACACCAGTCGGTCCTACAAACAGGAAAACCCCATCGGGTCTTCTGCTATCTATATCCATTCCGAGTTTAGCTGTTCTTATAACCCTTGCGATTTTCTCTATGGCCTCATCCTGGCCTACAATTTCCATCCTTAGTCTTTTCTCCAGGTCCTTGACCGTTTCCATACTGGATGTTTTAATCTCTTCTTCTGGTAATCCACTCATTTCAGAGACTGTTCTCTGGAGGTCTTCAAGAGTCATATCAGGAAATTCTCTTCCTCCCTCAGCATACTCCACCGCAACCTTTGAGGCTGCCCTATCCATTATGTCTATTGCCATTTCGGGGAGTTTTTTCTCAGGAAGATAGAGATGCGCGAGCTCAACAATGTTGGGCATTAAAGTTGATGGGATTATTACCCCATGGTGGAGTTCTATGGACTCCTTTTTTCGTTCCAGGATTTCTTCCATAAGGGAATCATGTATTTCATCAATTTTGATTATTTGCATTCTTCTTATAAAGGATGGTGCGTTTTCCTTTATATCGTTGAGATGGGTGAAGCTGGTGGTTGCAATTATCTGAATAAAGCCCTTTTCCATCTCAGGAAGAAGTACTCCTGCAATATCAAGTCCGGCACCTTTGGAGAAAGAAGGGGAAAGCAGAAAATGTATGTCATCCATGAAAAGAATTCCATTCTGTTCCCTTACCTTTTTTAAAACGTTCAGCATGCGTTCTTCGAATTGGCCCCTGAATTTTGTTCCTGCAATTGACCTTGCAAAATTTAATTTGAACACCTTTCTTCCTGCAAGATGTTCGGGTACTGTACCTTCGTCTATTCGCCTTACTATTTCCTCTACTATGGCAGTTTTTCCTACCCCATCCTCACCTACAATAAGGACATTGTTTTTGTATTTGCAGTTGAGCGCTTCAAATATTTCCTGTATTTCCCTTTCCCTTCCTATAATTTCCTCATACTCCAGACCGTTCATGATAAAGAGAAAGTTTTCCTCCTTATCATCTTCATTTCCTATCTCATAAAGCCTTCTTTTGAAGTACCTGTTGTGGGGATTGAGCTTTTCCCCTTTTTTGAGGGCTGCTCTGGTTTGACTTTCAGCGTTTATAGCCTGGGAATGCCATGATAGAACCTCATAGGAACGGTCCAGACGTGGATAAAGTTCTACCATGCGTTTCGCCACCCTTTCCAGGTCTTCATGGCTTCCCATTCTCCTGTAAATGCTGGCCAGAAGGAACAAAATAGCGGGAAAATCCCCGTACTTTCCCCGGGCTATTTCCAGAAGACCAGCGGCTTCCTCAAGTTTGCCCCTGAGGAAGTATTCCCATCCCTGTTCCATGATCCGTGTTTCCGATTCGGAAAGAAGTCTGGAGGCTCCTGCGAGAAAGAGATTTTTCAATAGAAAATGACCTATAGTTAGAGTTGACTCATCGTTTTTAGCGATCTTCTGTGTGCCCTCGCAACAATAGATGAGCTCTCCCTTTCGAGAGCCACAGAGGAAATATAAATTTCCGTTTATCTGTTTAAGGAAGGGCTCAACCTTTATATAACCTGAACGGGCTGGTAGAACAAGTATGGGATCAATTGAATTCACGCCATCATTGCCTGTGGTTATTAACGGAGAATCAAGGGAATTTTCAAGGTGGAGGAGATATTCCTCTCTGGCCTTTTTATCTTCGGGATCTCCCAGTAACCTGTCCACTGATTTCAAATACTCCCTGCCAAAAATCTTGCTTGCAAACTGACCCAGATATTTGAGCTGGAAAAGGAGGGATGCTCTTAAAGAAAGATTTAAAGGATCAGGGAAGGCCCTGGAAATAGGCAGAGAAAACCAGCCAGTCTGGTTCATTTCAGCGAGCTGGAGAATCAGGGTGAACTTTATCGAATTTTCTACTATATTCTTACCCTTAAGAAAGGGAAAGTTTTCTGTGAGTTTTCTTCTCATATGAGAATTATACACCTGTGGACGTGTGTGGAAATCCAAAAAAAATTTCAACACAGGTGTTGATTTCTATCCTCAGGATTTATCTATTTATGGAGGAATTTTGCACCCAAATTATGCATTTTAGGGAGATATGTGATTGAAATTTAATGAAGCCTAAGCTTAGGATTGGCGTAACAATAGAGGCAAAGATGTCCACATGGAAGAGAATAACTTCCAATATCTATAGATTTGCTACAACCGCACAATTTTCTTTGTCCGGTGTCCTTGCCAGGAGATATTTTCCAACCGAAGGGATGAAGGGCTGAAAGCAGATCAGCATCTATGCATGCTCCTTTTTTTATTCCGGGGACGATAAATTCTTCCGGCTGGGAACATGCTTCTATTGATAACCCATGGGAATTCGCAATTTCTAAAAGGTATTTCGCCTCCTTCCTTTTTTCTGATGGGGATGGGTCGTAGTATTCTATGCCTGCAAGGGTCGTTCTTTTGACAGACTTTGGATACCATTGTACGAAGCTAAAAATTACCCTTTTTATCCCGAGCGAGGAAAGGATGGGAGCCAATTTTTCAAAGAAGTAAAGATTCGTTTTTATGGTGTTTCCTTCTTTCCAGTGAACCACGGGGTCAAACCTTAATCCTATTCTTTCCGGGCCCGCAATTTCGCTCAGGGGTTCCAGTTGTTTAATGGCTTCTCCTGGGGATGGAACACCTGTTTCCCATTTGCTTCCCCCCAGTCCTGTAATGGTAAAAAGAAAATAAAGCTGAGAGTAGTTTTTTAGAATATCCCTTGCACCATAGGCATTTTTTATAAGTGGAAGAAAGTTTTTAGACCACAGAACCATGGTATGAACTCTTTCCGGATTCAGTTTTACCTTATAAGCCCTTCCATAGGGTCCCTTCACGGTAACCTCACCCCTTTTTATCCCATCCACAAGCCATTTTAGATAGAAGGCAGGAATATCAGTCCGTCTGGAAGCACTTATGATAGCGGGCATAACCATAACAGAATTTTATCATCGTAGGGCTAAGGAGGACTTTTCTGAATTGAACCAGTTAGGAGGTATGGATGGGCGACATATTCGTATTGGAGCTTACGTAGAACGACATGTTACCTGTCTTGACTGGCAGACTGATTGAATTTAGAATTTCCCAATGAGGAAATGGATTTTTATTTTTCTGCTATTGTTTTTGATTTTCCTTTTTATGGGATGTGGGGGAAAGATTACCGGGGAATGGGGGGTAAAAGATCTTTTATGGGGATACGAAGGTCCAGAAACTCCAGGGGTCAGGATACCAATAAAAGGGTTTTCTGGCTTTATTGTAGCCTTTGAAACCTGCAAACTTAAGGTTAATGGCGATGACCTGATTTTGCCTCCCCTTCATGGTCTTCCAGTGTTTCCCGGTGATGTGGTGGATTTCCCTTCGGGGAAATGCAAATTTAAAGCATTCAGAAATATTATTTTTCAGGGTCAGGGTGGAGAGGAGGACAGGAGCTATGCAATCCTTCCAGAAGGGGTGTTCCTTTTTGGAGTTAAATATGATAAAACCTACAGATTTTTTCCGCTTGTATATGGCGGAAAATTCGCGCTGCCCAGGGGAGAGTTTGCCTTTCTGAAAATTTATACCAAGGATGAGTGGAAGGAACTCGAACGAAAATTTTCAAGGATCTCATACATAGAGGTAGAAAATACATCTTATCAGGTGCTTCACCTTTTCCCGGGAGAGGAAAGGACTTTCCAGATCAATAAGAAGGAAAGATTAATCTTTTCAACTATAGTTCTTTCTATGCTACCCCCTGCAGGGGAATATTTCCCTGCCCCGGGGGTTAGATTTGTTGTGAAGGCCATTGGAAAGGAGAGGGAGGAAATTTTATGGGAGTTTCAACAGAGGTCAGGGGTGAGGGAGCACGAACTCGAAATCCCTTCCTGGGCAGAAAAGGTCAGGATTTTTACAGAGGGTAGAGATCTTGGAAATCTTTCTTTTATAACCAATCCGTATTTTTATACGCCCTCAAGAAATGCTCCAATAGTGGTCTTGGTTTCCATGGACACAGTGAGAGCCAGAAGCCTTGGTATTTATGGGGGAACAGCTGCCCCTTTTCTAACAGATTTTGCCAGGGAGGCACGGATTTACAATAGGGCTTATACTCCTCATCCATGGACTTACGATGGTCATATGGCAGTGTTTTTCTCCCGTTATTCCTGGGAACCCCAGAAAGTTTCTTTTGTGGAAGCTCTTCAGAAAAAGGGGTATTTCACCGCAGGTTTTACAGGTGGAGGTCTGGTTTCTCCCCATCTCGGCTTTGCCCGGGGATTTCTTATTTATCATTTCAGGCCCCTGGATATTTTCGATGTTAACTCCTCCAGACGGCTTTATCAGAGTGCGAGTAAATTTCTTTTGAAGAATCATGATAAACCTATATTCCTTTTTCTTCACACATATCAAGCCCATTCTCCCTATATGGCGGAGGGAGAAACCTTTGATGTTGTAACCAGGATCGGCGGTCTTCGAGGAATCTTCTCTCCCCTGGACAAACAGGAAAGATTGAAGGCAAGGGGACTTTATGAAAGGGAAATAAACAAAATAGATAACGATTTCCTGAGACCCTTTGTGGCTTTTCTGAAAAATGAAAAATTGATGTCCCGGTCCCATATAATAATTTTTGCAGACCATGGGGAACAGTTTTTCGAACATGGCAACTGGGAACACGGGTATTCTCTTTAT
>Ga0256835_1001497_pt1 | contig 13971 bp, 9 predicted proteins | sample PIR30metaG_FD_185972 | JGI IMG/M metagenome (GOLD analysis project Ga0256835, IMG submission 185972) | Hydrothermal vent microbial communities from East Pacific Rise, Pacific Ocean - PIR-30 | ecosystem: Environmental > Aquatic > Marine > Hydrothermal vents | place: Pacific Ocean: East Pacific...
CAAGCAACACCAAAAGGCAAGTTAATAGTTTTAGTATTCTCACTTGGGCATATGCTCTTGCCAAAACCTGCAACCTCTGTCTCTACTTCTGCTGCAACTTAGTAATCCACTAATCCAGAACAAAAACCACTCTACAGTGGTGTAAGAGCTTCAAATTGAGGGGATTATCAAGGACCTTTCTTGCATCCAACTTGCTTATAACCGCCACTGTTGAGTCCTGTTTTTGGGTGCGGATGGCCTTTAATACCAATGGCTTAGCCCCTACCCGCTCTAGGCCACAGATCCCCTTTATCCCCCTCACATAGGCCGCAACCCTCCTCTTGGCGGCATGGTCCCGGCTTATGTAAGCAGGCCCATACACGGTCTCTCCCTCTTCATCCACCACTCGGGGCACCAGACAAGGGAGGAGCCGGATTCCTCTGCAATCAATAACGATACCGCTCCAACCGTTTGGCTTGGCGGCAGCGCTATGGCTTGGCTGCAGGACCTGGCGTATCACCTTTATTTCTAAGGGAAGCACGGTCTCGAGAAATTCAGGCGAGAGCCTCATTGCCACCGTAGCCTCCACATGGCCATCGGGCCTGAAAAGTAGGTCCACCACTTCAGCAGCTCTCACGTAAGCATGGACATTGATCTCTTTGCGCTCATTATTGCCTTGCGACAATATATGCCCTACCGTCTTGCTGCCATCTATCCTTATATTCTCGATAAGCAGCAAAAGCCTTTCCCGGGCATCCTTCACTGCACCAGCACGAGCCATCGCGCGTGCCTGGGCCTGGTTTTCAGGGCTGGGGGGTGGGCACCCCACCCCATCTGATTCCAGGATCCCATTTGTCCAGTCGATTCTGCCGTTCTTTGAAAACTCTACAAAGGTCCCTGCCCAGAGCCGCCCCCCCTGAGACAGGAAAAGAACGGAAAGCGCTATGAAAATCCAATTTAACCTCAGTCTTTTCACCATACCCCCCCAAGGGTCATTTATTTTTCTCCAAATAATTTAAATCCCTTTTTCCTTCAAGCAAAAAGCGCTCAACCTCGGTTTGCATCCTTTTTATTTGGGAGGGATCAAACCAGTGGTATTCCCGGTCTCCCCGAAACCAGGTAAGCTGTCTTTTGGCATACCGCCTGGTATCACGCTTCATCCTGGTGAGGGCCTCCTCCAGCGGGGCCTCCCCCATGATGTAGCTTGCCATGTGCTTGTAACCAATGGCCTTCATTGGCTTGAGACCTGGAGAGTATCCCATCTCGATCAGTCCTTTTGTCTCCTCCACAAGGCCTGATTTCACCATTTCCTCGGCCCGCCTGTTTATCTTTTCATAAAGAACATCTCTCGGAAGAGAAAGGCATAGCTTTAGGGCATCCAGACTCTTCTCCTTGAATTCATGGCCTCCCGCAAGCTCAGAGGGCCTCTTTTTTGTGAGCTCATATACCTCGAGAGCCCGGGTGATCCGCATCCTGTCCCTTGGATGTATTTTTGAAGCAGACTCAGGATCAATGGCCGCCAATCTCTTGTGGAGCCGCTCAGGGCCCAGCCCCTGACATTCTTCCCAAAGAGAGCGCCTTAGCTCTGGATCAGATGGAGGACATGAAAATAGGCCCCCTAAAAGGACCTTTATGTAAAGCCCGGTGCCCCCCACCACGAAACATGTCTTTCCCCTCTCTTCTATATCCCGTATTACGGGAAGTGCCAGCTCCCTGTAAAGAGCCGCATTAAAAGGCTCATCTGGTTCCACCACGTCCAAGAGGTGGTGGGGGACCTTCTGCCTCTCCTCTTTAGTAGGCTTTGCCGTGCCGATGTCCATGTATTTATAAACCTGCATGGAATCGGCATTTACGATCTCCCCATCCAGGGCTTCAGCCAATTTTAAGGCCACGTGGCTCTTTCCGCTCCCCGTAGGCCCGCCAATTATTACTACCTTCGGCTTGCCAGTGTCCAATCTCAAACAACCCTCTTAAACATTTTCTCAAGCTCCTGATAACTCAAAGCCCTCGTAATAGGCCTTCCATGGGGACAATTGGTGGGCAACTCCATCTCTCTGAGCCTAGAGACCAGTTTCATCATCTCTTCGTAGCTTAGGGCCTGCCCTGCCCTGACGGAACCATGGCATGCCATGACCTCAAGCAGATCTTCAAGGAGCCCGCTTCCACCTGCCTTATTCTCTTTAATGGCCAAGATCAGGTCTTGGACAATATCTCTTGGATCCACATTGCCAAGAATGGCTGGAACACTGTGGATCAAAAAGCTCTGCCCCCCGAAATATTCCACTTGGACCCCGAGGGCCTCCAAGGTCTCCTTGTTTGCCTCCACCACCCTGGCATCACTCTGGCCAAGCTCTATCTCCACCGGAACAAGCATCCTTTGTACCTCAAGGCCGGATTCTGACATTAATCCCTTTAGTTCCTCGTACAAAATCCTTTCGTGAGCAGCATGCTGGTCGACAATTAAGAGCCCTTGACTGGTTTCGCACAGTATATAGGTCTGAGCCAATTGCCCCACTACTCGGATGTCAGGTTCAAAAAGGGCCTGGGAATCCACAGCTTGGCTATGTGCAAAGAGTTCCGGCGAATTTGCCTCAGGCGTTGTTTCGCAGATCCAAGGGGTTGAGGCAGGCTCGGAGATAAAACAAGGCAGACTTGCCTCCTCCCCCTGTTGCCCAGTGGTTTGGCCGTGAGCAACCGGAGAGAGGGCCTTGTCAATGGCTGACCTGACCTGATCAAAGACGCGGGCGGCTCTTTTAAACCTTACCTCCTGTTTTGCTGGATGAACGTTTACGTCCACTTGTTGAGGATCTATCTCCAAAAAAAGGACCACTTGGGGGAATCTGCCCCTCATAAGGCGCCGGCCATAGCCCTCCATTACCGCCTTGTTCAATAGTTTATCGCGTATGTTTCTATTATTCACATACACCAAGATCCTGTCTCCCCTGCTTCTGCTAAATTCTGGAGGCGACACCCAAACCCGAACCCGTAGCCCTTGTGACTCGGCTCGATGTTCTTTCATGGCCTTAGAGACATCCTTGCCCATCACCAAAGCGATTCGGGACAAGATGTGGTCAGTAGGGGGAAGGTTGAGCCGCTCACGGCCATCCTCCATAAATCGGAACTGGATCTCTGGATAGGGCAGGACCATCCTTATCAAGGTGTCCATCACCCTGCCGGCTTCTGTATTGGGGGAGCGCAAAAACTTCCGCCTTGCAGGAAAGTTAAAAAAAAGGTCTTTCACCACCACGGTAGTGCCTTCAGGGGCACCTATCTCTTCTATGGACAAAAACCTCCCCCCTTTTATGGAGAGCTTGTGGCCTGAGATCTCGCCTCTGGGTTTAGAAGTAATCTCCATCTTGGACACTGAGGCAATGGTCGGCAGTGCTTCGCCCCTGAAGCCAAGGGTCCTGATGGAGAATAGATCAGAAGCGCTCTTTATCTTGCTGGTTGCATGACGCTCTACACTGAGGAGGAGATCATCCCTTGACATGCCCACCCCGTTGTCACTCACCCCTATGAGGGTCCTGCCTCCCCTTTCTATCCATATGGATATGCGTGTGGATCCGGCGTCAATGCTGTTGTCCACCAGTTCCCGGACAACTGACGAAGGCCTTTCAACAACCTCTCCTGCAGCAATAAGGGAGGCTACTTCTTCAGGAAGGACTCTAATCCTGTTCATGGGCCTAAAAGGGGCTTCTGAGGCCTAATGGAAGGGGCAGCAGGCCTAGGGCGCAAAAACCCGAAAAACAGCCCCTTGCGGGAAACCGCTTCCATGGCCCTTTTTCCCAGTGGATCACTTGCCAGGCATGGGCATGAGGCAGGGTCTTTGAGAAAGTCCAGAACCAGCTTGGCAGACAGGGAGACCATGCTAAAAGCCTGATTTGCAAACCCAGAAGCAAGCCAGGGCCTGGTGCTGAAAAGCTCGGGATAGGCCCCATAAAGGTAATCAGAAAATTTGACCGTTTGGGTGAAAATTCGTTTCTTGGCCTTCAGCCCATTTCTCTTCCCTGTAACATTTTTCAACAGCTCGTCGCATACCTCATGGTCCATAAAAAGGACCCCCTTTGCCACCTTCATGTATGCGGGCCCCATGAGGTAATCGGCCTTTGCCTCCCAATAAAGATGCCCTGCCCTTTTCGGCCTTGGAAAAAGGCTCATCATATTGGGCACAAACAGGTTGTGCGCCACAACATCAGCGGCTAGGTGGGAGAGGAATCCATAGGCATAAGCCTGCTCACGCCTGCCCTTGGCCTCTCTTAACAGCCTTAATCCGCCTTTCCAGTTATGGATGTGCCTCGTGGCCCACCGCCTGGTCTTTCCTATGAAAAAATCTGCAGCCAGCGACCCGTAAATGTATTCTATGGGCCTGGCCGAGATTATAGTTCCCACTTGCGGTAACATCTCGGAGACCCCGTCAAGCACGCTGAGGGCAACCACTGTGTGAACCGCAGGTCCCCAAGCAAACGCACTTTCAGGCCAAAGTGCCTGCAGGAAAGTCGCTCCCACCAACAGGCCCGCTGCCTTTAGCAGAACTCTTACTGTCTTCATAGAAGCCTTCCTTACTCTCCCTAGGAATTGTGCTTTTCTATCCATTTATTCGTCTGAGCACAAAAACCACTTGAATCTACATGCACTCGGCAATGGAAACTGTGCGGTCGGCCAGCATATTGACATAGCTTCCAAGCTCATTGTCATACCAGCCATATATCACGGCCTGGGTTATGGCGATATTAATGGGACGGAGAGCCTCCTCAGCCGGAGGGGAGTTCTCCATTGCCATTCTACAGACCTTCTCAATGTCGATGCTCACCTCTGCCGTCCTGGTGTGGGTCTCGTTTGCCTCTATTATGGCAGCAGCGCGGGGAAGTCCTATTATGTCACTTGAGACATATTGTTTTTCCGAATAGTGGAGGTAACCCCTGGGGTCTTTACCTGCCGCCTGCTTGTAAATCCAGTTGATCACCTCCCTCCTGATAGGCTCTGAAAAGGGCTCCTCCAACAGGTTCACCACCAAGATGACTAAAGAGCCTGTGGTGGTGGGTATCCTGACAGACTCTGCAATAAAACCAATCCTTTTCATCTCCGGGATAACAAGCCCCAACGTGGTGGCCGCCCCCGTTGTGGTCAAGATGATATTGTTGAATACTGATCTGTTCTTCCTTAGATCAGTTGCCCCGGCAGGAGGCATGCGGTCCAAAACCTCTTGTGAGCTTGTCACCGCGTGAACTGTTGCCATGGAAGCAGTTAGGATCCTGCCGGCGCCAAAGTAGTCAATAAGCGGTTTCATCATATGGGCAAGGCAGGTCGTGGTACAGGAGGCGGCTGATACAAGACAATGGAGCGCCGGATCATAGTCATCCTCATTAATCCCCATTATGGTGGTGACCGCATCATCCGGCATCGCCCTGCTCTGGTCCTTGATCTTGAATGGGGCCGAAAGGATAACCTTTTCCGCTCCTGCCTCCAAGTGCCCCCTTAAGGCGCCTTTTGGGGAATCGGGGGGTTCAGTGGGATCACGAAATTTGCCCGTGGTGTCAACCACCAGCCTCACGCCGTTGTCTTCCCACTCAATCTTGGAGGGGTCCCTTGTCTCTTGTAAGAACTTCACTTTGGTCCCATCTATGTCCATGGTCCCTTTTTTTTCGTCTATATGGTTTATAACGCTTCCGCCCCTGAATCCGTAAAGATATCCGCCAAGGGAGCCATAGGTGGAATCCTTTTCAACATAAAGGGCCAAATCCCTTAAGGATGTTCCTGCTTTGCGGCCTATGTTAACCACTACCTCGGAGAAATACTTCCGCGCCACATGGTGCCACAGCGTGAGTTTGCCTATTCTGCCCAGGCCGTTTATGCCCAACTTCATCCCGCTTTTCGGCTGTAACTCTACCTTGGCCATCGCTCAGACCTCTACTTTCCTTACTTTCATGTACCCTTTATAGACGGAGCCCTCTGTTCCGTCAATGCTGATCCAGTCGCCTGTTTTAAGTTTTACACCACCAACCAAACAAGTCCTCTGTCCTTCATCGCAGAACAAGGTGCTGCAGCCCACCACACAAGTCTTTCCAAGGCGGTGGGCAACAATGGCGGCATGAGAGGTTGACCCGCCTCTTGCGGTGAGCAGCCCATCGGCCTCGTATATCTCTCTGATATCGTCAGGGACCGTGTCGTTTCTGACCAGGATGAGGGAGGTCCCTGGTTCCTTTTTGCGCCAATAGCGGATCTCTCTCACACTAAATACCACCCTGCCGCTCATTGCCCCTCCGCTCACTCCGATTCCATGGCCAAGAAAATTTTTCTCATCCCGGTGATTTGGTTCAAAGGAATAGGCCTTTTTCCGCTCCCTCATGGACATGTCACGGGTCTGAAGCAGATAGAGGCCTTGGGAACAAGGATTTTCAAAGGTGAACTCCATCTCTTGAGGGCTCCATCCCTCGTCATAGATCAACCTTTTGGCCCATTTCCTCAGGTTCTGGTATATTTCCGGGAATAGCGCTTCAAGGCTGGTCTCTGGGGCCCTGTTTTCAATCTCTGCCTGTCGTGAGGAGATGGGCAGCGTCCTGACCAGTCCTGAGACCACATCCTCGCCCTGGTTTCCGAGAGTGAAATCTCCCCACAAAAAAATCATGTCGCCCGACCACCTGGGATTGTGCGTAAAAAACACCCCGGAGCCCGAATAGCTGGAAAAATTCCCAAAAACCATGGCCTGAACCGTGACAGCCGTGCCCCAATCGTCTGAGATACCCATGATCTTTCTATAAGAAATGGCCTTGTGGGAGAACCAGGACTCAAACACCTTGCTGATGGCAATGTAAAGTTGCTCTAGAGGGTCTTTCTTTAGGTCAACGCCATGGTCAAAAAGAAGGGCCTCATACGCTAGGGCCACCTCTTTCATCTGGTCCCCTGTAAATTCCCTTTTAAACTCAACCCCGATTTTACTTTTATATTCCGCTATGATCGCATCAAACCTGTCCCTCTCAATTCCGAAGCCCATTCCATAGGCCTGGAGAAACCGCCTATAGGTATCCCACGCAAACCATGGATTAGATGTCCTGGCACTGAGCCCATCGACCACGTCCTCGTTAATGCCCACGTTTAAAAACGTATTCATCATCCCCGGTTGGGATATGGAAGAGCCGCTCCGGACCGACAAAAGGAGGGGGTTGTCAGGGTCGCCCAGCCTCTTTCCGGTTCTTTGCTCCAGTTCCCTGAGGGCGGCCTCCACCTGGTTGCGGAAGTTTATTCTGGCAGGGCTGTATTGGTCAATGACATCGCGGCAGCGGAACACCTCGGTGGTGATTATGAATCCTGGTGGCACAGGCAATCCGTAGCTTGCCATCCTGACCAGATTGAGCCCCTTGTTGCCCAAATGGATAAGGTCAGAGACCTCTTTTTTTACGGGGAAGATAGGGGTAAGCGCCCTTTCAGGGTCGTAGTTTAAAAGCAGATGGAGAGAGGTTGGGTCCAATTTGTCAGCCTGCCGGTGGAGTGTGTTAAGTATCTTGGACAAAAGCCTATCCAGTTGCTGGAGCCCCAGGGATGAGGCGATACGGTCACGCAGGAATATCTCGGTCACTTGGTGGAAGAATTTTTCCTTGTCCTGAGCGCCGTCTTTCGGCCTGTATTTGGGCAGGAGAATATCCGGGGATATTTGCTCTAAGATTCTTTGAACATTGGCCTCATGTATATTGTTGAAGTAGTCGCTCACGATATTGCTTACAGCCCTTCCGAGCCCTCTGAATATGTCCAGGTATTGGGTAAATGAAAAGCCCCTGATCTCCAAGGAGTGGGCCAAAAGATCCAGCTGCCGGTCCATCTCAGTGGATTGGATCCCATCCAGGTTCAATGCCTTGTTAAATAAATTTAAGAACTGAAATATCCTGTTGATGGCAGCCCTTGTGACAAGCTGTAGATCAAGGGATTCGACCATCTCTTCAAAAAGTGCGTTCAGCACGGTCTCTAGCCTGAACATGAGCCCAAGGGCATCGAATTTCAGTTCATGATACCGGCCGTACATGGAAGGGATATCCACTGTGAAGTGCCTTTTACGGTATATATCCTCCCTTATCTCGTAGCGTGTATCTGCCAAGATCAAATCCTTCAAAGTCTCTGTGTAGGATAAAATGGCAACAGCCTTTTCATAGCTGTTTTCCATGGCAAGGGCCTTTTCCAGTTGGTCAATCTCGGGCAGCCCGGCAGCTTTTGCCTGAAACAGGTATGAATTTATGTGTGTGAAGGCTAAATGGTACTTCTGGTACAAGAGTTTGTAAAGCAGGAGCGCCATCCTCACCCGTTCTTTGTCAATGGAGTCCACCCCCTCAATGCCATCACCCACCTGATCAACTATGCCTTCATCTAATTGATGCAGTTCTTGTACATGACTTACCTTCTTTTCTTCCCATATCGCCCTCAAAAGCTTATGAACTCCGTCTACATACTCCCCTTGCCTCTCTATCCGCTCGTATATGGATGGAGGAATATGCGGCCTCAATCGGGACTTATCTTTTGTGCGCCAAAACTCCAGCAGCGCCTCCATCAATTCCACTATCCGGTTACTGCTCTCCACATGGCTTTGCTTTCTCAAGAAATGCACCAATGGATCTTTCCTCAAGCATATCTCATCGATTTCTGTGGAGATGTCCCTGAGCCGGCCCTCCGCCCCTATATCATTGAAGTAGGCGGGAAACAGCCTGCTCAGCTGCTTGACCAGGTTGAATACAGGGGCTATTGGACTGTTGAGAAGCGCCGTGATGTCCCTTGGAAAGAGGTCTGTGTCCTTTATCAACACCCCACCCAATGCCAGGTTAATAATGAGGGAAGAAATGAGCTTCTTGGACCAAACCGGCTTTAGCTCGATCAACTCCAACCAAGTCCTGATGTTCTGGATGTGGGCCTGATTTGCCTTTATCTGCCAGTCTTCACCAACCCCTTCCACTTCCGGGAATTGGAATCCCAAGGAAACAACCAGATCAATGAAGAAATCCACAAGATCGCTTTCATCGGTCTTGTAAACCGCCCGCCCCATGTTAAGCACGCAATTTAGCGTAGTGGCCTTGTATTTTGATACACTCTTCCTCAGGACCTGGAAGGTCAGATCCAGATAATTCTTGCTCACCTCCAGGGGCTCGTGTTCTATTGTCCACCTGAGGGCCCTGTTCAGACCTCGAAGCGCCTCTTCATGAATAGGTGAGAGGCCCTCTATCCCAAGAATTCTTAGAAGAAAAATCAGCCTCCAAAGGTGCGCTTCATCGGTCCCTTTGCCTGCATAGAACAGTAATTTGGGAACCCTAGAGTAATAGTCAACAAAATCGCCATATGCCGGCATCTGCACCAAACGCTCAAGGGCGGTTCGTGGATTGGAATTAAGAAGAGGGCGTATATCATGTAATTCTTTAATTAATTTTTTTATTCTCTTATAATTAATAGGGGAAAAAACAACATCCAGTTCTTTGGGTAAGGATTCCATCCCAGAGTCGGACAAAAAGGCCTTGGAGGGATCAGGTTGATTCAGCCAGTAGTGGTAAGTGAAAGAATGAAAGCGATAGAGGAGGTAGGCTATCGCCCTGAATCCCTCCCCTGTTGATTCAAGGAGAAGTTTTGCAATTCTGTCGAGCCGGTAGTGACCCTTTACGAGGACAAAGAGGCATGTGTCTGGAAACGCACTTATCTTGTCAAAGACCTGATTCAGGACCTCTATGTACGGTTCGGTTTTATCAGGTAATTTTTCTAAAAGTCTCTGAATGAATAGGAGCAAATTGCTGGCAGCTTTAGCCCTTGTCTCTGGATCATCGGACTCTGCCAGGGCCTGGAGGAAGATGTTCAAATAAATGCGTGCGCCTTCAGGCCCTTTGGGATGGGATGTGAGCACATGGAGGTAGTTGAGGGCATAGTTTCTGGCCTCTTTAACGATGTAACCCCAATTCCTGAACGGGTGGCACACCTCTTCCAAAAAAGACTGAAGTCCCTCCCTGACCCCGTGGTACTGGGCCATGATGTGATGGAGCACATGATAGGCTTCATCAACCTCAACTTGGACCTGGCTGGATGCAATATTTGCCTCCAGGGCCTTTGAGGCTATAAGCTGTTGTTCATCCTTGGCCATAACCGGGAGCTTCTTGAAAGGCTAGAGGTTAAAGATAGGGCGCGCACGTATTTCAAATATTATCACGCTGAATTATCCTCTTCAATTGTTTTGCTTGGGTGTTGATTTGCCTCCTTTTTCTCTGTTACCTTTGGTTCAATATGAATACCCAAATTCCTGGGGGGAGCCATGGATGCTAAAGAGCGCTTGGCCCAAAAGACCCAAGGGCACCGCGGGAGGTTGAGGCAAAAGTTTCTGGAAGGGGGGATCGAACGGTTTTCAGACGAGGAGGTCATTGAATTCCTCCTCACCTTGGGCACTCCTAGAAAGGATGTGAAGCCCTCGGCCCGTGAGGCCTTGAAAAAATTCGGCTCATTGTCCGCGGTGCTTTCAGCACCCATGGAAAAGCTGGTCCAGATCAAGGGCATAGGCCCAAAAAACGCGCTATACATCAGCGTGATACATCAGATCGCGCGAAGGTATCTGAGGGATCGGGCACTGCACAGCACCTACCTTAGCTCCCCCCAGCAGGTTTTCGATTACCTGTTCCACTCCATGAAGGATCTAAAGCGCGAAGTATTTAAGGTTCTCTTTTTGAACAGAAAGAACCAGCTCATTGAAGATCGTGACATGTTCTACGGCACCATAGCCACCAGTGCCGTATACCCCAGGGAGGTTATCTCTGCAGCCCTTGACATTAAGGCCTCTGCACTTGTCTTTGTGCACAATCACCCATCAGGCGACCCCCAACCCTCCGGAGAGGATCATAGAATAACAAAAGAACTGGTATGGGCCGCCCGGTTGCTCCAAATCCAGGTTTTAGACCACATAATTATAGGAAACGGTACTTACTTCAGTTATGCTGACCAGGGCCTGCTTCGGCGGTTTGAAGCAGACTTTGAAAACGTTAAACAAGGTCTACTCAGACCTTGACAGGCAAGGCGGACATGACTTAAAAAACCTGTTGGGAAGTCTTTCCCCATCGCGCTTGTGCGAGAGTGGCGGAACTGGTAGACGCGCTGGACTTAGGATCCAGTGGGGCAACCCGTAGGGGTTCGACTCCCCTCTCTCGCACCATCATAGCTTATCTTATTATCTTATTAACGCCACACACTCCTACAATATCATCTTGCCCATGTATTGTGGCATATATCTTGCCTGATTTACTCTAAAAATGTGACGCTGTCCTTGAGAAATCCTGGTTACCTACTATGGAGACAGCCCTTTTTAACATGTTTAGAAGTTTGAGTTTAGGCCATGGCGTCAAATTGGTTACTAGATAGCCAAACTTTTGGCGCTAAAATAAAACAAAACAATACAATGGGAAGCCACAAATGAAAATTCAAACAAAAATTCTTCTCCTCCTCACCATTTCCATGGTGTGCATAACCGCAGCGCTAGGGACCATATCCGTAATAGGTCTAAAAGAGATGGGCAACACTGCCATCAATCGGCTTAAAGGCTTTAGCGAGTCTGACTTGAAGAGGATAAAGGCCGATGGAGAGGCCCAAATTGAGCAGTATCGCCAGGATCTGCTTGCCGAAAAAAGGGCCTTTCTGAAATCCCAGGTCCAAACTGCGGTGAGCGCGCTTGAAAAGTTCATCCAAGACATGGCCTCTTTTGAGATGGAAGGGCTTCGAGGAGAGACAGACGAGGCCCTGAGGGAAGCTCTTCTTGCTGAGGCCAAGGAGAAAGCGGCCGACCTCGTCGCTCACCTCCGTTATGGCAAACAGGGCAAAGACTATTTTTGGATCAATGATCTCCACCCTCGAATGGTGATGCATCCCTATAAACCTCAGCTTAACGGCAAAGACCTCTCAGGGATTAAGGATCCCAGGGGAAAGAGGCTTTTTGTGGAATTCGTCAAGGTATGCAAGGAAAAGGGCGAAGGGTTTGTAGATTATTACTGGCCCAAGTATGGAACTGAAAGACCGGTGCCCAAGCTCTCATATGTGAAGCTGTTCAAGAAATGGAATTGGATTATTGGAACCGGTGTGTATTTGGACGATATTGAACAGGCCGTGGCTCAAAGAAGGGCAGCCCTTCAAAAAAAGATCGCCCACTACGAAGAACAGACCAAGAGTGAGGTCAACGTCCAAAATAAACTAGTGAAGCAACGGGCCAGGGCGCTTCAGTGGCGGATAGGAATCACCGCCCTTGCTGTGATTGTTATTGCAATGGTCGTCTCTCTTTTTATTCTAAGGCGAAACGTGACCAAACCTCTTGCTGGTGTCATGGAGGGCCTGAAGGAAGGCGCTGAACAGGTCTCTTCTGCCTCAGAACAGGTCTCCAGCGCGAGCCAGTCGCTTGCCGAAGGCGCCTCGGAGCAAGCTGCCTCCATAGAGGAGACATCATCTTCTTTGGAAGAGCTCTCCACCATGACAAAACAAAACGCCCAGAATGCCTCTGAAGCCGATACTCTCATGAAGGAGGCCAACAATGCTGCACTTGAGGCTGCAAGGTCAATGGAGGATGCAATCAAGTCTATGGAGGAAATAAAGAAATCCAGCGAAGAAACTTCAAAGATTATAAAGACAATTGATGAGATAGCCTTCCAGACAAACCTACTAGCTCTTAATGCCGCGGTGGAAGCGGCAAGGGCTGGAGAGGCAGGGGCTGGATTTGCAGTGGTGGCAGACGAGGTGCGCAACCTCGCAATGAGGGCAGCCGAGGCTGCCAAGGATACAGCACAACTTTTGGAGGGATCGGTGCACCAGATCCATCGGGGAGTGGAACTGGTCAGCAGGGCAAACGAGACCTTTATGAGGGCGGCGGAGAGATCAGAGAAGACCGGAGCCCTGGTGAGTGAAATAGCAGCCGCCTCTCATGAGCAAGCAGAAGGAATTTCACAGATTAACAATGCCATAGCCCAAATGGAGCGGGTGGTGCAGCAGGCAGCCGCAAGCGCAGAAGAGTCAGCAAGCGCTGCCGAGCAGTTGGGCGCCCAGGCCCAGTACATGAAGGGCGTGGTAGATCAACTCATAGCGCTCGCAGGCTTGGATGAAGAAGCAAAAGGTATGAGAAAAAACGATCGGTTTTCCATTGACCATGGCAAAGGCTCAGGGCCTCTCAACCTGAATGAGGGCCCTCAACCTGAACAACCATCAACACCGTCACGAAAGAGTTCAGGTCCGGAATTCTGAAAAGGGCATACTGGATTATTTTCAACCGCTTTAATTTACTGCTTGTGGGCATGCCTCCACTGCCTGGGGCTAATATAGTCAGCACCCTGGCTCCACATCCCTTCTTTTTTTGCCTTGGCTTGGGTTTGCGCTTTTAAGAAAAGGGTTATATCGAATCCCTCGGGTAGGGCTTCTTGGTAAACCTCGGCCAATCCCATCCTCACCATCTCCAGATTTATGTTTCTCCCATTACAAAAAACAACGCCTAGGATCTTGTCATCAGGAGAGGGTGCCTTTCCATAGCCATGAATTTCCACCTCTTTGTTTAAGATCATATCCTCCAAGGCCTCTTTTGCCTTCTGTGCAAATGGCTGTGAGGGATGACCAGGCCCGCCAGCCAGCTCTGGTGCATCTATCCCCAACAGCATTATGTAGAGAACAGCTCCGTTAAATTCCACCCGTACGGTATCTCCATCATAGACCTTGGTCACAAGAAAGCTGGCAGCGCTCGAAGGGGAAAGCCACAAGTAAAACGAAATTGCTGCAAGGAACAAGGAAAATTTAAATTTTTTGGCAAGTTCCATAACCTCTTTTCCTTCCCTGACTTTAGTTTACCATACATAATATTGCCCAAAATTACAAATTTTTGTGATCTTTCCGGTTTCTCTTCTATAAAAATGATTCACCCCTGGCGCAGCATCCCCTTGACAGTTACCAAGCAGTTCCAGTAGCGTGGTTCATCAGGTATTTTAATCCATTAACTTGAAAGTAGGGCCCAAGGGGCTTAAGTTG
>Ga0256835_1001498_pt1 | contig 13970 bp, 12 predicted proteins | sample PIR30metaG_FD_185972 | JGI IMG/M metagenome (GOLD analysis project Ga0256835, IMG submission 185972) | Hydrothermal vent microbial communities from East Pacific Rise, Pacific Ocean - PIR-30 | ecosystem: Environmental > Aquatic > Marine > Hydrothermal vents | place: Pacific Ocean: East Pacific...
TCGAGGGAGGGGGGGTAGGATGGCGTGGAGGAGGGGGTATGCGGATTTGCAGGTTCTTGTGGGAGGGACGGGCGAGGGCGGGCGGGGTCGTCGGGGGGAACGTGATCTTGCTGGCGTCCGCTGCGGGGGTTGCCTCGGGAAGGCTTCGGCTGCGTGGGATCGAGGATCTCTTCGGTCTTCCGGACGAGAGGATCGGGGAGATCGAGGAAGGGCTGGTCCGGCTCATGAACGCCGGCCTGGGGCTCGGCGTCCTCGACGAGGAGGCCGGCGTGGTCCGGATCGTGGAGGAGCTCGCCGGGGATGGTGGTGAGTCGGCCCCGTTGCTCCCCCCCGTGGCGCCGATCCGAAACATCGTCTGCATCGGCAAGAACTACCGCGCCCACGTCAACGAGGTGGCGGGGACCGCCATCGGCCGTGATACGCCCGAGGCGCCCGTGGTATTCACCAAGGCGACCACGGCGGTGATCGGTCCAGGCGGGACGATTCCGGCTCACCGGGACGTGACGCGGGAGCTGGACTACGAGGGCGAGATCGCGGTCATCCTCGGCAGGGGAGGACGCCGGATTCCCGTGGAGTCCGCGTGGGACCACGTCTTCGGGCTGACCCTGATCAACGACGTGACGGCCCGGGACCTCCAGCGCCGGCACCGGCAGTTCTTCCTGGGCAAGAGCCTGGACGGCGCCGCGCCGCTCGGCCCGGTGATCGTCCACCGCTCGGCGCTTCCCCCCGTGGAGGAGATCACGCTGACCACGGCGGTCAACGGGGAGCGCCGCCAGGAGGGGCGCCTGTCCGACCTGATCTTCGACGTCCCCACGCTGATCGCGACGCTGTCGGCGGGGATGACGCTCCTGCCCGGCGACATCATCGCCACCGGCACCCCTGCGGGCGTGGGGGGCGGGTTCGACCCGCCCCGCTTCCTCGCACCGGGCGACGTGGTGGAGGTCGCCTCCCCGGCCATCGGTCGTCTCGTCAACCGGGTCGGCGGCGACGGCTGACCCCCGGGGGCGCCGAAACGGCGCGGGGGCGGCCGTTCCGGCGGGCTTCCGGCCCGGGACATCGCGCTCCCGGATGGGCACGGCTCTTGCTAGATCCCGTTGCGGCCGGCGTGGCCGGAAGGGGGAATGCATGGAACCGACGACGTCGAGAGTGGATGTCAGCGAGGCGGTGCAGCGACTGGGGGCCCTCCAGCAGGCCGTCGGCCGGGTGATCGTCGGGCAGGAGAGCCTGGTGGAGGGGATTCTGGTGGGGTTGCTCTCGCGCGGGCACCTGCTGCTCGAGGGCGTGCCGGGCCTTGCCAAGACGCTGGCGGTCCGGACGGTGGCGACGGCGGTCGAGGGGTCGTTCCAGCGGCTCCAGTTCACCCCGGACCTGCTGCCGGCGGACGTGACGGGCACGCTGGTCTTCGACCCCAAGGACGGCGTGTTCCGCCCGCGGAAGGGCCCGGTGTTCGCCAACCTCGTGCTGGCGGACGAGATCAACCGCGCCCCGGCCAAGGTCCAGTCGGCACTGCTGGAGGCGATGGAGGAACGGCAGGTGACCATCGGTGACGCGACCTACCCGCTGCCCGATCCGTTCCTCGTCCTGGCGACCCAGAACCCGATCGAGCAGGAGGGGACCTACCCGTTGCCGGAGGCCCAGCTCGACCGGTTCTTCCTCAAGCTGCTCGTGGACTACCCCACCCCCGAGGAGGAGCGGCGGGTGCTCGACATGCACCTGGGCGAGCGGTTCCCCGAGGCGGAGCCCGTCATGGACGTGGCCGAGCTCGGGCGGCTGAGCGCGGTGGCGGATCAGGTCTACCTGGACGAGCGGATCCGCTCCTACATCGTGTCCCTCGTCGGCGCCACCCGGCGGCCGGCGGAGGTCGGTCTGGGCGACCTCGTGCCGCTCGTCTCCTGGGGCGCCTCGCCCCGCGCCACCATCGCCCTGGCCCAGGGCGCGCGGGCTCTGGCGCTGCTGCGCGGGCGGGGGTACGTGACGCCGGAGGACGTCAAGGAGCTCGCCCCCGCCGTCCTCCGGCACCGGATCGTGCTCAGCTACGAGGCCGAGGCCGAGGGCGTCGGTGTCGAGGAGATCGTCCAGAGGATCCTGCTGGCGGTGGAGGTGCCGTGAGGCGCTCGCTGCTCCGGTGGCTCGGCGCCCCGGTGCTCCCCGCCGCGGAGAAGGAGCCGAACGGGGCGCTGCGGCGCGAGATGCGCCGGCTCGAGGTGCGCGCGCGCCAGGCGATGGAGGCGGGGCTCTCGGGCCAGTACCGGAGCGCGTTCCGCGGCCGCGGCCTCGAGTTCGAGGAGGTCCGGGAGTACCGCTGGGGCGACGACGTGCGGACCATCGACTGGAACGTGACGGCCCGGTCCGGGGAGCTGCACGTCAAGCTGTTCCGCGAGGAGCGCGACCTGACGGTGCTCCTGCTCGTCGACCTCTCGGCCTCCACGCGGTTCGGCAGCGGGGCGCTGACGGTCCACGACACCATCGCCGAGGTGGCCTCGCTGTTCTCCCTGGCTGCCGCCCGGCGCGACAGGGTGGGCGCGGTGCTGTTCGACGACGGGATCCGCGCGCTGATCCCCCCCCGGCGGGGGTGGCGGCACGGGCTCAGCGTGGCGCGCGAGGTGCTGGTGGCCGAGCCCGCCGGGGAGGGGACGGCGTTCGCCGCGGCGCTCGAGGCCGCCGGGCGGCTCCTCCACCGGCGCGGGGTCGTGGTGGCCGTGGTGGATGCGGCCTGCCCCATGCCGGAGCGCGACCTCCGGGCCGTGGCGGCGCGCCACGAGGTGGTGATGATCCGCGTCAGCGATCCGCTGATCGAGGAGGGCAGCCCGGTGCCGTTGCCGGTCCGCTCGGCCGAGGGCCGGGGCCGCGGGATCCTCCACGGTCCCGTGCGGCGGGAGACGGGGCCGGTGCCGGGGCGGGTGGACGTGGTGGACATCCGGACCGACGGCCAGTACCTGCCGGCGGTCCAGGAGCTGCTGCGGAGGAGGGAGCGCCGCCGTGCGAGCTGATCGGCTGTCCCCCGCCGTGATGGCCACCCTGGCCGTGCTCCTCGCCGCGGCAGCGGCGTCGGGGGCCGGCCTCCAGGTCTCCGTGGCGGGCAGGGGCCCGTTCGCCGTGGGGGACCGGATCGAGGTGACGGTGACGGCGCCGCCGGGGCCGCGCACGTGGAAGGCGCCGGAGCTCGCGGGCGGCGCGGACGACGCATGGGCCGTGGCGGGGGAGCCCCGGATGGTGGAGCCCGGCCGCTGGACGATGGAACTGGTCCCCCTGCGGACCGGAACCCTGCCCCTTCCGGGTCTCGTCGTGCGGGACGCGGCGGGCACCGCGGTCTCGGCGCCGCCCGGGTCGGCGTCCGTCGAGGTGACCTCGGTGCTTCCGCCGGGCACGGCGGTTCCCACGCCGGACCCGCTGCGGGCCCCGGTTGGTGTCCGGGGGCTGCCGTGGGAGTGGGTCCCGCCGGTCCTGGCGCTGCTCCTGCCGCTGGCGTTCGTGGCGTGGGTCATCGCCCGGCGGCGGCGCCAGCGGGTGCCAGGAGGTGTCGGCGATGCCGCGCCAGAGCTCCCCCCGATCCAGGAGCTGGAGCGGGCGCTCGCGGCGATCCGGCGGGACCTCGGGAAGGAGCCCGCGGCGGCGACGTGCGACCGGCTGGCCGCGGCGGTGCGGCGGTACCTCGAGCGCCGCCTCGGCGAACCGGCGATGGAGATGACGACCTTCGAGCTCAAACGGATGGCGCGCCGGCACGGGTGGCCGCACGGGCTCCAGCACGCCCTGACCCGTGCGCTGGAGACGGCGGACCGTGTCCGGTTCGCCCGGGCGAAGCTCTCCCAGGCCGAGCTGGCCGGGGCCGTGGCCTCGGCGGAGGACCTGGGCCGCGCGCTGGAGGCCCGTCACGGGACGGAGGGGGAGGAGGCGGCCTGATGCGGCTGGCGCACCCGTGGTGGCTGGCCCTGGTGGCCCTCGCCGTGGCCGTGGCGGCGGTGTGGCTCGTCCGCCGCCGCCTCCAGCGCTACCCGCTGCCCCTTCCCCCGGCTGGCCGGGGAGGACTGGCCGCGTTCGCCTCGGTGGCGCCGGGGATCGCCGCCGCGCTGGCGCTGGCCCTGGTGGCGGTGGCGCTCGCGCGGCCACAGGAGGTGCTCTCCAGGAGGCTCGTCCGGTCCGAGGGGGTGGACATCGCCATCGTGCTCGACGTGTCGGGCTCCATGGCGGCGCTGGACTTCAAGCCCACCGACCGGCTCGGTGTCGCCAAGGAGGTCATCCGCTCGTTCATCCGGCGCCGCCCCGCCGACCGGATCGCCCTGGTCGTGTTCGCCGGGGCCGCCGTCACCCTGTGCCCCCTGACCCTCGACCACGACGTGGCCATCCGGTTCCTGGACCGGGCCCGGATCGGGCAGCTCCCCGACGGCACGGCCATCGGGATGGGACTGGGGGTCGCCGTCAACCGGCTGCGGCGGTCGAAGGCGAAGTCGAAGGTGATCGTGCTCGTCACCGACGGCGCCAACAACGCCGGACAGCTCGACCCCCACACGGCGGCGGAGCTGGCGAAGCGGGAGGGGATCGTGGTCCACACCGTGCTCGTCGGGAAGGGGGGGCGTGTGCCGATCCCGGTCCACGTCCGAAACCCGCTCACCGGGCGCGAGGAGGTCCGGATCCGCCGGCTGGAGGTGGAGACGAACCCGGAGCTGCTCCAGCAGATCGCCCAAGCCACCGGAGGGCAGTCGTTCCGGGCGTGGGACTCGGAGGCGCTGCGGAAGGTGTTCGCCACCATCGACCGGCTGGAGCGGACCGAGTTCACCTCGACCCGGCTCGTCCACTACCGCGAGCGGTTCGAGCCGTGGGCGCTGGCGGCGCTGGTGTTGCTGGGGCTGGCGCTGGCCGTGGAGGCAGCCCTGGGGAGGACGCCGTGGTGAGCTGGGGCGCTCCGGCGATGCTCGCGGGGCTCGTGGTCCCGGTGGTGCTGGCCGTGGGGGCGGTGCTCCGCCACCGCGCCCGGGTGGCGGCTCAGCGGAGGCTGGCGAGCCCGGGCGTGTGGCGGCGGACCATGGGCGGCGCCCCGGCCACCGGGCTGATCCGGATGCTGCTCTGGTCGGCTGCGGGCGCGGCGCTCGTCCTCGCCCTGGCGCGGCCCATGTGGGGCGAGCTGCCCCGGCAGGCCGAGGTCCGCACGCGGGACGTGGTGTTCGCCATCGACGTCTCGGCGTCCATGCGGTGCCCCGACCTCCGCCCCTCGCGGCTGGCCGTGGTCCTGGGGACGCTGCGCCGGGTGTTGCCGCTCCTGGACGGGAACCGGATCGGCGTGGTGGTGTTCTCCGGCGACGCCTACCCCCTCGTGCCGCTGACCATCGACCTGGACGCCGTGGCGACGTTCCTCGACGGCGTGGAGCCGGGGATGGTCGCCCTGCCCGGATCGAACCTTCAGCGCGCGGTGTCCGAGGCGCTCGATCTCCTCCCGGCGGAGGGGACGGGCCGGATCCTCGTGCTGGCCACCGACGGGGAGAACCTCCAGGGGGACGTGGACGCCGCCGCGAAGCGGCTCTCGGAGGCCGGTGTCACCGTGATCGGCCTCCTGGCCGGGACGGCGAGCGGCGGCGTGATCCCGGTGGAGCAGAACGGGCGGACCGTGTACCTGAAGGGACCCGACGGGAAACCCGTCGTCACCCGGGCCGATCCGCGGACCCTGGCCCGGCTGGCCGGGGGAAAGGGGGCGGTCATCGACCTCGCGGCCGGCGACGCCGTGCACCGGCTGGCGGAGACCATCGCGAGGATCCAGACCCGCAGCGCGAAGGAACAGGCGCCGGTTCGGAGAATCGAACGGTTCCCCCTGTTCCTCGGCGTGGCGGCGGCCCTGCTGGCGGCCGGGTTCCTCCTGCCGCCGTGGCGCCGCCTTGCAACCCTGGCGCTCGTCGCCGCGGTGGGCCTCGCCGCACCGGCCAGGGCGGAGCAGGGTAGCCCGTCCGGACCCGTTCCGCCCGCCCCTCCCGCCGCCGCCGCGCAGGATCGGCAGCCGGGTGCGGGGGCGAGCGGCACCGCCGCACCCGCATCACGCCCGCCCCTTTGGCAGCGCCTCCTGCCAGGCGGTGCCCGCCGCCTCGCGCGCAGAGGGGCCCACCGGTGGGCGGCCGGCGATCCCGGCGGCGCCGCCGCGGCGTTCGGCCAGGCGCTCGCCCTCGACCCGGAGAACCCCGCCCGCCGGTACGACCTCGGGACGGCGCTCGCGGAGCAAGGCGATCTGGAACGGGCGCTGCCGCTGCTCGGGGCCGCGGCGAAGGATCCGGAGCTCGCCGCGTCGGCGGCGTACAACGCGGGCACGGCCGCACTCCGTGCGGGCCGGGCGGATGCCGCCGTGAAGCTCCTGCGGCAGGCGCTGCTCGGTGACCCGTCGAGCCCGGACGTCAAGCGCAACTACGAGATCGCCCTGAGGATGCTCCAGCAGCAGAAGCAGCAACAGCAGCAGGAGAAGCAGCAGAACAAGGACTCGAAACAGGAAAAGCAGCAGCAACAGGAGGGGCGGAAGAACCAGGAGCAGCAGAAGAAGAAGCCACAGGCCGCGCCCACGCCACGGCCCACGCCGGACGCTCGGCCGATCTACGGAGCGCTGGAACGGGCCGAGCGGGAGGCGAAGCGGACGATGAACCGCCCGACCCCGGCGCCCGTGCGAGTGGAGAAGGACTGGTGAGAGGGAGGCTCCTTCTCGCGGCCGCCGTCGTGCTCCTGGTAGCCGCCGCCGTGGCTTCGGCCGGGCAGCCGTCGCTGACGGTGCAGCTCGTCCCCGAGCGGTTCGGTGTGGAGGACGTGGCGCGGTTGCGGATCACGGTGGAAGGGGGGCGGCCGGTCGCGGCGCCGGAACCGCCCGCCCTGGAGAACCTCCGGATCGTCGGCGGGCCCTCGGTCAGCCAGCAGTTTTCCTTCGTCAACGGCGTGGCGTCGTCGTCGGTGACGTACACCTACCTCGTCCAGGCCGAGGGCGTGGGGAAGGCGACCGTTGGGCCCGTCGAGGTCGAGGTGGATGGGAAGACGCTCGAGTCCGAGCCGATCACGGTCACCGTGGTGGAGGGGAGCGTGGCGCCGCCGCGCCGGAGGGTGCGATCACCGTTCGATCCGTTCGGCGGGCTGATGGAGCCGCCCGCCGTCACGCGACCGGCCCGGATCGTCCTGCGGATGCTGCCCGCACGGCGCAAGCTGGTCCGCGGGGAGCCGCTGGCCGTGACCGTGGCGCTGGACACCACCGCGGTGGTCGAGGGGTTCGAGTGGTCGAAGGCCCCGGCGTTCCCCGGGTGGTGGAGCCAGAGGATCGACCGGAAGGGGGAGCTCTCCGGCGAGCCGGTGGAGGTGGACGGGGTGCGGTACATGCGGTACCGCGTGGCCCGGTACGTGCTCATTCCGCTCTCGGCGGGGACCCTGGAGCTTCCGGCCTGTTCGGCCCGGATCGGCATGCGTGGGGGGGGCTTTCTCATGCTGCCCCAGGTCGTCGAACGGTCGACCCGCCCCGTCCGGATCACGGTGGACGAGCTGCCTCCGCCTCCGGAGGGGTTCCACGACGCCGTGGGGAACCTCCGGTACCAGGCGTCGCTCGACCCCGCCACGGTGCGGATGGGTTCCTCGGCGATGCTGACGGTGACGCTCCGGGGGCAGGGCAACCTGCCGCTGGCTGGGTCCCCGTTCCCGTGGCCGGCACCGGACGGCCTGGAGATCTACCCGCCCGAGGAGAGCGCCTCGGTCCGGGTGACCCCGCGGGGGCCCAAGGGGTCACGGACGTGGAAGGCCGTGGTGCTGCCGTCCCGGCCGGGCCGGTTCGAACTGTCCGCCGTGCCCGTTGCCGTGTTCGATCCCCGAACCGGGCAGTACCGCACCGCAAGGCTTGGGCCGTTCACCCTCGAGGTCGAACCGCCGCCGGCGACGCCGGCACCGGTGGCCACGCCAGCGCACACTGCTCCGGCGGGGGCGACGGCCGGGGCGTCTTCCCCGACGGGCGGGTCCGCTCCCGCAGGGAATCCTCCACTCTCGCTCCCGCTCCTCCTGCTGGTGGTCGGAGCGGTCGGGGCCGTGGTGGGCGGCGTGGTGGCGTTCGTGCTGCTGCGGCGGCGCGGCGGCGTCATCCCGCCGCGGCCGAACGGGCAGGACCCGACCGAGCGGGCCCGGGCGCTCCAGGGTGCGCTGGAGGGGTGGTGGCACGGTCTCGACTCCTCCCGCCGGGAGGATCCCCGGCTCCGCCGGGAGGTCGAGGCGCTCCGGCGGGAGCTCGAGGCCGTCCGGTTCGCGCCGGGGCGGGCAGACCATTCCGAGACGGTGGCGCAGCTCGAGGAGAGACTGAGGCGGCTTCTTTCCTCGTGATACACTGCGCCCATGCCGGGTCCCGAGGTTCTGAGCCTGCCCGAGGACGAGATCGAGGCGTTCTTCGACCGGCGCCGGTACGCCGCCTTCGTGCCGATTCGCCTCAAGGTGGATCTGTTTCTCAGGGAGATCCTCGCCAAGGCCAACGAGTTCGTCCCGTCCTCGGCCGGGTCGATCCTGATGGACCGGCCGCTGGACCGAGGCCCCGTTCCCGAGGAGACCGACCTGACCTTCGTCGCCGTGTTCGGGCCCTCGGCGGGAGACCTGCTCGGGAAGAGCCTTCGGGCCAGCCGTGGAGCCGTGGGCCACGTCTACCGGACGGGTGAGCCGTACCTGATGACGGATCCGGAGCACGACCCGCTCTTCTTCCGGAGCTTCGACCGGCAGCACGGGTTCGAGACCGACAGTCTCGTGGCCGTCCCGATCCGGATCGAGGAGACGGTCTGCGGCGTGCTCGAGCTGGTCAACCGGCGGGGCGGCGGGCCGTACACGGAGAAGGAGCTCGAGCTCCTCAAGATCTTCGCCCGGTACACCTCGGTCTCGATCGAGAACCTGCTGGACGCCCAGCGTGCCAACGAGATGGCTCGCCTCGACGACCTGACCGGGCTGTACAACGACCGGTTCTTCCACCACCGGCTGACGGAGGACATCGTCCGAGCCGATGCCGACGGGTCCCCGGTGGCGCTCCTGTTTCTCGACATGGACAACTTCAAGGACGTCAACGACACCCACGGCCACCTGGCCGGTTCCCAGGTGCTCAAGGAGTTCGGGTACCTTCTCCGGCGAGTGGTCCGGGAGGAGGGGGCGACGCTGGCGCGGTACGGCGGCGACGAGTTCGTCATCATCCTGCCGGGCCTGGGCGTCGAGGAGGCGGTCGCCGTTGCCGGAAGGATCCAGGAGGCGCTCGCCGGCGCCCGGTTCCTCCAGGGTTCGTTCACCTGGTCCGACGGCCCCGTGGCCTGGAACCGCGTGATGACCTGTTCCCTCGGCGTGGCGGTCTACCCCGACCACGTCCCCAGGGAGGGGAGCATCGACCTGCGGAAGAACCGGCTGCTCCGTGCGGCGGACCAGGCGATGTACCGGGGCAAGGCGGCCGGCAAGAACCAGGTCCGGGTGGCCGTCTTCCAGGACTGCGGCGGCTAGCGAAGCTTCGCGACATGCGACGGCGAAGGGGTTCGCTTTCCCCGGCCTTCGACCCGGTCCGCAGGGCACGAGCTGGATGTACGGTGTCGAACTGCGAGACCGGGGCCTCGAAATGTGGTCTGGAGACGGAGTGCCCTTCCCCGGCTCAAGAGAAAGGGAGTGTCCCTTTTCGAGGGGCGGACGAGAGGGCTGGTCAGCCGGCGGGGATGTCGCGGCGGGGAACGCGGAGGCCCGGGACGAGCTCACGCTCCGGCACGATCCGGATGGCGCGGGGCGTGGTCGGGCAGACGGCTTCGCACAGGCCGCAGCCGGTGCAGGCGCCCGAGGCCACCACGGGCCGCATCCCCACGAGCATGATGGCCGTGTCGGGGAACGGGCAGGCGGCGTGGCAGAGGGTGCACCGTTCGTCGCGGAACGTCACGCAGATCCGCGGATCGATCACGGCGATCCCCATGCGGACCCGGTCGCGGCCGCCCGGCTCCTCCAGGGCGCCCTCGCCGCAGGCGGCGATGCACGGCAGCCCGTCGCAGAGGTAGCACGGCTTCACCGAGGGATCGATGACCGGCAGCGGCCGGCCGTCCTCGCGCTCGATGGTGAAGATGGACCCGGTGGGGCAGGCAGCGACGCAGTCGCCGCACCCGGTGCAGGCGGCGAGGAACCGCTCGCCCGGGGGATCGGCGCCCGGCGGGTGGAGGAGCTCGTCCGGAGGCTTGTGGGACCGTTTCCCGAGGGCGGCGCCCGCCTCGCGGAGGGCACCCAGCCAGCCGGTCAGCAGCTCGCGCCGGGACCGCCTGCGGCTCACGGCGTCCCGGCCTCCACGCCCGGCGGCAGCGGGATCTCCTTCCACGACGCGGGCTCGGTGACCGCCACGAACCGGGTCGCCTCCAGGGCGGTGTCCACGAGGCCCCCGACGTCCAGAGCCGCCTCGGCCCCGGCCAGCTGCTCCGCCGTGGCCCGGGTCTCCGGATGCTCCGGCACGAACAGGGAGCAGCAGTCCAGGTGGGGCAGGATGGAGATCGGGTAGGTGCCGAACCGGCGCGCCCGGTCGATGATCTCCTCCTTGTCCAGGCCGACAAGGGGCCGGAGCATCGGCAGCGGCGAGACGGCCTCCACGGCGGCCATGTTCTCCACCGTCTGGGAGGCGACCTGGCCGAGCGACTCCCCGGTCACCAGAGCCTTCGAGCGCCAGCGCCGGGCGAGCCGGGCGGCGAGCCGGACCATGAACCGCCGGTAGAGGAGCAGCCGGAGCGGCTCCGGACATCCGGCGACGATCGCCTCCTGGATCGGCAGGAGCGGAACCATGGCGAGGCGGGTCCGTCCCTGGTAACGGGCGAGGAGCTCGGCGAGGAGCTCGACCTTCTCGAGCCCCGCGGGGTCCGTGCGCGGCGCCGAGTGGCAGTGCACGAGATCGAGGCGCATCCCCCGCTTCATCATCATCAGGGCGGCGACGGGAGAGTCGATCCCCCCCGAGAGCAGGACCGCAGCCCGGCCGCCGGTCCCCACGGGCAGCCCGCCCGGCCCGTCGACCCCGTCGATCCAGATCCAGAACCCGTTCTCGTCCAGCAGCAGGTGGATCGTGACGTCGGGGTTCGAGAGGTCGACCTTCCGGCCGGTCCGCTCCCCGACGAACCCGCCGATCTCCCGTTCGATCTCCACCGAGGTCAGCGGAAAGCTCTTGTCCGAGCGCTGGCACCGGACGGCGAACGTTCCGGGGCGCAGCGCGTCCAGCCTGGGTTCGAGGGCGGCCCGGACGTCGTCCAGCGTCTGGCCTGCGTGAACGACCGGGAGGATCGACCGCAGCCCGAACACCGTCCCCAGCCGGCGGGCGACCTCGGGGAACGGGACCGGCTCCGAGAACCGGACGAGGACCCGCCACGACGGCCGCCGGATCGAGTGGAGCGGCAGGTCCGCCAGCGCCCGGCGCACGTTCCGGACCAGGTGCTTCTCGAACCACCGGCGGTTGCCGCCCTTGAGCCCGACCTCGTGGGTCGTTCCGATCACGTGGGTCACGTCCATCCGTTACCGCTCCGTTTGCGGGGCGCCACGGCCCCGGAATCTCCCGTCCGGCGTCGCGCGCAGGCGGGGAGCAGGAGTCTACCACCGGCAGCCCCGGCGCCCGCCGGCATCTTCCCCGCCCCTGCGCCTACCGGAACCGTGTCACGCCCCGCCGTGGGCAGAGGTCGTCCAGGGGGCACCCGGAACAGCGCGGCGAGGTGGGGTGGCACCGGTTCTGGCCGAAGGTGACCAGCAGGTCGTTGATGTCGATCCAGAGGTCCCGTGGCAGCACGGCTTCCAGCGCCCGTTCGGTGGCCTCGGGCGTCCGGGTCGCGACGAGGCCGAGCCGGTTGGAGATCCGGTGGACGTGGGTGTCCACGCAGATCGCCGGGATCCCGAACCCGAGACCGAGCACGAGGTTCGCCGTCTTCCGGCCGACGCCCGGCAGGGCCAGGAGCGCCTCCCGGTCCGCCGGAACCGCGCCGCCGTGCTCCGCAGCCAGGATCGCCCCGATCCGCCGCAGCTGCCGCGCCTTGGTGTTGTAGAACCCCGCCGGATAGATCGCCCTGGCGATGGCGTCCTCCTCCAGCGCCGCCAGGGCGGCGGGGTCCGGCGCCATGGCGAGCAGGCGGCCCGAGGCCTCCCGCGTGACGGCATCCTTCGTCCGCAGCGAGACGATGCACGAGACCAGCACGTGGAACGGCGAACGGGTCGCGTGCTGGACCTCGGCGAGGGTCGTCGCCCGGCAGGTGTCCCGGAACGCCCGGAGCCGGCGTTCGAGCTCGCGGATCCTGGAACGGTCCCACTCCGTCATCGGCCATCCCCCTTCCACGACAGCGCCACCAGGAGGACGACACCGACGGCCGCCCCCGCCAGGCCGGGCTCGAACCTCCCGAGCGCCGCGACCCTATCCCCCATCGCCTCAAGCCCGAGCTGCACGGCCGGACCCGCCGTCAGGGCGGCCACCGCGCCGCGCCGCGTGGCGCCCGGCCAGTTGAGGCCGAGGACGATCGGGGCGAACAGCGCCGCGGTGAACGTCCCCCACCCGAGCACGCCGAGAAGCGCCAGCGGCCGGTTCCACGCGAGCGCGAGCAGGAGTGCCGCCCCGCCCACGGCCACCGTCGCGGCTCGGGCGGGTCCGAGGCCCCCGGGGCGCCGCCCCAGCCCCACGGGGATGTCGCGGACGAGGGCGGCCGCCCCGAGGTTGAGCAGCGAGGTGGCCGTGGACATGACCGCGGCGGCCACGGCGGCCACGGCGGCCACCCCCGCCCACGGGGGGAGCACGGACCGGATCAGCGCCGGCGTCAGCTCGTCGGGGGCCGCGAACCGGATCGCCCCGGCTTCCCGGAGCGCCGAGCCGGCCAGCCCGAGCCCGAGCCACACGGCCAGCACCGCCGCCAGCGCCACTGTGCCGACGAGGGGGAGCCACCGCAACGCCTTCCTGTCGCGGAGCATCAGGAACTTCTGGACGTAGTGCGGCTGGGCGCAGGTCCCCAGGCCGAACAGCAGGAACCAGCCGAGGCACCGGCCCGGGTCCGCCGCTCCCCAGGTTCCGAGCAGCTCCGGCCGGGCGGCGGCCACGGTGCGCCACGCGGCGGCCGGCCCCCCCGCCGCGGCCAGGGCGGCGGCGGTGACCGCCAGCGCCGCGCCTCCCATCAGCACTCCCTGGGCCGCCTCCACCGGCAGGCCGGCGCGCATCCCCCCCGCCGCCGTGTAGGCCACGGTGGCCAGCGTGACGGCCAGCGCGGCGGCCCACCCCGGGACGTCGAACACCCGTGGCGCGAGGACCGCCACCGCCCGCGCCTGGACGGCCACCATGGAGACCGTCCCCGCGACGATCGCCAGGGCCGCGAGGAGCTGCACCGGCCCCTCGCCGAAACGCGCGGCGAGGAGGTCCGGGACGGTCAAGATCCCCCGCTCCCGTGCCATGGTCGCCACGGGCTCCCCGACGGCCCAGCACTGGAGCGCCGTGGTCAGCGGGGCGGAGAGGACGATCCACAGGCTGGCGGCCCCGACGGCGGCGAACAGGCCGGGGCCGCCGACGAAGACGAACGCCGAGATCCCGGCCGCCGTGCCTCCGAGCCCCGCGAGGACCGGCCCGGCCAGCCGCGACGCGACGAAGTAGTCCTCCGCCGTCCGGACGGCGGAGAGGCTCCAGACGCCGACGGCTGCCACCGCGGCCAGGGCGATCACGGCGAACGCCACCGTCATCGACCCTCCCCGTCCGCCGGGAAGGTCAGCGCGTAGAGGACCGGCACGGGGAGGAGCAGCACCGCCGCCCCGCCGAGCACCACCGCAAGCGGCGGATCGCACAGGAACGCGGTCCCGGCCACGAGCGCGATCCCCGCGAGGGACACGGCGAGGACGGTCCGGCGGCGCCCGCGACGGCGCCCGACGGCCACCGATGCGAGCAACGGCATCGCGCCCGCTGCGAGCACGGCCACCGCATCGAACCGGCCCGCCGCCCGGGCCACGAGCCACGCCGAGGCGAACAGCGCGGCGAACAACGGCAGCGAGCGACG
>Ga0256835_1001499_pt1 | contig 13966 bp, 17 predicted proteins | sample PIR30metaG_FD_185972 | JGI IMG/M metagenome (GOLD analysis project Ga0256835, IMG submission 185972) | Hydrothermal vent microbial communities from East Pacific Rise, Pacific Ocean - PIR-30 | ecosystem: Environmental > Aquatic > Marine > Hydrothermal vents | place: Pacific Ocean: East Pacific...
ATATTTTTTATAAATAAAAAATTATTCTCTTATACACAACTTTTATTTTACTCCCAATTTAAAGATAGAGAGAAGTTTTAAGAGTGGTGCATATACGGGTATGGGATTTATAAGAGAGGGAGATTTTATTAAACTTAAAAAAGGGATGAGAGTTAAGATAAAACTCGGAGGATATCCTTATACAGAGTATGGGATATTGGAGGGGGAAGTGGAGGATAAGGAATATATTGAGGGGAAAGGTTTTGGAGTCCGGATAAAATTGGGAAACCGATTGATTACCAATTTCGGGAAAAGGATAGAGTATTATAAAGGGATGAGTGGGACAGGCGAGATAATCGTAAGAGAGGAAAGACTTCTTGATAAATTCTTAAAGAGGTTTGGATGGAAAAACTGAAAAATTCTTAACCTATTTCAGGGCGAGATACGAGGTTAACAACAGCTCAATTTCTTATCTCAAAAATTTCATCTGAGATAAATTCAACTATTTTTTTATTATGAGATATAAAAATTAAGGTGAAACCGTATTCTTCTTTTAATTTCAAAATTAAATCTATTACCTGGCCCTGCAAGGAAATATCAAGTCCGCGTAAAATTTCATCGAGAATCAATAAATCAGGTTTTAAAACTAAAACCCTTGCGATTGCAATTCTCTGTCTCTGCCCGCCGCTCATTTCATCAGGATATCTATTTAAAAAGGATTCATCCAATCCCACCTGTTTAAGAATCTCTATTATCTTTTCTTCTGAGTATTTAATCTTATGGAATATAAAGGGTTCTTTCAGAATGTTTTTGATTTTGTGTCTGGGATTAAAACTTGAAGCTGAGTTTTGTAAGACTATTTGCACTTCTTTCCTGAATTTTTTTTTATTTTTTCGCAGGAGTGTTTTTATAGGAGTCCCTTTGTATAAGATTTCTCCTGTGTCCGGTTTTTCAAGCCCCAATATTATTTTTGAAAGAGTGGATTTTCCCGAACCGGAAGGGCCAACTATTGAAAACACGAAGCCTTTTTTTACCTCAAATGATATATTTTTAAGGACGACTTTTTTGTTAAAATTTTTTTGCAAATTCTTTACTTTTAGTATATATGAGTTTTCCATTCTATTTTAAAAGTTCTTTACTCTGAAATTTTCTTTTAAGGGAAAATTCTGACATATTTATGTAAAATTTATCTTCAGCTATAAGACTTGCTAAAAGCTTTCCTGTCGCAGGTCCTAACATAAAACCGTGCCCGCTCATTCCTCCTGCTACAAAATAACCCTCAATTTCAGTTTTATCAATTACAGGATTACCATCGGGAGTCATTGTATAAGAACCTGCCCACTGTCTAAGTACATGGACCTTTTCTAAGGTCGGAACAAGGCGTGCAGTTCTTCTGCTCATTTCATACAAAAATTCAAAAGTCTCTTTTGTGGATTTTCCGGGATAATTGGGGACAGGGGTATAACATCCTATAATCTGTCCATTAATTCTCTGGTTAAAATAGCATCCATCTTTTCTATAATCCACAAGCATTGGAATAATAGGCTCAAACTTTTTAATTTTAACAGTTATAAAAGCTTCATGTCTTTCGGGGGCAAAAGGAAGTTCTATATCCACAGTTTCTGACAATTCCTTTGCCCAGGGGCCTGCCGCATTAATGACAATTTCACTGTTGATAATTTTCCCATCCGAAAGTTTAACTCCCTCTATTTTACCATTTTGTTCGATTAAGCTGCTGACCTCTGTTTCCGTAAGTATTTCTCCTCCGTTTTTTGTTATTCCTTTTATAAAACCCTTTAACACCAGGAAGGGGAAAGCCTGGCCATCTTCAGGTGAGAAGGCTCCTCCGAGTAGCCCTTCTGTGTTTACATATGGAAATTGTTTTTTTATATCTTCTGCGGAAATAAATTCTACATTTATTCCAAAACTTTTCTGGATTTCTATATTTTTCAGGAAGATAGATTTTTGCTCTTCTGTATGAGCTAAAAGGAGATAACCACCCTGATAAAATTCCACGGAAAAACCGAACTCTTTTTCGAGTTCCTTAAAAAGGTTTAAACTTTCTCTTGCGAGTTGAATTGTTCCTGAAGTTGAAAATTGCTGCCTAATTCCTCCAATACAGCGTCCCGTTGAGCCTGCTCCCGGATATCTTTTTTCAATTACCAGAACTTTTTTCCCGAATTTTGAAAGATAAAACCCTGTGGCTAAACCTATTATTCCACCACCTACGATTATAGCATCATAGTTTTTCATTCCCTCTCCTTAAAGATTAAGATTTTAGCTGAAAATATGAGATATTTCAATCTTTTTTTGTTTTTAAAATCAGTTGGAAAGTTAAAGGCTGAGAGAATCTCTTTTTATAGCTTCGATTAAATTTGAAAATTCCCTTATTCTGTTTAAAAGTTGATATTTGTGAGGGGAGTGCTTTATTGCAAAAAAGAGCCTGTAAAACTTTTCCCAGTATTTTAGTTTTAAATATAGGAGATAGTTGTTCTCAAAATTTCTCATTTCCTTTAAAAGTGAGCTTTTGAATTCCTCGATATTCTTGGTTAAACTTTTATCAATAAGTTCCTGTATCCTCTCAAGTGATTCGTAAAATTCTTTCAAGAATTTCTTTTTATTGGAAAGTTCAGGGAAGATGGAAACATTGTCAATTTCAGGATTTATAGTTTTTAGTAATTTTATTATCACTTCTTTTTGCATGTCTGCAAGTATACTCTTTGATTTTTCAAACAAAATTTCTTTTCTCTTTTTGGTAAAAATATTTGCAAGTATAATATTGTAGACCTTTGAAATTGTCTCATCTATTAATGAAACAATAGGCTTATTGTCCTTAATCCCCTTATATGTTTTTAGCCTTTCAAGATTGCCTCTTATATGGACGAGAATAAAATAATCAAGTGGGAAGCTCTTTTCTGCGGATATCTCCTGAATTATTCTCAGGATTTTAAATGATTCTATTATGTTTATTCCCAATACATATCTCTTTTCAATATCATCAATTGAAAATAGAATCTCTCTTATTCCTTTATGTACCACTCTGTGAAGTTCTATTTTAAAATTTCTCCTAACAAAAGGGTAAATATAAGGATTTCTTACCAATTCTTGTAGGTAAATATCTCCCACAATCATAAATTCTCTGTATCTTAGAGAACTGGTTCTGGATATTATCTCAAGAAGCATCTCTATCTCTTCAAGCTTGATTCTAAAATAATCTATCCAGTCTTCCGCTTTCCACTTTTCCTTTTCAAGTTCGCTCTCGAGTAAATATTCAAGAGAAATTTTAAATTTTGATTCAACAAAGTTCAGAAAATTTTTTTCTTCATCGCTTCCAAATAGCTCATTATAGATACACCTTATCTTTCTGAAAACTTCTATTAAAATTTTTCCTTCTTCGATAAAATTCCATTTTTCCTTTGTTTTTTTCGGATGATTTGCAAGGTGGAAAAAGTCTCTTATTCCTTTTAAGAGGTATTCTAATTTAAATACTTTTTCTAATTTATCCTCTTTTTTAAAATTCTGAATATATCTGAAAATTACTTTTTCCTCTTTTTCAAATCTTTTTAAAGAAAAAGTATCCTTACCCTTTAATGTAAAAAAATACGAACCAATTTCCTCTCTTTTAATCATGTTAACCTCTTTTATACTCTATTACTTTAATATTCTTTGTTTTTTTTGTCAATTATTTTTGTAATATTTTAAGAATTTTAATTTAAGAGTGGTTATAATAAAATTTTATTTTCTGTTTTTTAATATCTTTTCTATTTTCTTTTCGCTTAATGTGGTTGTGGTGAAAAGTATTTGTTTAATTTCTTCGTATGATTTAGGCATTCTTTCTCTGCTTTCCCCTTCAACAATCACTACTATCTCTCCCTTTATATCTCTCTCTTTTATAGCTTCCCATATATTTTTTGCCTTTCCCCTTGAAATTTCTTCATGGACTTTTGTAAGCTCTCTACAGATTGCTATCTCTCTTTCTCCGAAGTTTTCGGAAAGTAGCTTTATACTTTCCTTTATTCTTCTTGGTGATTCAAAAAAAATAACAGCCGCCGGAAGACTTAGATATTTATAAAAAATTCTTTTTTTCTTTTCCGTTTCGTTTGGCAAAAAACCCAAAAAGACAAAGCCATTCTCCGTTTTAATACCCGCACTCATAATAGCAGCAAGAACTGAGCTTGGCCCCGGTACAGGAATTATTTTAATGTTTTGTTTGATTGCTTCTTTAATGAGTAGATAACCGGGATCAGAAACAAGAGGTGTTCCTGCATCTGAGATTAAAGCAGCCTCTCCCTTTTCTTTTATAATCTCAATGATTTTTTTTAATTTTAAACTTTCTTTTCCCTTATAATAACTTATGAAAGTTTTTCCTTTTAAAGAGATATTGAGTAAATTAAAAAGTTTTTTTGCATTCCTTGTGTCTTCACAGATTATTGTCCTGGTATTTTCAAGAACTTTAATGGCTCTAAGTGTAATATCTTCGGTATTGCCAATAGGGGTGGCAACTATGTGGAGAATTGACGATGAATCTTTCATCTATATTGTTGAATCGAGGAGAATATTATGTGATGAAAAAGCAAGTTCCGGAATATTATCAATGGGGAAAAACTTTGTTTCAACAGCATCATCTCCGGGGATTATTTTCCCTTCATACTCTGTAATTTGAAAACCTATTATCAGGACCGAAGTATATCTCATTCCCTTTTGATTGATTGTTTTTAAAAATCTGTAGGCTTTCACATCAATATTTGTTTCCTCTTTTAACTCTCTTATAAGTGCTTCCTCCGCTGTTTCATGGGTGTCAACAAAGCCTGCTGGTAGCGCCCAGAATCCTTTACGCGGATAAATTCCTCTCTTTATTAAAAGTACTTTGTTATCTTTTATAATAACACCTGCTACAACAGGAACAGGATTATCATAAATGATTCTATCGCATTCCGGACAATGAGCTCTCCATTGCCCCTCCACAAAAACTTTATCAAGAGTGGAACCACAATAAGGGCAAAATTTCGCATCTTTTTCAAGTGAAGGCATAAGCTATTTTATATCAATAGCCATTTAAAATCAATTTGCCTTTTCTTTATTGTCTTTATTAAATATTACTTGCCATTATTTAGTTTAACGGATTTTGGCTTGACAATTGTTAGTTTTTTGGGCAATTTAATTAACTTGTTTTTAACCTGTATTTGCAAAAACTTGATATTGTTATCTTCTATTGTTTCTGCCACAGCATTTCCAGAGTCTACAATTGCCCCGAGATAGTAAGTTCCGGCTGGTGCATCAGAAGGAATTAACAAATGTCGTACCCCAATGGTTATGGTGCTTTTTGGACCAATATATCTTACATTTGTTCTTCCGCCTTTTAGTAAAACATCTTCGGAAAAGTTTGGAGAATACTTATGGTATTTCACCTGTGCCTTTCTGTCTGTTGAAAGTATAAAATCGACAAAAAAGTTTCTAACAGCTATATTGCCACGATTTTTGATTGTTAATGTTACACTTCCTTCTCTTCCTCCGGTCTTTGAATAATTTGTGGTCCATCGTATATTAGTGGGCAGGAGATCAGGTTTTGAGGGAGGGAGAATGTTAATTGGAAAAGCGAAAAGATTATTGTATTCATTTGATTCGGAGACATTTTTTTCAGGGTCTACAATGATTCCTAAATAGTAAGTTCCGGCAGGAGTGTCTGCTGGAATCGTATTGGGACCGGCTATTGTAATTGTTTTTGTTGATTTTGCTCCTAAAAATCTTATAAGCTCTCTTCCTCCTCTCAGTAATACATCATCCGTAAAATGTGAAGAATATAAATGTGGCTCAATCTTTACATTCCTATCTTTTGAGAGGACTACCTCCACTGAAAAATTACTTGCAGATGCTGTTCCGTCATTTTTAATTGTTACTTTGGCTGACCCCATATCTTCTCCCGGGTAAAGGTTATTTTGGTATATGCAGCTTGTAATTTTAAGATCCGGAAGTTTTCTGGGACTGATACCCCCTCCTCCACACGAAAGGGTTTTTATAAAAACATTGTTGTTTTCATTTGATTCAAACAAATCATTATCCCGGTCAACTATAAGCTTGATTTTGTGAGGCAATCGGTCTCCGATTCTTCCTTTTGTGGCGGTGGGAAACCAGTTCATTGTAACCTCTTGATGAGGTTTGGTAAGGATAAATTTTGGGTCAAAGAGAGATAAAATCATACCTCCTCCCGCTTTCCCGTCCACATACATTTGGAGCGCTATTTTTTTGTAATATGAAGATGGGATTCCTGCCTTTCCTATGTTTGCGATTGTTACTATTAACTCACAGTTATTGGTTACTTGAATATCCTTTACAACAAGGTCCGGAAGGTCCGGAAGTTTTCGAAGATTCGGAAGTTTGATTTGAGTGTAGCTAAAATTAATTAAAAGAAAAATTCCGATTAAAATAATTAGTACTTTTTTTCCCTTCATTTTAACCTCCTAAAAATGAATTGATAAAGATTTAGCAAGAAATGTGCCAATTTTATCTTTTTCTTTTACCGTGTGAAAAAGGTGCTTTTTTTAGTTTAAACATGGAAATGTTAAAAATCAGGACAAGTTTGTAAGATTTTTCGACATTTTTGAAGGCAAAACTTTTGTGTATCTCTTTTAAATTCCCAATTGACATTTTATCTCTCATAATGTATTAATAAAAAACAGGAGGAGAATATGAGAGTAAAAAGGTATCTTATTCTTATTTTTATCATGGCTCTTATTTTTGTCTGGAGCTGTGCGGTTAATCCTGTTACAGGGAAAAAGGAGCTTATGCTTATTTCAGAATCTCAGGAAATAGCAATGGGAAAATCCGTTGATAAGAGTGTAAGGTCTGAGTATGGAATTTACGGAGATAGAAAACTCAATCTTTACATAAATGGTGTTGGACAAAGACTTGTTCAACATGTTCATAGGAAAAATTTAAAATATCACTTTTCGGTTCTGGATTCTGAGGTTGTTAATGCTTTTGCTGCTCCCGGAGGATACATTTATATAACGAGAGGGCTTCTGGCGATGCTCAACAGTGAGTGCGAACTTGCCACTGTTTTGGGACATGAATTGGGGCATGTTAATGCAAGACACTCTGCAAAGGCAATGTCAAGAGCTCTTCTTTTCAATGCAGGACTTTTGGTGGCTGCCGGTTTGAGCAAAAAGGTAAGAGATGTTGCTCCTCTTATTTCAATAGGTACTCAACTTTTGTTTTTGAAATACAGCAGGGATAATGAATATCAGGCTGATTCTCTGGGGATTGAATATGCAAGAAAGGCAGGTTATAATCCGGAGGGCATAGTTAAGTTTTTCTACTCTCTTGAAAATCTGACAAAGGAAGCTGGTGGACCTCATTTGCCTAACTTTTTGTCAACTCATCCTCTCACAAAAAAAAGGATTGAGAGAGCAATTTCTCTCCTTCAATCGGAAGACAAAAAGTTATATGTAAGAAGACCCTTTTATCTTAAGAGGATAAACAAAATTGTTTACGGAAAAGATCCGCGACAGGGCTTTGTTGAAAATGGAAGATTCTATCATCCGAATATGAGATTTTATTTTAAAATACCTCCGGGATGGAGTGTCTTCAATACTCCTACTCAAGTAAAGATGGTTTCAAAGGATAAAAATTCTGTTATCATTCTTTTTGCTGAAAAGACATCAAAGCAACTTCCGACATATGCTGAAACAGTTTATAAAAAATTTTCCAACACAGAGTTATTAAGATACGGAGAAGCCAATGTTAATGGTTTCCCTGCCTATTACATAGATTTTATGATTTACAATAAGCAAAGTTCGGGTGCCGAGAGTAGGGTAAGAGCCTTTATTGATACTGTAAGAAAAGGGGATTATGTTTACACTTTCTTGGTAGCTGCAACCCCGGAATCATACGAAAGAAGGAAAAGGGCAATCTTTTATTCTTTAAACTCCTTTGCAACTTTAAATAATCCCTATTATTTAAGCAGAAGACCTTTCAGGGTTTATGTGAGAAGGGCGAGAAGAAATGTTTCTCTTCAAACCTTTCTTGTATCAAATGCTATTCCCAAGAAATTCTGGAAGAAAATCACTATAATAAATAATCTTCATCTGAATGAGAGAGTGAAAACAGGGGATTATGTTAAAATAATAAGGTAATAAGTGATATAATTTAATATGAGCATTAGTTTAAATAAAGAAAATGCGGCTTTAATATGGGATAATGATGAAAGCGAAAGGACGTTGATTTTCCGTGAGATGATGTGGGGGGATGTTAAAACTGTTCTTAGCAAATACCGAAAAGAAGTACTTAAATCGGTTTTCAAAAGGTATTATTTTAAATTTGATAAGAGGAACAAAAAATTTTGGAAGTTAATATTGAGGATTAGTGATGACAAAATTGACAGTTATTCAAAAAGAGGCTTTGAAAGAGATTCTTAAAGTAAAGGTACTTAATGATTTTTATCTTGCCGGGGGGACAGCCATCTCTATTAAATATTCTCACAGATACTCTGAAGATTTTGATTTCTTTTTAAAACCTGAGGTTAAGATAGACTTCTTTTCACTTTTAAGTAAAATAAAGCCAGAAAAAGTTCTTACTTTAAGGGAGGATACCCTTATTATTTTATTTAGAAAGATTAAGTTTTCATTTTTTTACTATCCTTATCCATTGATTGAAAATCTTTTACCTGTTGCCGGTTTGGGGATTCAGATAGCTTCTGATTGTGATATTTCCGCAATGAAAAGTATTGCTATAATTCAAAGGGGAGAGAAAAAAGATTTTTTTGATTTGTGGTTTCTGATGGAAAAAAATAAGTGGAAGATAAGCGATATTATTTCTTTTTCTCTTAGAAAATTTAAAACTGTATTCAATCCGTCTCTGTTTGTAAAGGCTATTGTTTATTATGATGATGCTGAGAATCAAAAAATACCGGATATGGAAAATAAATGGGATGAAGTGAAAGCTTTTTTTGAGGAAGAGGTGCTTAAGTATTTAGGAAAACTCTAATAATAAAGTGTAATTTACTCAATTTCCCTTTTTTGTTATTATAAAGAATGAGTGAAAAGATAATGAAAATAGTATGCCCTGTGTGTAAATCAATTCTCTGGGTGGACAGGGAGACTGAGCAGGTGGTTAAGGTTGAAAGGCACAAGGCAAAGAAAAAAGCCTCTCTTGACGAGCTTTTGGGTAAGGAGATAAAAAAGAAGGAACTGGTTGATGAAACCTTAAAAGCTGCATTTGACATAAGTCAGAAAAAAAAGCAGGAAGCAAAGAGTAAGTTTGAAGAGCTTATCTCAAAGGATCCGGAGGAATTGGATGATTAATATATTTTTTAAGCTTATTCTTTCAATGCTTTTAGGCGGACTTATCGGAATGGAAAGGGGGGTTAAGGGTAAACCTGCCGGGTTCAGAACCATGATTCTCATAGCTTTTGGCTCAACTCTTTTGACTATTATCTCGCTTGAAATGGTAAAAGCAGGAAGCACTGTTCTCGGAGATCCTTCAAGAATAGCGGCAAATATAATCACAGGAATAGGTTTTTTGGGTGCAGGTACGATTATAAAGCTAAGAGGCTCTGAGATTCACGGTATTACAACAGCAGCAACCCTCTGGGTGACAGCTTCAATAGGAATGGGAGTTGGAGTGGGGCTTTATATTATATCCTCTGTTTCCACTGTTTTTATTCTTCTTGTCCTTACACTTTTAAAAAAGTTTGAGGATATTATTGAAAGACCTTTTAAAAGGTATATTATTCATCTTAAATCAACATATCCTCTTGAATCATCGGTTATATTTAAAAAATTCAAAATAAATGAGGATGATGTTAAAAGCTATCTTCAGGGGAAAGAGGATGTTATTTATTACTGGGATATTGAATTTACTGCAAAAGAGTTTGACAGAAAGAGCTTGATTCAGCGTGCTTACTCCCTTGAAGGAATACAGGAATTCAGACTTGAAGAAAGGGAAGAGATTTAATCAAATACTACTTGCAACAAAAAATCCCGGAAAAGTAAGGGAATTTCAAAAGTATTTTTCGGAGCTAAATATAAAAATATTAAAACTTGATGATGTTTTAGGCAGAATTGAGGAGCCCGAAGAAAGTGGTAAGACTTTTGAGGAGAATGCAATAATTAAAGTACTTTATTACTCGGAAAAAACTGAATTACCTGTTATATCGGAAGATTCAGGGCTTGTTATCCCATCATTGGGAGGCTTTCCCGGGATTTATTCTTCACGAATAGGTAAAGATGATGGTGAGAGAATCTCTAAGATCCTGGAGAAGCTTAAAGGTAAAGACAAACCTGAAAGAAAAGCCTGTTTTGTAAGTGTGATTGCTCTTGCTCAGAGTGGAAAGCTTATTAAAACTTTTAAAGGAAAGGTTTGCGGATATATATCTGAAAAACCTCAAGGAAACAATGGTTTTGGTTATGATCCTGTTTTCTACTATTCGAAAATAAGAAAAACATTTGCTCAAATACCATCAGAGGTTAAAAATAAATTTTCCCACAGGGGAAGGGCCATAAAAAAACTTTTAAAATATCTTGAAAAAATCAATTAATCTCAATTAAAATAACCGATGAAAAATAGGATTTCTCTTATTTTTTACTACAAAAAGGGCAATAGATACGGTATAAATGCTCTTTCGGGAGTACTTGAGATAAATTCGGAACTTGAGAAATCCGTAAGAATCTTTTATCCGGAGGATCAAAAATCCCTTTTCAAATTATTAAAGGAATTAAGTTCTGAAAGAGAGAGTAAAATTTTCGTTCTCTTTTCATTTTTCACTCCACAAAAGTTTAAATACTATAAAATGGCAAAGGAAATTAAGAATGCATATCCCGAAGTGTCTATTATCGGAGGAGGTCCCCATCCTTCGGGAGCTCCCGGGGAAACCCTTTCAAATGGATTTGATTTTGTTTTTAGAGGGGAAGCGGAAAAGAGTTTTGAAAACTTTATTTATGCTGTTTTGAATAAGAAAGACTATAATGAGATAAGAGGAATTTCTTTTATAAGGAGAGGAGAGTATTTTTCAGATTTAAAAGGTGAGAAAATTAAACTTGATAATTATCCCCCTTTCTCCTTAAAGTATGAAAAATTCGGTCCCATTGAGATTACCAGAGGATGCCCTTATGTTTGTTATTATTGTCAGACTCCGCAGCTTTTCGGAGCAAAAGTCAGACATAGAAGTATTGAAAATATTCTAAAATATGTTGAAATTTTAAAAAAAAGTGGGATGAGGGATATGAGGTTTATCTCTCCGAATGCGCTCTCTTATGGCTCTCATGATGGAAAAACAATTAATTATGATGCAATTGAAAATCTTCTTAAAGAGATGAAAAAGCTTTTGAAAGACAAAGGGAGGATCTTTTTCGGAACATTTCCTTCTGAGGTAAGGCCTGAACATATAAATGAGCAAACTCTTGAGCTTTTGAAAAAATATACTGATAATAAAAGACTTGTTATTGGTGCTCAAACAGGAAGTGATAGCCTTTTGAAAAAAATTCATAGGGGACATAGCACTGAGCATGTTAGAACTGCTGTAAAACTCTCTTTAAAGTACGGTTATGGAATTGATGTTGATTTTATTTTTGGACTTCCCGAAGAGACAGAGAGGGATATTTCCGGGAGTGTGGAATTTATGGAAGAGCTTATAAGTTATGGGGCGAGGATTCATGCTCACACTTTTATGCCTTTGCCCCAAACACCCTTTTACAAAAAACCTGCTGGCAAAATTCCGGAAAAGGTTAAAAAATTTGTCAACAAATATTTACCGAAAGGTAAAATTTTTGGGGATTGGAGAAAGCAGGAAGAGATTGCGGGACTTCTTCAGTCAAACAACTCTTCTTGAAATTTATTCTCAAATAATATAGAATTTTTCAATGAAAAGATACATTGGTCTTATTACTGATTTCGGAGAAAAGGATTATTTTATCGGTGTTTTAAAGGGGGTAATCTCCAAAATTAACCCGGATGTTGAAGTTATTGACATAGCAAATGGTCTTCCCTCCTTTTACATTGATTCCGCTTCATTTGTGGTGGAGAAAAATTTGCAATATTTTCCACCCAATACTATCTTTCTTGTTGTTATTGATCCCGGAGTGGGAACTGATAGGGGAATCCTTTTGGTAAGTTATGAAAGGTATTATCTTGTAGCTCCTGACAACGGAGTCTTAACTCCAATTCTAAAAAAAGAGGAAAGCTATGTTAGGGTTGTTGATGCTACGCACTATTTTTTAACTGATTCCCCTTCCACATTCGAAGCCCGCGATAAAATGGCTCCGATTGCCGCATATTTGAGCAAAGGTGTTGACCCTTCGAGACTTGGTAGTGAAACGGATGAATATATTATAAAGGATAATTATTATCCCTCTGTTATTTCTGAAAATGAGATAGAGGGAAAGATTGTTTACATAGATAAATTTGGTAATCTTATAACAAATATTTCAAAGGATTTTTTGTTTTCAAATATGTCAAGCTCGGGTTCAACTAAATTCAAAGTTGAAATTAAGGGAAATGAAATCACGCAATTTGCAAGAACATATGCTGATGGGAAGGGCTCTCCCTTTATGCTAATCGGGAGCCATGGTAATCTTGAAATATCCATGAATATGAGCTCAGCTTTTAAATATCTGAAAGCAGGTTTGAATGCAAAGGTAAAGCTTATGTATTATTGAGGATAAGATGGAAATAAGATGGGAAAAAACATTTGATTCTGCTCACCGCTTATGGCAGCATTCTGAAAAATGCAGGTTTTTGCACGGGCATACTTACAAAGTGAAAGTAAGAGCAACAGGTGATTTGAACAAATGGGGAATGGTTGCGGATTTCGGGGATTTGAAAGAACTGATAGTTAATCTTCTTGATCATAAAATAATATTATTTAAGGATGATCCTATTGTTGAAGGTCTGAAAAAGTTGGAACAAAGAATAATTCTTCTGGATAGAAATCCAACCGCTGAAAACCTTGCAATTTTCATAGCATCAAGGCTTATTGATAACTTGAACCTGGAAAGGGTGGAAGTTGAAGTTTTTGAAACTCCCACTCAGAGCGGATTCTGCCGTATGGATAAGGAAAACTTTATAAAAGTTAATTTTGAAGAAATATCTCCTTTATGATTCTCTGTTTTTATCCTTTCAGGGTGAAGGCCCTAAAAGCGGAGTGCTCTCTGTTTTCTTAAGGACAGCGGGATGTAATCTTAGTTGCTCTTTTTGTGATACTCTTTATGCTGTTGATAGCAAATTCTCAAATAAATGGTTAAAGGATACTCCGGAAATTGTTGCAAGAAAAATCAAAGAAATAAGTGATAATGCTTCCAATTTGATAATCACCGGAGGGGAACCTCTTTTACAGAAGAATTTAATAAAAGAGATTATAATAAAGACTAAAGATGAATTTAAAAGCATTGAGATAGAAACCAATGGAACTTTGAGCGGAAGAGAGCTTTTCCCCTTTGGGTTGCACTTTAATGTGTCCCCGAAGCTTTCCAATAGCGGAGAGCCTTATGAGAAGAGAGTTAATATCAATATATTAAAAGAGTTTGCGGATTATGAAAAATCAATTTTTAAATTCGTTGTAAAAGAGAGAGAGGATTTTGATGAAATCGAGGAATTAAGAAAAAAAATTGACATACCTTTGAGAAAAATTTATGTAATGCCCCTTTCGGATAAAAAGGATGAGATGGATTCTCTATCTTCCGATATTATAAAAATTGCGATGAAATACGGTTATAATTTTTCTTACAGGCTCCATATAGCATTGGGTATAAAATAATTTATTTTCAATTATTGATGGTTACGGGTGTTTTAATATCAATACAGGGGTTTTTGTGGGTAGTATGGAAACTTTAATGAGTTTTATCCTGATAAAAAAGTATTATTTTATTTATAAATAGAATTATTTGCTTTTAAAAATAATTTTAATTCTTGACAAAATCAAAATAAAATGTTTAATATTTATATTAAATCATATAAAGGAGGTTCTATGAATTTTCTGAAGGAAAGAATCAATTAT
>Ga0256835_1001500_pt1 | contig 13952 bp, 9 predicted proteins | sample PIR30metaG_FD_185972 | JGI IMG/M metagenome (GOLD analysis project Ga0256835, IMG submission 185972) | Hydrothermal vent microbial communities from East Pacific Rise, Pacific Ocean - PIR-30 | ecosystem: Environmental > Aquatic > Marine > Hydrothermal vents | place: Pacific Ocean: East Pacific...
CTCATCCCCTTCGGTGTTGATGTCGGGCCCCAGGTTTTCCGGCTCGCTCCAGCCGTCGGCGGTGCGAGTGACACGCCAGATGTCCTTCCCCCCGTAACCGCCCGGCATGTCCGAGACGAAATAGAGGGTCGAGCCATCGGCAGAGATGGCGGGATGTGCCTCCACCAGGCTGTCGGCCAGCAGGTTGAGCGGCTCGGGATCGCCCCACTCCTGGCCGTTGCGGCGGGAGACCATGATGCGGCAGCCCATCTTGCGGTGCTTGGCCATCTCACAGCGGGTAAAATACATCGTATTGTAATCGGCCGTGAACGAGGGCGTGCCTTCCTCCGCCTCGGTATTGACAGGCCCCTCGAGGGGTTTGGGTGTACTCCACTTCCCCTTGTGATCCTGCTGCGTCACGAAGATATCGGCAAAGTTCTGGCCGGTAGCCCCATGCAACTGCTTGCCCGTGGCATCGTCGCGGGTCGAGGTGAAATAGACCACCTTGTAGTCGTCGCGGGCAAAAGCCGGCGAATAGTCATCATCGCTTGAGTTGAACAACCGCATGTTCTCCACCACGTACCCTACCGGATGCTCCATCCACTCGAGCGAGCGCTCGCAAGCGCGAATGCCTTCGCTGCTGCGTGGATCGTTGGGTACCAGCTGACGATACTTGTTGAACTGCTCAATGGCCTCCTCATACTTGCCGTTCTTCATCATCTGCTGGGCATAATAAAGGATCACCACCGGATCGGGATACTTGCGTTGGATGGCCTTCTTATACCACATCTCCGCCTTCAGCGGCTCGTTGATGATCCGGTAGCACTCGGCCACCTTGAACACCACCTCTGTCTTCAGCTCACGGTTCTTGATGGCCGCATAGGCATCCTTGTACAGGTCGATGGCCTCATAGTACTCGCCCGCCGCGAACGCCTCGTCGGCACGTTCCAGTTTCTTTTTCTGGGCCAGGATCATCCCCCCGCCCACCATTAACACCAGTATGATCAGGATCAGTCGCTTCATCACATTCTGTCAACGAACTCATAAAAGTAAATATTTTTTCAGGCCAAAAAAAAAGTTGCCCCGAAAAGTCCGGGGCAACTCCTTGATCAACCATAAAACCAACAGATACGGACAAAACGCAGCTGTTCTCTTTTAGCGGGTGAAGAGCATCTCGCGGTACTTGGGCAAGGGCCACAGCTCATCGTCGATCACACGCTCAAGTTTGTCGACATGGTAACGGATCTTGTCGAGATAGGGACGTACCGTCTGGTCATACTTGAACGCCTTCTCCCTTTCATTTTCCAGCTTGTTGGCCACCTTACGGGCTTCCACCATCTCATACACCATTTTCTTGATCACGGAGACATGCGACGAGATCTCCCGGATCAGGTCGAGACGGTCGCCGATATGCTCCTTGTACTCCTCTTCGCCGAAGATCTCTTTCATCCCTTTGACGTTCTCAATGAGCTTGTTCTGATACTGCACCGCCGTCGGGATGATGTGATTGATCACCAGGTCGCCGAGGACACGGGCTTCGATCTGGATCTTTTTCGTGAATTTCTCGAATTCCACCTCGACACGTCCTTCGAGCTCGCGCTCGGTGAAGATCCCGTTCTCGATGAACACCTTGCGGGCCTGCTCGCTGAAGTAGGTGGAGAGCGATTCGGGCACACTGGTGATGTTGGTCAGGCCGCGGCGGGCTGCCTCCTCCTTCCACTCTTCGCTGTAGTTGTCACCCTCGAAGAGAATGTCTTTCGACTCTTTGATCATCTGCCGCAGCACCTGGAAGATGGCCTCGTCTTTCTTACGTCCTTTGGCGATGAGGGCATCGACGTCTTTCTTGAACTGTTTGAGTTGATATGCCAGGGCGCCGTTGAGGACGATCATCGGGGCGGCACAGTTGGCACCGGCACCGACGGCGCGGAACTCGAAGCGGTTGCCCGTGAAAGCGAAAGGCGACGTGCGGTTCCGGTCGGTGTTGTCGAGCAGGATCTCGGGGATCTTGCCGATACCCAACTTCAACTCGGTCTTCTTTTCAGGCGACATCTTCGTGGTGGGCACATTCTTCACCAGGTCGTCAAGCACCTTGCTGAGGGTGCTGCCGAGGAAGATGGAGAGGATCGCCGGCGGGGCTTCGTTGGCCCCCAGACGGTGAGAGTTACCGGCCGTCAGTATACTGGCCCGCAGAAGATCCTGGTTGTCGTACACGGTCTTCACCACGTTCACCAGGAAAGTGAGGAACTGCAGGTTGCTCTTGGGATTCTTGCCCGGCGACAAAAGGTTGACCCCGGTGTCGGTGGCCAGCGACCAGTTGTTGTGTTTTCCCGACCCGTTGATACCCGCAAAGGGCTTCTCGTGGAACAACACCTGGAAGTTGTGACGCCGTGCCACACGCTTCATCACATCCATGATCAACTGGTTGTGGTCGTTGGCCAGGTTCACCTCCTCGAAGATGGGGGCACACTCGAACTGGTTGGGTGCCACCTCGTTATGGCGGGTCTTGACGGGAATGCCGAGTTTATATGCCTCGATCTCGAAATCTTCCATGAAAGCCTTCACCCTTTCAGGGATCGAGCTGAAATAATGGTCGTCAAGCTGCTGGTCTTTGGCCGACTGATGACCCACCAGCGTACGCCCTGTGAGGATGAGGTCGGGACGGGCATTGTAAAAGGCCTCATCCACCAGGAAATATTCCTGCTCCCATCCCAGGGTGGCATAGACCCGTGTCACCTTCCTATCAAAATAATGGCACACCTCGGTGGCGGCCTTGTTGAGCTCGTTGAGAGCTTTCAGCAAAGGAGCCTTGTAGTCGAGGGCCTCACCGGTATAAGAGACGAACACCGTCGGGATACAGAGGGTGGTTCCCACCAGGAAGGCCGGAGACGACACATCCCAGGCGGTATAGCCCCGTGCTTCAAAGGTGTTGCGGATGCCCCCGCTGGGAAAACTCGAAGCATCCGGCTCCTGCTGCACCAGCAGCTCTCCGGAGAAACTCTCCACCGGCCCGCCAAAGTCGCCAAATTCGATGAAGCCATCATGCTTTTCGGCCGTACCATCGGTCAGGGGATGGAACCAGTGGGTGTAGTGCGTGGCGCCATTGTCAATGGCCCAGTCGCGCATCCCCGCTGCCACCTGGTCGGCCATCCTGCGGTCGATATGACTGCCTTCGGCAATCGCTTTCTTCACCGCACGATAAGCCTCCTTCGACAGATATTTTTGCATTTTCACCAGATCGAACACCTTCGTGCCGAAATAGACGGTCACCTCGTTCGACGGCGCCTCCACCTTCTTGGGCTGCCGTTTCAAGACCTCCTGGAATGCGATCGTTCTGAATTGTGCCATGAGTACAGATTTTTTTAGGTACGGCACAAAAATACATCTATTTTTTCAACAGATGCAAAAAATTAGGGGGTATTTTTGAAAAAATAATGCATTTTTTCGATTATACCCTTGTTTTTTCAGGGTTAATCCTGTTTTTTACATGTTTTGCATAAAAATACCCCCTCTCTTTCAAGAGGGGGCATGGGAAGTTCCAGGCAGGGTTCCTCTCCGGAGGCCCTGTTCTTCAGCGGTTCTTCCTTTTCAGTTTCCGGCTGATCTTGCGGATAGCCGTCTGGATCGATTCCTCGGGCTGAATCACATTGTCTTTCCCCCAAAAAGCGGGATCGGAAAAGGCCGAGACCTTCTCGATGAAGATCTCCCCGCTTCGGGCGGTCTCACGCCAGCGGGGTTTCACCACATTCCGATAATCCACATCCGTAATGGCCGCCTCTGAGGTGATGGTATAGTTCGAGCGGAACCACCTTTTCTCCCACTTGCAACTGAACCGGCTCTCCGTCCGCATGTAATTGAGCACCCATCGTTTGTGATCGTAACGGTACTTCACCAAATAGGAAGCTCCCAACACCTCCACCTTCAAACCGGCAGGTTTGCGGATCACCATATAATCCACTGCCTTGGCCAGCTGCTTGGGGCTCAGGCTGAACTCGATTCCGGAAAACGCCAGTGTCTCTCTGTCAAGGAAGATATTCCCTTTGTATAGAGGTATACTGACCGTGTCCTTCTGATCGAAATGGATCACCCAATTGCGGCGGCCGTCGATCATCACTTCTCCACCCATACTGAAATCATAGTAATTCCAAGCCGAGGGAGCAAGGATATCCCCCGGATGTTTCACCAGATCGAGCAGGACGATCGTCGCCGGCCCGCCTCGCAGTTTCATCATCAAGGTATCCTCGCGAGTCACATATTCCGCTTTCCTACCTTTATATATACGGACCCGGTCATCGGCCAGCCCCCCATACGGAGCCTTGTAGATATCCAGCACCGCTTCCCCCACCGAAAGATATTTGTTGCGTTTCCTGACCGTCTCCCGGTAAAAGGCAGTCATCATCGCCGCCTCCCTGCCATAGTTCTCCGCAATACGCGCCCGTGCCTGCATCAACAGTTCCAGCGGGTCGGTCTTCTCCACCACCACTGGCTCCAGAGGGATCACATCCGGCTGCAACCGGATCACATTGTCATTGCGCTCCAACAATTCCACCGGCACCAGCACGGTACGATACCCCATACTGCTGAACCCAACCTTCCGCCCTCTGTACCCTCCCGGCACCTTCAACAGAAAATATCCTTCAGCGTTGGATACCGTACCCACATGGGTTCCCGAAACAAACACCGAAGCGAACATCACAGGCTCACCCGTCTTGGCGTTCACCACACGGCCCGAGACGACCACCACTCCCGTCGTGTCCTGTACAACACCCCCGAAGAGCAGTCCTCCCGTCCCGAAAAAAAAAAACAGTAACAAAAACACCTTTTTCATCTCTCCCCTTTTTTAGGAAATTTATGAAATTTTTGCATCCTGAAAAAATCCTTTCCTCATCCGCAGGGATCCATCCCCAAAAAGCCGAATATTTTTTAAGATATGACATAAATCTGTTGGAGCATCCCTGAGAAAATCTATATTTGTGAAATCGATTTATTCTTTGAACCATCATTTTTGTCGTTCTACAAAAACCTACCACGATGAAAAGGAAACTGCTGACGGGATCACTTCTGTTCCTGTTCACCCCATTGTTATCCCTTGCCAGTGAAGCGGATCTGAACATCCCCGACATGCGGGAAAGCATCTTCCCGCGATTAGGAGGGGTGGACGGATGGGATTTGCTTTTTTACGGATTGGTATTTGTCATTTTTGGCTGGATCTTCGGGTTATGGACCTATGCAAAGATCAAAAAGATCCCTGCCCACAAGGCGATGTTGCATGTCTCGAACATCATCTATGAGACCTGCAAGACCTATCTGATCCAGCAGGGCAAGTTCCTGTTGATCCTTTTGGGGATCGTAGCCGTGGCCATCTTTTACTATTTCTTTGGTCTGAGCCATATGACCCTCCCGAAAGTGCTGACGGTACTGCTCTGGACGGTCATCGGCATTGCCGGTTCATACGGGGTGGCCTGGTTCGGCATCCGTATCAACACGCTGGCCAACAGTCGCACTTCCTTTGCAGCGCTGAAAGGCCGTCCGTGGGAGGTCACCTCCATCCCCCTGCGTTCGGGGATGAGCGTGGGCGTGCTGCTGGTCACGGTCGAACTTTTCATGATGATCTTCATCCTGCTCTTCATCGACCGTGACAGTGCAGGGGCCTGCTTCGTCGGCTTCGCCATCGGCGAGTCGCTCGGCGCCAGCGCCCTCCGCGTCGCCGGCGGGATCTTCACCAAGATCGCCGACATCGGCGCCGACCTGATGAAGATCGTGTTCAACCTACCTGAAGACGACCCCCGCAACCCCGGCGTCATCGCCGACTGCACCGGTGACAACGCCGGCGACAGTGTCGGCCCCACCGCCGACGGGTTCGAAACCTACGGCGTCACCGGCGTCGCCCTCATCTCCTTCATCGTCCTGGCCGTCGTAGGCACCGATTTCCAGGCCAACCTCATCGTCTGGATCTTCATCATGCGCATCATGATGGTCATCACCTCCCTGCTTTCTTACTGGATCAATGACATGATCGGCCGGGCCAAATACGGGAATCTGAAAGATTACAATTTCGAGGCCCCGCTCACCTCCCTCATCTGGATCACCTCGTTCGTCTCGATCCTCTCCACCTATCTGGTGAGCTACCTGCTCCTGGGAGGGGATATCCGTCTTGAGAACGGCACCGTCCTGACCGGACTGTGGTGGAAGCTCTCTACGATCATCAGCGTGGGCACGCTGGCTGCCGCCCTCATCCCCGAACTGACCAAGGTGTTCACCTCCCCCACCTCCCGTCATGTGAAAGAGATCGTCACCGCCTCCCGCGAAGGGGGCGCCTCGCTCACCATCCTCTCCGGCCTCGTCGCCGGGAACTTCTCGGCCTTCTGGGAAGGCCTGGCCATCGTCTTCCTGATGGCCGTTGCCTATTTTGTGAGCACCCTCGGCCTCGACGGGATCATGATCTTCCCCACCGTCTTTGCCTTCGGCCTCGTGGCCTTCGGCTTTCTCGGCATGGGGCCGGTCACCATCGCCGTCGACAGCTTCGGCCCCGTCACCGACAACGCCCAGTCGGTGTTCGAACTCTCCCGTATCGAGAAACTCGACAACATCGAAGAGGAGATCGAAAAAGACTTCGGCTTCAAGCCCGACTTCGAGATGGGGAAATATTACCTCGAATCGAACGACTCGGCCGGCAACACCTTCAAGGCGACGGCCAAGCCGGTGCTCATCGGAACGGCCGTGATCGGCGCCACGACGATGATCTTCGCCATCATCCTGTTGCTGAAGAAACTGGGACTCCTGCAGCTTGAGCTGCTCGACCCGCAGGTGATCCTCGGCTTCATCACCGGCGGACTGGTGATCTACTGGTTCACCGGCGCCTCACTGCAGGCCGTCACCACCGGCGCATACCGCGCAACCGCCTACATCAAGAAGAACATCAACCTCGACCTCGAGGAATCAAGCATCGAAGACTCCAAGTCGGTCGTACGTATCTGCACCAAATACGCCCAGAACGGCATGTGGAACGTCTTCGCGGTGATCTTCTCACTGACGCTGGCCTTCGCCTTCTTCGACCCCAACTTTTTCGTCTCCTACCTCATCTCCCTGGCCGTCTTCGGCCTCTTCCAGGCCATCTACATGGCCAACGCCGGCGGCTCGTGGGACAACGCTAAGAAGATCGTCGAGGTCGACCTCAAGGAAAAAGGCACTCCGCTCCATGAAGCCACCGTCGTGGGCGATACCGTCGGCGACCCTTACAAAGACACTTCCTCGGTGGCCATGAACCCCATCATCAAGTTCTCCACCCTCTTCGGCCTGCTCGCCGTCGAGATCGCCGTCCATATGCGGATGCTGGCGCAGAAGAACCAAACGACCGACTGGACCTTCATCATCGGGCTGATCTTCCTGCTCTTCGGCCTGGTGTTCGCTTACCGCTCCTTCTACGGTATGCGGATCCAAATAGAAGATGATAAGGAAGAAGAAGAAGAACAAAAAGTATAACGCCTTCAGTGTTTCCCTATGAAAAAGGTCCCGGTGTTTCGGGACCTTTTTTATTTTTCCTCTTCTTCTTCAAAATACCGCAACTCGATCTCCTCTCCATCGAAGACGGCATAAGAGAAATGTTCGAGCCAGTCGCCCAGTACGATCACACGCACATTCCCGGGCAGGAGGAAGTCGATCGGAAGATGACGGTGACCAAATACCATATAGTCGTACTTTTCTGTTTTAGCCAGCTCCTTGGCATACAGGAGCAGTTTTTCTTTGTCCTCGCCGAGGAAGGCGCCGTCGACACCTTTTTCCCCGCGTTCCGGATCGCGACGGGAGCGCGACCATTTATGGGCCAGCCAGGTGGCAAAGTTGGGATGCAGGCGGGCATAAAGCCATTGCAACACAGGGTTGATGAAGACTTTTTTCAAGAACTTGTACCCCTTGTCTCCAGGGCCCAGCCCGTCGCCATGAGCGATGTAGAAACGCTTGCCGGCGATCTCGGTCACCAGTGGCTGGCGGTGCACCTGCACCCCCAACTCCTGTGGAAAATAATCGAACATCCACACATCATGGTTGCCCGTGAAGAAATGCACTTCGATCCCTGCATCGGTGAATTCGGCCACCTTGCCGAGAAAACGGGTAAAACCTTTGGGGATGACATATTTGTACTCAAACCAATAATCGAAAATGTCGCCGACGACATAGAGTGCGGCGGCATGGGGTTTCACCTCCTCCATCCAGCGCACCACCTTACGCTCCCGTTCCAGGGGCGGCAGCGCCGTCGGCAGACCCAGATGCAGGTCGGAAAGGAAATATGCGTGCTTGCCCTTCTCCAAAACGTTCAATGATCAGTCGAACAACTGGCTCAGCTTGATCTGCAGGCTCTTGCCATGGAGATCCCGGGCCACCACCTGCCCTTGGTTGTCAAACAAGAAGTTTACCGGCGGCAATTGGACATTGTACTTGCGGGCCGCCTCAGAGGCAGGGTCCCAGACATTCACCCACGGCAACTCATCGAAATGCACCTGCCGCAGCCAGGCCTCTTTGTCACCATCGAGCGAGACCGCATACACCTCAAACCCTTTGGGATGGTATTTCTTATACAACTGCAGGATGTAAAGGTTGTCGGAGATGCTTTGCGTCGACCACGACGCCCAGAACGTTAGCAGGGTATAACGGTTCCGTTTCCATACTGAGGACAGCTTCACCGTATCCCCGTTCACATCCGGCAGGGCCAGGTCGAGATCGACCTCCTTGGCCTCGCGCAGCAGGCTCTGCATCCGCAGCTCATTGTAACGGGCCATCTCTTTTTTCAGATCCTGCATCAACGCCCGTGTCATTTTGGCCTCGGGATAATACTTTTTCAGCGTGTCGGCCACGATCTTCATATATTGCAGGTCCTTGATGTCGTAAAGCACATAGGTGTTGGCATCGATCTTCTGATAGAGGGCTTTGATGGCGGCAGGAGAGTGGAGATGTTGCAGGATAAAGCCGATGCTGTAACGGCGCTGGGCCTTCATCACCGCATTGTACAGGCTGTCGAGACGGGGTTTGAGGGTGTCGAAGCCGGGCTTGCCCATCCACTCCCGGTAGATGCGGGCGATCGAGTCGGTGCGGCGGACGGTCTCACGGAGACGGTCATCCAGTTCCTTCACCAGCACCGATCCTTCGGAACCGCTCACACGGTACCCTGCCGGCAGGAAGAGCGAGTCGGCCTCCACCCGGATGCGTTCACCCGGTTCGGCCAGCAGCGTGATGAAGTTGTTCGGAGTAAGGCGTAACAAGAAGAAGGTGGGCTCCTCCACCGGCACCTTGAAACGGAAATGCCCGTCGCGACCGGTCTTCACCGAGTCGACCGGGATCCCGCGATCGACCTCCAACCGGTCAAGATAGACCATCTGCTTCGGCGCCGCCGAAAGATGGCCGCTGATCACCACCATCGAACGACGATGACAGGCAGCGAACGACAACACTGCCAGGATGAGAAGGAATACTTTACGCATAATAGGACATTTTCATTGATTTATTCTCCGAAGATCTCTTTCAGTTTCCGTTCGAGGGCGATGCCCCGCAAGTTCTTGGCCAGGATCTTCCCGTCGCGGTCGAGGAGGAAGTTGGAGGGGATCGCCTGGATGTGGTAAAGCTTCACCACCGCCGACTGCCAGTACCCCAGGTCGCTCACATGATACCATTTGTCGAGGTGGTCGGCCCGGATCCCATCGATCCAGGCTTTGCGGGTGCGGTCGAGGGAGACCTGGAAGATCTCAAAGCCTTTCGGATGGTATTTCTCATACAACCGCACCAGGTTGGGATTCTCACGACGGCAGGGGGCACACCACGATGCCCAGAAGTCAAGCAACACCACCTTCCCACGGAGGGAAGAGAGATGCAGGGTGTCACCCTGAGGGTCGGGAAGGGCGATATCGGGAGGCACCTTGCCGATGCCCAGCAACTGCTCCTCGATCTCCTGTTGCCGCTTGCGGCTGCGTAACTCAGCCACCTGCGCATGGAACGTCACCACCGGATCGGCTTCCGGATACTTGAGATTGAGCACCGAGTCAATGCGCTCATAATATGAAAGGTCCTGCATCGGATCGATGAGGTAAGTCCCCGGAGCGATCTGCTGATAAAGCGCCAACAATGCCGCCAGCGACCCGCTGTGCTCGGTGATGAACCGTCGGGTGAAAGCCCGCTGTCGCGCGATGATCGCCTGCGAACGGGCCCGCAACTCCTTGACGATCTCACGGATACGGGGACTGTGAAGACTGTCCTGGTATATGCGGTTGAGCGCCTGCAAGGCTTCAATGTTCTTCTGCAAGGTGTCCCTGAACATTGAAAAGAGCCGGTTGTCCTCCGACCCCTCTACATCACATTCTTTTTCAATATTTTCATAACTGCCTTTCACCTGCAGCCGGTCGCCGGGATGCAGGATGATCATCCGCATATGATCCCGTCCGGCGCGGAGAATGCCGAAAGTGGGTTGCTCCAACTCCCCCTTGAAAGTAAAACGTCCCTGATCGTCCAGACGGGTGGAATCGACCGCCTCGATGTGGTTCCCCACCACCATCTCGAGGACAATGCTCTTGCCCGCTCCCCCCTCGAGTTCTCCTTCGATACGGTATCCTTGCCTGCTGCCACAGGATGCAAACAGCAATATCAACACCACAAGCCCGGTATGTTTCATCACTCTCATGATCTTCACGTTTGGTTCCAGAGAACGCAAATTTAACGATAATTCTTCATCCCTTCCTTTTTCTTTTTTTACGGACCGAGAATCCGAACCTCCCGAGTCTTTCGCCAAGGAGATAATAACTGCCATGCAGATAGGCGATCGGTTCGGTCTGCCGGAGGTCGAATGCCCCTGTGGTATGATCGAGATAACGCTCTTCGACATGCACTGCCACGATCCGGGCCAGGAACATATCGTGGCTGCCGAGGGGGATCACCTGCTCCACCTTGCATTCGAGGTTGACCGGGGATTCGGCGATCATGGGGGTATGGAGTTCCACGGGGGGGACAGCGGTAAGGCCGGTCTCTCGGAACTTATCGTAATCGCGGCCCGAACGCACCCCACACCAGTCGACCGCCCGCGCCATCTCCTGCGTTGTCAGATTGACCACAAACTCCCCTGCCTCCCGGATCAGGGCATAAGAATAACGCTCCTTCCGCACCGAGATCGACAGCATCGGCGGCTCACTGTTGATGGTACCCGTCCACGAGATCGTGATGATGTTGACCGGCCCCGGCGGAATGCCGCAGGTCACCAAAACCGCCGGCAACGGATACAACATGTTCCCCGGCTTCCACTTTACTTTGGCCATGGCATTTTGTTTCAGGTTTTCCGGAACTTCTCTCCAAAATTCTTAAAAGAAATCAATGTAACCAACTCTTTATTCTTTGATTACACTACATCTCCTACGTAGTAAGCTACGTAGGTTCCTACGTAGGCGATCTGGTGAATGTTTAAAACATTCACCGAATGGCAATGGCCGTCACCGGTAGGCAAATACGATCTGCGGCCGGCCTGTCACAACCTCTGTCCGCCGGTTATCCTTTTTTGTATTGGGCGACAGTATCCACGAACACATCAAAGAGAAAGGCCGTATCCGTCGGTCCGCCCGACGCTTCGGGATGGAACTGGGTGGAGAAGAAAGGTTTTTTCTTGTGCCGCATCCCCTCGTTGGTGCCGTCATTGATGTTGATGAACAGCGGCTCCCAATCGTCGGGCAAGGTATCGTTGTCGACGGCATAGCCGTGGTTCTGGGCGGTGATGTAGGCCTTGTCGGTCCCCACCTCCAGCACGGGCTGGTTGTGGCTGCGATGACCGTACTTCAGCTTGTAGGTGTCAGCACCGGCAGCCAACGAGAGCAGCTGGTTGCCCAGACAGATCCCGAAGATCGGCGTATCCTCCTTCAATGCCCCGCTCAGGTTCTGGATGGTCGTCTCACACAGCTTCGGATCCCCCGGACCGTTCGAAATAAAGAGGCCGTCATACTCCTCCTCCTCAACGGGATGATCCCAGGGTACCCGGATCACGGTGGTATCCCGCTGCAGCAGGTAACGGATGATGTTGTATTTCACCCCGCAGTCGACCAGCAGGATCCGGTTGCTGCCGTGGCCGTATACCACCTTCTCCCGGCAACTCACCTGGGCCACGAGGTTCTCTTTCGAAGGATCGTAAAAATCCACCTCGTTCTCATCGCCGAAGACGATCTTTCCCAGCATCGTCCCTTTCTCCCGCAATTTCTTGGTGAGCGCCCGGGTGTCGATGCCGAAGATGCCGGGCACCTCGTTCTCCTTGAGCCATTGTGCCAGGCTCCCCTGGGCGTTCCAGTGACTGTAACGAAACGAATAGTCCGACACCACCAGGGCCTGGATGTGGATACGGTTCGACTCGTGGAACTTCAGAATGCCGTTCTCCTCCTCTTCGCGAGGCGCTCCGTAATTACCCACCAGCGGATAGGTGAGCACCAGGATCTGGCCTTTGTACGAAGGGTCGGTGAGACTTTCCGGATAACCGGTCATGGCCGTGTTGAAGACCACCTCGCCGGAGACCGGCTTCTCACAGCCGAACGAACGGCCTTCCAGAACGGTGCCGTCCTCGAGGATCAAACGTGCTTTTCTTGCCGAGAGCGTATTCATGGGTCAGATCTTTTTCAATGCTTTTTGGATCCTGTCGAAAGCCTCTTCAACGATGCTGCGGGGTGTGGCCAGGTTGAGGCGGACGAATCCTTCTCCGCCGGGACCGTACATGGTGCCGTCATTGCCGCCGACGTGTGCCTCTTCGAGCATGAAACGCCGCAGGCGGCCGGCATCCATCCCCGTGGCACGGAAATCGAGCCACACCAGGTAGGTCGCCTCCACAGGCGACATGCTCACCCCTTCCATCTCTTCCACGTACCTGCGTGCCGTCTCCATATTGCCGGCCAGATATTCCAGCAGGGCATCCAGCCATTCCTCCCCCCCGGTATAGGCGGCGATGGAGGCTGTAATGCCGAAAAGGTTGCCGCCCGCAAGGTGCAGGCTCTCGATCACCTGGCGGAAGCGTTCCCGGACCCGCTCATCCGGGATGATCACCGACGAGGTGCTCAACCCCGCCAGGTTGAAGGTCTTGCTGGGGGCCATGCAGGTGATCGTCCGGGCGGCCAGCTCCGGGGAGAGCGAAGCCAGCGGCACATGTCGGCGGCCCGGCATCGTCAGGTCGGCATGGATCTCGTCGGAGACGATCAGCACATCATGTTCCAGGCAGATCTCCCCCAACCGTCGCAGCTCATCTTCGCTCCACGACCGTCCCACGGGGTTGTGAGGACTGCTCAGCAACAGCAACTTCGCCTCCCGCGCCTTACGGGCCAAGTCGTCGAAATCGAACGTATACCGCCCGCCCTCTTCGCGCAAAGGGTTGTTCACCAGACGGCGGCCGTTGAGCTCGACGGCATGAAAAAAGGGATGATAGACGGGCGATTGCAGGATCACGCCGTCACCCGGCTCGGTGAACGCCTGCACGGCCATGTTGAGGGCCGGCACAATGCCGGGCGTGTAAAGGATCCACGAGCGCTCCACCTGCCAGCCATGACGCCGCCCGATCCAACGGATGATGCTCTCATAGTACTCGTCGGGGCGGAACGTATAGCCATAAACGGGATGGTCCACCCGCCGCCGGAGGGCTTCCAGCACCGCCGGCGGCACGGCAAAATCCATGTCCGCCACCCACATGGGCAGCACATCCTCCCGCCCGAACACCTTCTTCAAACCGTCATGTTTGTAGGAAAACGTGCCGCGCCGGTCGATGATCCTGTCAAACCCGAAATCGTGCATCGCTCATTGATCGTTGCGGCAAAGATAAACCCAAAATCCGTAAAGAAAAAAGGGAGGTTTCACTTTCGCTGCAAGCGCTCACAGAGGGTGATGAACGCATCCGGAGCGAGCGCTTCGGCGCGCTGCCGCAACAACTCCGGCACAACAGGCTCCGGCGGCAACAGCTCCCGCAACGCATTGCGCAGGGTCTT
>Ga0256835_1001501_pt1 | contig 13947 bp, 15 predicted proteins | sample PIR30metaG_FD_185972 | JGI IMG/M metagenome (GOLD analysis project Ga0256835, IMG submission 185972) | Hydrothermal vent microbial communities from East Pacific Rise, Pacific Ocean - PIR-30 | ecosystem: Environmental > Aquatic > Marine > Hydrothermal vents | place: Pacific Ocean: East Pacific...
AAACGTGAAACGTGAAACGTGAAACGAAGGGGGGTGAGGATGTTAGGACGTCAGGAGGTGGGAGGGTGGGACGTCGGGGGGCTATCCGCCGAATCATGCGGCGGCGGTTCGCGGTGCCGGAGGACGGCGACGGACTCCGGTGGTCCTGCCGGGCGCGCCCCCGGTTCGATCCGGCTGCCGAAGCACATCCGGTCAGGGTCATCACCCAGTCGCCGCTGCTCCCCTGCGCCCCCTCTCCCCTGCGCCCCTGCTCCCCGGGCGGGTGGGGGCCGTCCTGACGTCTTCACGTCCTCCCCCCCTACCACCCCGCGCGCTTCCAGCGGGGCCATCCCCGGCGCCAGACCATCTGGCGGACCCGGGCCGTGGCGCCGTAGATCCGGATCACCCGCATCCGGGAGTGGCCGTCGGAGAGGTAGATGGAGCCCGGTGTGGCCGTGCCCCCGGCCTTGAGCGTGATGATGTCGCCGCGCCCGGCCCGGATGGGGTCCTCCAGGTCGCCCCGGAGGACGCCGTGGCCCGAGGGGTCCGGGACGGGCTCCCCGGCGAGGATGCCAGGGCCGGCGCCTCCGGAGGCCAGGCGGTGGACCTCTCCGGTGATGGTGTCGCGGCCGGAGCGGAGGTCGACCCGGTTCACGCCGTCCCCGTCGCCGTCCTCGGCGAGGAAGCACCGCCAGCGGCCGGCGTCGCGCTCGAAGACCAGGGCCATGGCGCGGCCCCGGGCCACGGAGAGGGCCCGGCCCCGGACGATGAGGCCGCAGATGATCCGGGCGGCGCGCTGCAGGGCCGCCTCGCGGCGGAGGTTCTGGACGGCGGGGAGCGTCACGGCGGTCATGGTGCCCACCAGGGCGAGCACGGTGAGGCCCTCCAGGAGCCCCTGGCCGAGTTCACGGTGGTGTCGGTGGTGGATGTGTCGCATGGTCATCCTCCCGGCGGGATGAAAAAACGCGGCCACGTGGGCCGCGTTCCCATCCACGCTGCTGTGTTGTCGTTCAGTCCTTCGACTCCGCTCCGGCCTTCTTCGGCCGGCGCGGCAGGCGGATCTTCTCCGTGAGTGTGGTGGGACCCTTCACGGCGAGGTAGGGCCTCATGTTGGCGAGGGCCTTCTCGCCGATGCCCCGCACCGCCACCAGCTCGTCCACCTTCTTGAAGGCGCCGTTGGCCTCGCGGAAGGCGACGATGCGGGCGGCCAGGGACGGACCCACCCGGGGCAGCAGCTGGAGCTGCTCCACCGTGGCGGTGTTCAGGTTGACGACGCCGGTGGGGGGCTCGGCGGACCACCCGGGGGCGGCCAGCGCGAGCAGGCTCACCAGGAACACCACCGTGGGAATCGCGCGTCGGATCATGGTCTGCTCCTTTCTCGTGGGTTGACGTTCGGGGCTTCGGGCCGGGTGTCTCAGGTGCCTGTCATGGGGCCTCCTTTCGGTTCGCCCCCTTCGAGGGCAGCATCCATGCCAGGTGACGGTAAACGACATAAATTCTTTTTACTCAGTTGCCTGCAGAATCCGAAGCCAGGGCCTCGAACGTTGGGGTGACAGAAGGTTCTGTCACCCCTTCCCCTGGCAGTTGAGAAGTGGAGGTGTATGAATATTCTCCACTGTCAAGCTGCTATACTCCCGCGGTCATGTGGGATCGGAACGGTTTTTCCGCCGTGTTTTCCGGGGTTTCCGGGCGGAGGGGTGCCCATGGGCGCTGAGCTGGCCCTGGTGGTCTCCGGAGCCTCGGGCACGGTGCTGGCCCGGCGCCTCGCCGAGCGGGCCCTGGCGGAGGGCGTGGACGCGCTCCACCTGGTCATGAGCGGACCCGCGGGCCAGGTGGCCGCCCACGAGCTGGGACCGGAGTGGAGCACCGCCCGGCGCTTTGCCGAGAGCCTGGGTGACGACCGGGTGCGCCCCTGGGGCGAGGAGGAGCTCATGGCTCCCATCGCCTCGGGCTCCCACCGCCTGGCGGGCGTGGTGGTGCTGCCCTGCTCGGCGGGCATGGCCGGGGCTCTGGCGGGAGGGGTCTCCCGCGGGCTCGGCCAGCGGGTGGCCGACGTGGCATTGAAGCAGCGCTGGCCCCTGGTCCTGGGGGTCCGGGAGACCCCCATGTCCCCCGTCCTGCTCGAGAACCTGCTCCGCCTGGCCCGGGCGGGGGCGCACATCGTGCCGCCGCTTCCCGCCTACTACCTCAGGCCCGACCCCGGCACGGCCTGGGAGGCCTTCCTGGACCACTACTGCGCCCGGGTCCTGGACCTGGTGGGGCTGGGCACCGTCCCGGGGGAGCTCCGGTGGAAGGGGTAGGCACCGCGGGAGGCGGGCTCTGGTACGGACTCCGCGAGACCGCGGAGATGATCAAGCTCCAGCACACGGTCTTCGCCCTGCCCTTCGCCGTGATCTCGCTGGTCACGGCCACGGGAGCGGGGTGGCCGGCACCGCGGGTCTGGCTCTGGGTGCTGGTGGCCATGGTGGCGGCGCGGACCGCGGCCATGACCTTCAACCGGATCGTGGACGCCGACATCGACGCCGCCAACCCGCGTACGGCGGGCCGGGCGCTCCCAGCGGGCCGCCTCTCCCGCCGCTTCGCCTGGGTGGTCACGGTGGCTTCGGCCCTCGTCTTCGTCGCAGCCGCGGGACAGCTCAACCGCCTCTGCCTCCTGCTGTCCCCGGCGGCCCTTGCGGTGCTGCTGGGCTACTCCTTCACCAAGCGCTTCACGCCGCTGGCGCACCTGTGGCTGGGCCTCGCCCTGGGGATCTCCCCGGTGGGGGCCTGGCTGGCGGCCTCCGGGCGTTTCGCCCTGCCGCCCCTGGTCCTGAGCGGGGCCGTGATGCTCTGGGTGGCGGGCTTCGACGTGATCTACTCGCTGCAGGACGAGGGCTTCGACCGCGAGCACGGCCTGGAGTCCATCCCGGCCCGGCTTGGCGCCCGGCGCGCCCTGGCCGTGGCCCGGCTGCTGCACCTGGGGGCGCTGGCCGGTTTCGCGGCCTTCGCCGTGCTGGCGGGCGGTGGCCCGTGGCGCCTCCTCGCGGTGGCCCTGGCCGGCGCGCTGCTGGCCTGGCAGCACCGCCTGGTGCGCCCCGGCGACCTCTCGCGCGTGGACGCCGCCTTCTTCACGGCCAACGGGGTGCTCTCCCTGGCCATGTGCGTCCTCTTCCTCTTTGCTAAGATCGCTCCCGGCCCATGAGTCCGCACATCCCCTTCCATCACCGGCACATCGCCATCGAGGGCCCCATCGGGGTGGGCAAGACCTCGCTGGTGAAGCTGCTGGCCCGCCGCTTCGAGGGCGTGATGGTGCTGGAGGACATCGAGAACCCCTTCCTCCCGGCCTTCTACGAGGGGCGTCCCGGCGCCTCCTTCCAGGTGCAGATCTACTTCCTGCTGTCGCGCTTCCAGCAGCAGCGGGAGATCGCCCAGATGGACCTCTTCCACAACCTGGTCCTGGCCGACTACAGCTTCCCCAAGGACCGGATCTTCGCCTACCTCAACCTGGACGACGACGACCTGGCCATCTACGAGAAGCTCTACCCGGTCCTGGAGCAGGAGGTTCCCAGGCCCGATCTGGTAATCTACATGCAGGCCTCGGTGCCGGTGCTCATGGAGCGCATCCGACGCCGGGGCCGGGATTTCGAGACGGGGATCGATGCCGACTACCTGAAACGGCTCAGCGAGGCGTACTCCTACTACTTCTTCCACTACCGCGAGACGCCATTGCTGGTCGTGAACACCGACGACATCGACTTCGTCAACAATCCCGCCGACCTGGACGCCCTGGTGGACCAGATCGCCCGGTGCCGGCGGGGAACCCAGGTCTACGTGCCGCTCGGATCCCGAGGGACCGAGACGCCCCCACGGACCACCGGGGAGGAGTCACCGTGAGATCGCGGGCGGCCGGATGGAGGCTGTGCCATGCGGAAGACGGTGACGGTTCCACGGGTCCGGGCCGCCAAGGGTAACGACCCCCTGGTCATGATCACCGCCTACGATGCGCCCACGGCGCGCTGGGCGGAGGCTGCGGGCGCCGACATGATCCTGGTGGGCGACTCGCTGGCCATGGTGGTGCTCGGGCACGAGACCACGCTCCAGGTCACCCTGGGCGAGATGATCCACCACGCCAGGGCGGTCATGCGGGTCAGCGAGCGGTGCCTGGTGGTGGGCGACCTCCCCTTCGGGAGCTACCAGGTGGGCGTGGAGGAGGCGGTCCGCTCGGGGATCCGCTTCCTGAAAGAGGCCGGCGTGCATGCGGTGAAGCTGGAGGGCCGGTGGCCGGACCGGGTGGAGGCCCTGGTGCGCTCGGGCATCCCCGTCATGGGCCACCTGGGGCTCACCCCCCAGTCGGTGAACCAGCTGGGCGGCTATCGTGTCCAGGGGCGGACCGTCGAGGACGCCCGCCAGCTCCTCGCCGCCGCCCGGGAGCTGGAGGCCGCGGGCTGCTTCGCCCTGGTGCTGGAGGGCGTCCCCGCCGAGGTGGCCGCGGAGGTGACGCGCACGGTGGGCATCCCCACCATCGGCATCGGGGCGGGCGTGGACTGCGACGGCCAGGTGCTGGTGGTCCACGACCTCCTGGGGATGAGCCCGCCGCCCCGGCCCCGCTTCGTGGCGCCCTACGCCCGGCTGGGCGACGGCGCCGTGACCGCCATCTCACGGTGGGCCGCGGACGTGCGGGCGCGCCGGGTGCCCACGCCGGAGCAGAGCTACCACCTCAAGGAACGCGACGCCGGCACCTGGCGGCGGCTGTTCATCCAGGAGGCCTGATGGAGACCCTCAGCACCATCGCCGCCGCACGCCGCCGCCGGGAGGCGGACCGCCGCGAGGGCCGGACGGTGGCCTTCGTCCCCACCATGGGCTTTTTGCACGAGGGCCACCTGGCGCTGGTGCGCCGCGCCCGGAAACTGGGCGAGGCCGTCTGGGTCTCCATCTTCGTCAACCCCACCCAGTTCGGTCCCGGAGAGGACTTCGAGCGGTACCCCCGCGACCTGGAACGGGACGCGGCCCTGCTCGAGGTCGAGGGGGTGGACGTGCTCTTCGCGCCCACCGTGGAGGAGATGTACCCCACGAAGCCCGTGGTGCAGGTGGGCTTCTCCGGCCTCGACGCCGTGCTCTGCGGGGCCAGCCGGCCGGGCCACTTCGCCGGGGTGGGCCTGGTGGTGGCCAGGCTCTTCAACATCGTGGAGCCCCACGTGGCCGTCTTCGGCCAGAAGGACGCCCAGCAGGCGCTCCTGATCCGGCGCCTGGTGGAGGACCTCTCCTTCCCCGTGCGGATCGAGGTGGCCCCCACCGTGCGCGAGCCCGACGGACTGGCCATGAGCTCCCGCAACGCCTACCTCTCGCCGGAGGAGCGCGCGGCGGCGCCCGTGCTGTACCGCGCGCTCCGGGCCGCCCGGGCCGCCATCCTGGCGGGCGAGCGCGACCCCCTGGCCGTGGAGGCCCTGCTCCGGGGCCGGGTGGAGTCCGAGCCGCTGGCGCGGCTGGACTACGCCGCCTGCGTGGACCGCCAGAGCCTGAAGCGGCCGGAGCGCATCGACGGGCCCGTGCTGCTGGCGCTCGCCGCGCACCTGGGCTCCACACGGCTCATCGACAACATCCCCGTGGACCCCCCGCTGGAGGCCAGCCCATGATGTTCCGCACCTTCCTGCGCGCCAAGATCCACCGCGCCACCGTCACCGGGGCCGACCTGGACTACGTGGGCTCCGTGACCCTCGACCCCGAGCTCATGGAGGCCGCGGACCTGGACCACCTGGAGCAGGTGGACATCCTGGACGTCACCAACGGCGCCCGGCTCACCACCTACGCCCTCCGGGGCACCCCCGGCAGCGGCGAGGTGCGCATCAACGGCGCCGCCGCCCACCTGGTGCAGCCCGGCGACCTGGTGATCATCGCCGCCTACGTCGCCCTCGACCGCAGCGAGATCCCCGCCCACCGCGCCCGCATCGTCCTGGTGGACGAGCACAACCGCATCACCGAGGTGCGGGAGGACGGCCCGGCGGTGATGGGAGAGAGTGGCAAAAAGAAGTGAGGTAGGGGTAAGGAGTTGGGGGGCGAGGAGTGAAGAGGGGTAGGGAAGGGTCTCCTCGTGGGGCTTGCAGGAAGTGTGGATGCCCCGGCGAGAGCCGGACCCAAAGGCGAGATGAGCACCACCCGGTGACAGGCCGCTGGGCGAAGTGTTGTGACGGTTTCTTGCGGTCGCCTGCCGTTCCCCCTACGATGAGATGTGATGAGACGATACAACTTTCTTGTTTCCCGACGTCGGCCGGCGGTTTCCCGCGCATTGCCCGACCGGGAAACAGGAGGTATCTGGCCTCACACGCCACGGACACTTCTTGCCAATTTGGGTGCCACTGTCAACGAGGTCGTTGTGAACCGACAGCGACCAGGCGCCCGGACGTGCTCCGCAAGAGGAGTGCAGACCCTCCGGCCATCTGGCTGCCGTGCCTTGCAAGAGCTGAAAACGAAACGCTCGGTGATCCAACAGCGACATGAGGCAAGTGATGTGCAGCGCGCGCGGCTTCTCGAGGGTACGGCATCGTGACGGCAGCTGCCCGCCCCCGTGCGTCCTCTGCGAAGGGGCGGAAGGTGGTCATGAAGATCACCGCAGGCAGGAAGCGGCAGATCGCCAACCTGGCTGCCGCACTCGCCGACATCGCACCGGCCACCACCCCGGGCAGCGGTTTCTGCGTGGAGAAGGTGGCCAGGGAGATGGGCCTCAAGCGATACTGGAAGAACCAGCGCAACAAACGAACCACAATTGCACATCTCCTGGAGCAAGTCTTCCGTTACCATCCTCGCAAACCAAAGAAAAGAAGCTTGTCCTCGAGATCGTCCGCAGAGGCGTCCTGTGGAAGGCCGGCAAGGGCCAGACCGTGACTGGCGAGCAGCTCAAAGCGGTCATCGCCCCCATGGAGGCCCTGGGCTTCAAGATTCGCAGGGAGATCGAGGCCATCGAGATTCCCGAGCCGAGCTCAGTTCGTCCACCTTCCCGCGATCTCTTGACAGCCCTCGACCGTCTCGATCTCCACCCGGCACTCCAGGATGACATCACCGAGATGTTCCGCGACGGTCACCTCAACGAGGCCGTTCGCAAGGCCCTCGAACGCTTCGAGAAGCTGATCCAAGACACCATCGATGACCACAGGACCTCCGGGCGCGATCTCATGGCTCGGGCATTCGGCGGCGACCCACCCCCAATCCCTCTCAACGGGCTAAAGACGGCCAACGACCGGAGTGAGCAGGAAGGGTTCAGGTTCCTCACCATGGGCGCCATGTCCGGCATGAGAAACCTCTACAGCCACGGCGACGTGCCGCAGATGTCCGCGACAGATGCCATCGAACGCCTCGCTTTCGTGAGCCTCCTGTTCAAGCGAGTCGGCAGGGCTATGAGCGACCAGGGGAGCGGTGCGTCATGAGCACGGATGCGCCGCGTCTTCCGGGCCACACCTCCGGGCTGACGATGCTCGTGGAGTGGGCGAACGGCCAGGACCTCTGGGTTCGGAAGCTCGTTGGCGAGGTCATCGAGTCACGCCGCCGTCTCTCGGACGAGCGCATCGGGGCGATCTACGAGTTCCTTCTTAAGGAAAAGCGGCTCACGGACGGAGAACCCGAGGACGTGGGATCGCTGAGGGCGAGCAGCGTGGAGGGCGCTGAGCGGACGCCGATACGGCTCCTGAAGCTCAGGCATATCGCAAACGTCAACGCCCTGGCTCGGGATCAGGAGATCGAGTTCCACCCGCGCCTGACCATTTGCTTCGGAGAGAACGCAAGCGGGAAAACCGGCTACGTCCGAATCCTCAAGCACGCAGCGGCCGTGCGCACATCGGAGACCGTGCTGCCGAACATCTACAATCCGGGTTCATCGGGCGATCCGCACGCGGAGATCATCGTTCAGGTCGGCGAGGAGCAATGCACACTCGACTGGCGCGGGGAGCACGGTGTCGAGCCGCTCACGCGCATCGACGTGTTCGATGCTCGGGGGGCCGTAGTTCATCTTGAACGGGATCTCAGTTACGCGTACACCCCGGCTGACCTATCGTTGTTCCCCCTCGTCATGGATGGGATCGAGAGGGTGCAGGCCAAGCTCGATGAAGCTAGAAGGGAGCGGCAGCCCGGAGTGAACGCGTTCGTCCACCGGTTCGATAGAGAGAGCAACCTTTATGCCAAGGTCGAAGCTCTCGGACCTTCAACCAACCTACAAGAGCTCGAAGCTGCTGCCCGGATTAATCAAGAAGAGGAAGCGATGCTCCCGGGGCTGCGTGACAAGGTGGAGGTACTGCGTTCGGCGACGGTGCGGCAGCAGATCCAACGCGCCGAGGAGGAGCGTGAAGCGTACGAGCAAGTGCACTCGATCGCCGAGACGATCGTGGGGTTCGATCCGGAGGCATATGGCAGGGCTCTCGCGGTCCTTCGCGATGCCCGCGAGGCGCACGAGCGCGCGACGCGTCAAGCGTTTTCCGAAGAGTCTGTGCCCGGCATTCTCGGCGACGCGTGGAAGGAGTTTGTCGAAGCGGCCGAGGAGTATATCCGCCAAACTGGCCTGGATCCGTATCCTCGTGCGGGGGAGCCCTGCGTGTACTGCCGTCAACCGCTCGGTGACGCTGCCGTCGCGCTGCTCCAGAAGTACCGCGATTACTGCAACGCGGAGCTTCGGAAAGCCGTCGAGGAAGCACGACGATCCGTCGAGGCGTTGACGGGGCCTGTTAGGAAACTCGCCGTGGACGACGCGGCGGCTGGGATCGAACGCTTGGTCCAGGCGACAGAGGATCCTGCAAATCCGCCCCCGCCATTGGCCATGGCGCGGAGGTGTATTGCCCAAGCGCGTCAGATGCAGGCGGCGCTGGCGGCGGCGCGAGAATGCCCCGGGTTACCTGAAGAGTTGGTGCACGCCCCGGCGGTGCTCAAGGCTGCCAAAGAGTCGATTGACCAGACTCTCGCCGATCTCCGCAAGCAGGGCGCGGAGCGGGATCTCGCGCTCGCGGAGCAGGAGACGCGCTTGCGGGATCTCCAAGCCCGCCTGACCTTGCATCAACTCCTTCCCGAAATCCGTAGCTTTGTAGAGGCGGCTTGCTGGGCGGACCGCGTGCGCACACTTCTGGGCCGATTCCAGACGATGAAGCGCAACCTCACTAAAACGGCTAAACGCGCCAGCAACGAGGTGATGAACCGGCAGTTTCAGGCCCTCTTCGAGGCCGAGTGCGCCGCACTCCGCGCTCCGAGAGTGAACCTCGACTTCCCCGGCCGCGAAGGGGAGGCACGGAGGCGCAAACTGCTGACACCGGAGCACGGCCTCGGGGAGATTCTTTCCGAAGGGGAGCAGAAGGTGATTGCGCTGGCGGACTTCTTAGCTGAGGCTTCGCTCAAGCCTGACCGATCTCCGATCGTTTTCGACGACCCCGTCACCAGTCTTGATTACAAACGGCTCCGCCATGTCGTCAATCGGATCGTTGATTTATCCGCAGAACGGCAGGTGATTGTTTTCACGCACGACATCTGGTTTACAGCGGAGATGCTCGCGCAGTTCCGGAATGGTGAAGATGGGTACAAGGCGTACGTAATCCACGGCGATGGTCGTGCTATTGGTGAGGTGGCAGCAGGGACTCCAAGGACGGACTCGTTCACGGATCGGAAGAATCGAATTGAAAGGACCATTCGCGAAGCGGAAAGCGCACGAGGGGAAGAAAGGCTGGCGCTGATCGAGCGTGGGTACGACGAGCTGCGTGGTGCGTGCGAGGTAGTTGTGGAGAAAGACCTCCTACGCGATGTGGTTGGTCGGTTCAGGCCGAATGTGAAGATGGGGAACCTCCGGAGAATACGAGGAGAGTTGCTACAACAGGCTATCGATCGCGTGTATGACATCTTCGAACGGTGTTGCCGGCACATTCCATCGCATTCCCAGCCGCTATCGACGCTCGGGGCTCGACCGACGCTGGAAGATCTGCGGCGGGACTGGGAAGATCTCAGGGAAGTCCGTAAGGAGTACCTCGGATGACCGTCACGGTCCTTCACATCGCCCAGCACTGCACGTCAGTGTTCACCAGGAGCATACGGGCAGCGGAGATCACGGTTGTTGGTTTTGGGGTTAACCCTGTGTCCCCCCACCGCCGGGCATCCAGCATTATCTTTGCCAGCATGTCGCTCGAACGGGCTTGGGCGGCCGTCAATACGGAAGGAGGACCCGAATGCCTAAGAAAGCCACCAGCAAGAAAGCAGCATCCGCAGCGTCGAAGACGCTTCGTAGCACGGCGACGGGGAAGAAGTCGAAAACGGCAGCGGGAAGCGCTCTCTCCCAGCGGAAGGCGCCGAAGAAGGCGACCTCTCCCAGTGCGGCTTCGGCGGCCTCGAAGACGCTCCGTGATGGCCGAACCAGCAAGGCCTCCAAGAGCGCCGCTGGCTCGGCACTTTCCCAACGTGAGAAAACGAAACGGAAGTGAGGTTGAGAAACAGTGGTCAAGTTCCGGGACGACATGATTGCCAAACGAGCGCTTTCCATCGCCGAGGAGGCGAAGCAGGTGGAGCCGGGTGGCAAGGTGTCGTTTTCGGGCTTCGAGTTCTACGGTGCTCTCGGGCTCCTTGAGGATTGCGTCGACTTCCATCCCGAGATCCCGCAATCGGAGGTGAGAGGCTTGGTGTGGGGAAGCCTGGTTGAATGTGCAAGGTCAGGGAAAATCACCGCGGACCGTTTCCTCCCAGTAGCGAAGAAACAGGAGTTGGGATTGCTGCGCAGGAAGAAGCGACGGTACGTTGTGATCACCAGCCTGTCAGCCAGCCCGTCCCTCGAGCTCCACGGTTCGCGATCATTTAGGGCATCGATAACGTTGCCCGTACGCCTTCCTCGACGCTTCGAGGCTGAACGGACGAGGATCATGAAGCGGGCCAGACAGTCCTTGCACGCCTCGCCACCAGAGAAATACAGGCCCGTGCGGATTAGCGCAATGGCCCGGTCGATGGATGAGGCAGCGGACGTCGCTCTCAGGGCGTTCGATACGTTGCGCGGGATCTGGAACCTGGCCCGGAACCTCGCCCGCGGCCAGCGCGAGACGGTATCGGGAAAAAGGAAGCCCGTGAACGGATTCCTTCTTGGGCCTGTCCATACGGTCCATCTGCCGTCGGGAGCAATCGAGCGTGAGCGGTGGTGGTACGAGCCGGATTATTGCGGTGGGATTTCCCCTGTCGGTCCTGATGAACGGCTTGAGAAAGCGATCCACAGCGTTCAAAGGTACATCTTGAAGAGGCTTTCAAAGATATCGTATCGCTCAGATCTCGAGGAAATGATCCGCCGGTACAACGAATCTCTCGACGAGAGATCATGGGAGACGGCGTTCCTCAAACTATGGTACGTGCTTGAGCTTGGCACGGATAAACCAAAGTACTTTACGGATGTGACCCGCCGGGTGGCTTCATTGTTCCGCGATTGGGAATGGCATCGCGCTGTGCTCAACGACCTTCGCGAACGCCGGAACTCGATGATCCACCGTGCCGAGTCGTTCGAAACCATAGAACGGCTTCTTTACTCGTTGAAGGAGTACGCCGAGCGCCTCGTGCTGTTCCATCTTACTAAGGCAGACGAAACCCACCAGACCGAGTCGCCAAGGCTCCGATGGCCAGTCATCGGTGCAAGAACGCCCCGGCAATCTTGAGATTGCCAGTCGTCCGTGTCGGGATGCTTTCCTTCGCCTTGGTAATCTTGGTGATCGCTTCGACTCCCTGGCCGAGGCCGGCGAGTTCCTCAAACTTCCCGCGGATGTCCAGACGCTCCGTAAGCGGATGGATCTCTACGACCTTGCTCTCAAACTCAGGGGGAAGAATCCATGACACAACGCCGATCACGTTGCGTTGCAAGGCTCCAGCGTCACCAGGAGGTTACGATTGAAGACTCTTGATCCCATCGACGTCCAGCAATTGGCAGAGGGCCAGGATCTCGAGGTCAAGAAGGCTGCGGGGAGGGATGGCCGGGGGAAACTGCCGCGGAGCGTCTTCGAAACCTACTCGGCCATGGCCAACACGACGGGTGGCGTCATCTTGCTAGGGATCGAGGAAAAATCCCACCGTACTTTCCGGGTCCATGGGATCAAGGATGTCGATGGCGTGCTGACGGAGCTGTGGAACGGGCTGAACGATCGTGATCAGGTCAGTATCAATCTCCTCAAGCCGGAATCCGTGGAGGTCCTCGAGGTCGCTGGAGAAGCGGTCATCCGGATCGGGGTTCCCCGGGCACGGAGGACCCAGAGACCGGTCCACGTGGGCCGGAACCCTCTGACCGGCACCTTTAGAAGGGGCCATACTGGGGACTATCGCTGCGATGAAGAAGCCGTTCGACGAATGCTTGCGGAGCGGGTAGAAGAATCGCGGGATGCAAGGATCCTCAAGGGTTTCGGCACGGAAGACCTGGACGCATCGACGATCGAGACCTACCGGACTCTGTTCCGGGCCACGAAGCGGGATCACCCCTGGCTCGTGGCGTCTGATGCCGAGTTTCTCCGACTCATCGGAGCCGTGGGCCGTGACCGGGAAACGGGGGAAGAGGGCATCACACAGGCCGGACTCCTCATGTTCGGGAAGCTCCGTTCGATTCTCGACGCCTTCCCGTACTACGTTGTGGATTACAGGGAGCTGCCTTTCCCGGAAGACGAAGGGCGGTGGCTGGATCGGCTGACGACGGATGGATCCTGGCCCGGCAATCTCCTGGAGTTTCACCTCCGGACCATGAAACGCCTGGTCCAAGATCTGAAGATCCCGTTTCGTCTCGAGGGCGCAAGCCGGCGGGACGAGGCGAGGGTTCACGAGGCACTCCGGGAGGCGTTGACCAACACCCTCATCCACGCGGATTATTCCGGGAGTATCCCGATCCTCGTCATCAAGCGGTCCGATCTCTTCGGCTTCAGAAATCCCGGTGTGATGCGGATACCGGTGGAAGAGGCGTCGCGAGGAGGATTGAGCGATTGCCGGAACCGGAACCTCCAAAAGATGTTTCAACTCATCGGCCTCGGCGAACAGGCGGGCTCCGGTCTGCCGACGATCTTCCGAGCATGGCGGGAAGAGTCCTGGCGAGCCCCGGATCTCAGGGAGCGATACGACGTGGAATCTACCGTGCTGACCATGCCCATGGTCAGTCTTCTGCCGCCAGAGATCGTCGAGGCTCTTCGTGAACGTTTTGGCGATGAATTCGACGGGCTTCGGTCTGTGGAGCGGCTTGCAGTGGTGACGGCTGCCGCGGAAGGGCACGTGAACCACGCTCGTCTACGGGAGATCAGTGACGAACATCCCCGGGATCTCACCATGGTACTTAGTGGTCTCGTGAAAAAGGGCTTCTTGGAATCTCGGGGAGCGACCCGCGCGACCACGTATTCTCTTGCCGGCGGGGAGGCGTTTGTTCAAGAGGAGAATCTGTTCCATTTGCTGGGGAATCAGTCGCCAACATCAGGAGAGAGCTCCGAACATTTGGGCAGAAGCTCCGAACATTTGGGCAGAAGCTCCGAACATTTGGATGTTCTGGGGGACGAGAGACTCCTCGCTGTGGCGGAACCGGTGCGTTCAAAGGGGAAGGCGCCAAAGCATCTTGTGGAGGACGTCATCGAGAAACTGTGCACAAGCCGGTTCCTCAACATTCAAGAAATTGCAGCTCTTCTGGACAGGGCACCCGAAACAATCCGGATCCACTACATCAATCCGATGGTACATGCCGGTCGCCTTCAATTGCGGTATCCCGGTCAGAAGAACCACCCCCAACAAGCATATGGAAAGGCAGGGGAGCACTGATGCGCACCGCTTTCAGCATTGGCAATTTCAGGGCCTTTACCGAAACGCAGCGCACTCCCCTCTGGCCAGTTACCATGATCGTTGGGTTCAATGCGTGCATCCCCCCGACTTTGACACCTGGCGGGAGAATTTTGGGGTACGGTGGCGGTGGTGATTGATTCTTTGGGTGGGGATGGTGGGGAGTGCGTGTAGTACCGGAACCGGTATTGACACGGTTGGCGGCTGTGA
>Ga0256835_1001503_pt1 | contig 13931 bp, 17 predicted proteins | sample PIR30metaG_FD_185972 | JGI IMG/M metagenome (GOLD analysis project Ga0256835, IMG submission 185972) | Hydrothermal vent microbial communities from East Pacific Rise, Pacific Ocean - PIR-30 | ecosystem: Environmental > Aquatic > Marine > Hydrothermal vents | place: Pacific Ocean: East Pacific...
AGGAGGCGAAGGGGCGAGGGTCCAAAGGGCGAAGGGGCGAGGGAGCGTGGGGCGAAGGGGCGAGGGAGCGTGGGGGCGCATGCCTGGCCGTCCCCAGCGCGGCGGGTCGGCCAGGCGAAGCGCCGGACGGGCTAGAGGTTCTTGCGGGCTCCGCCGAGCTTCATGGTCTCTTTTTTGCGCAGGCGGATGGATTGGGGGGTCACCTCCACCAGCTCGTCGTCGTTGATGTATTCCATGGCCTGCTCCAGGGTGAAGCGCCGGGGCGGGATGAGGCGCAGGGCCTCGTCGGCCGCCGCCGCCCGTATATTGGTGAGCTTCTTCTCCTTGGTGATGTTCACCGCGATATCGTTGGGGCGCGAGTTTTGCCCCACGATGAGGCCGGGGTAGGCCGGGTCGCCCGGCTCCACGAAGATGGCCCCGCGCGGCTGCAGGTGGTAGATGGCGTAGGCCACCGCCTTGCCGGAGCGGTCGCTCACCAGCGAGCCGCCCGCCCGGCCGGGGATGGGTCCGGCGTGGGGGGTGTGGCCGATGACCAGGGTGGTGAGGATGCCGCTGCCCCGGGTGTCGGTGAGAAACTGGGAGCGGTAGCCGATAAGCCCCCGGGTGGGCACCTCGAACTCCAGGCGCACCCGGCCCAGGCCGTTGTTGAGCATCTTGGTCATCTTGCCGCGGCGGGCCGAGAGCTTTTCGGTGACCACCCCCACGTACTGCTCGGGCACGTCGGCCACGGCCAGTTCCAGGGGTTCGCAGAGCTCGCCGTCGATCTGGCGGGTGATAACGCGGGGCTTGGACAGCGAGAGCTCAAACCCCTCGCGCCGCATGGTCTCCACCAGCACCGCCAACTGCAGCTCGCCGCGAGCGCTCACCTTGAACGAGTCGCTGCCCTGGCCCGGCTCCACCCGGATGGAGACGTTGTAGAGGGTCTCCTTTTCCAGCCGGGCCTTGATCTGGCGCGAGGTGACCAGCCGGCCCTCGGTGCCGGCCAGGGGCGAGGTGTTGACGCCGAACTCCATGGACATGGTGGGCTCTTCCACGCTGATGGCCGGCAGGGGCCGCGGGTCCTGGGGGTCGGTGAGGGTGTCTCCGATAAAGGCTTCCTCCACCCCGGCCACCGCGGCGATGTCGCCGGCGGCCACCTCCTCCACCGACACCCGCTCCAGGCCCTGGTAGGCGTAGACCTGGCTCAGGGAGCAGCGGCCGGCCGCCTGGCCCTTTTTGTACAGGGCCACCGGCTGGCCCGGCTGCAGCCGGCCGCCCACGATCTTGCCCACCGCGATGCGCCCCACGTAGTCGGAGTAGTCCAGGTTGGTCACCAGGAAGCGCAGGGGATCGCCGGGGTCGTAGGACGGGGCCGGGATGTACTGCAAGATGGCCTCGAACAGGGGCTTGAGGTCGCTGCCCTGGCCGTTGGGCTCGGTCACGGCCACCCCGGCCTTGGCGTTGGTGTAGAGGATGGGAAAATCCAGTTGGTCGTCGTCGGCGTCGAGGTCGATGAACATCTCCAGCAGCTCGTCCTCCACCTCGGCGATGCGCCGGTCGGGCCGGTCGATCTTGTTGATCACCGCGATGATGGGCAGCTTGCGGGCCAGACTCTTGGAGAGCACGAAGCGGGTCTGGGGCAGAGGGCCTTCCGAGGCGTCCACCAGGAGCATCACCCCTTCCACCATGTTGAGGGTGCGCTCCACCTCGCCGCCGAAGTCGGCGTGGCCCGGGGTGTCCACGATGTTGAGCTTCACCCCGCCGTAGGTGATGGCGGTGTTCTTGGCCATGATGGTGATGCCCTTTTCGCGCTCCAGGTCCAGCGAGTCCATCACCCGCTCGGCCACCTGCTGGTTTTCGCGGAAAACCCCGCTCTGCCACAGCATGGCGTCCACCAGGGTGGTCTTGCCGTGGTCCACGTGGGCCACGATGGCCAGGTTGCGCAGGTCGTCTCGTCGGGCCAATTGATCCGGCATATTTTCACGCGGCCGGGGCCGTCGTGGCCCCCGCCCCTCCTGTTTGGGCAAAGGTTACGATGAGTCTGGTTGGCGCATTAGTTACCATGGAATCCCCCGGCTGTCTCCTGGTTTGCCGGCCGCGGCCGCGCCGCCGGCCTTGACCTGGCCGGCCCGGGGCCGTATCCTGCCAAGAGCCTTGAACCCCGAGGGAGGAGACTACCTTGAGCCGGCCGGACATGTCCCCGAGGCCCGAGTGCTTCGGCTCCCTGGAAAAGGTCTTTCCCCGGGGCCCGGCCGGGCTGCGCGAGGTGTCGTCCGGCTGTTGGGACTGCCTGGCGCGGGTGGAGTGCCTGCGCCGCGCGGTTAACCAGGGTGAGCAAGCCGAGACCATCCGGGAGGAGGTGGCCGCCCGCTCCGACGGTCCCGGGTGGTCCGGTTTTTTGCGGCGCTGGTCCCGGCTGAAACACAAAAACCGCGCCAAGGGAGCGTCATGAACCGGGTATGCCCCTACTGCGGCACCGAGGTGCCTTGCGACCTGGCCCGGCCCGGGTCGCCCACCGTCTTTTGCCCGGGCTGCGGCCACGAGCTGGACCTGCCGGAAAACCCCCAGCCCACGCCGCCGCCGGCCCCGCCGGCCGCGCCCTGTGACGGCATGGCCACCCTGGCCGATCAACTGGCCCCCGGGCCGGCGGCCGAACCCATACCCTGGGAGGGGGAGGCCGGCTTTTGCAACCGGCTCATGGGCACCGTGGCCGCGGTGCTCTTTAGCCCCACCAAGGCCTTCAGGGTCCCCGGCCGGCCGGAGCCGCGTTGGGCGCTCACCTTCGGCCTCATCATGGTCATCCTGGGCTCCTGCGCCACCTTGCTGTGGAGCTACAAGCTGGGTGAGCTGAGGGTGGCCCGCATAGTGGTGATCTACATCCTGGTGTTCACGCCCCTGGTGGCCGTCTTGGGGCTCTACCTGGCGGCGACGCTGGTGCACTTCTTCCTCTGGATTTGCCGCGGGGCCCAGCAGGGCTTTGGGGCCACCTTCCGGGTGGTGGGCTATGCCCAGGCCGCGGCCGTCTTCCAGCTTCTGCCGGTGGTGGGCAACTGGATAGCCAGCGTCTGGCAGTTGGTCTCCATGACCATTGGCCTGGCCGAGACCCACCACATCAGCCGGGGCCGCGCCTTCTTGGCCCTGATACTGCCTCTGATCGTAACCCTGGTCCTGGCGGCGGTGGCGATCGTGGCCGCCACCGGCCTGGAGATCAGCCAGTTGCGCCAAGCCTTCACCGAGCTGGGGTTCTAGCCAGCCGGCACGGCCGGGTCCTTGCGCCGCGGACGCTGTGCTATAATTCCGCTTAAATTTTCGCACCTCTGGCCTGGCGGGGTTGCGGCGCGGGTAAGGCCACGATGGCATGTCCAGCGTCCAGGTCGGCAATAATTGCGCGACTGGTCCGTCAAGGTATCTATAACCATGAACCTGTGGATACAAGGAGGACCGGATGAGAAAGTCAGCGATTATTTTGGCCGCGCTCGCCGTGGTCCTGGCCGGCATGGGGATCGCCTGGGCCCAGGACAACGCCAGGGTGGCCCGGGCGCATAATAAACCCGTGCGGAGTACTTTTAAACCGCCGGCACCGGCCATCACCGTGAGCCGTCATATGACCGGCCGGGTGCTGCACATCGGCGACATGATCACCGTGACCTTCAAGGTCAAGCCGGAGCTGGAGCGCCAGCCCATCTTCCAGATCATCCTGCTCAAGGGCCGTGCCCACACCGTTAAGGCGTCCTGGATGGGCAGCCACCGCATAGATCCGCCGCATACCTACATGACCACATGGCGCATCCCGTCCGGCTTTGCGACCGGCAGCGACTATTTCGTAAAGGTCGTCCACGCGCCCACCCGCAAGGCGGGATTCTCCGGCTTGTTCACCATTAGCGATGGGCCCCGATTGTCTGGACCGTTCCGGCGGCGTAATTAAGCTTGATTTGACCAGTTATGATTATACCGCCTTTGCAAGGCCCCGAAGTATGCCTTGCACCTCCCCGGGATTGCCGGAGGCTCCATTACCGGGGAGAATGGGGTCCCTGGCGAGACGAAGTGCATATTCACCAGAGGTGATGAGGGTGTGGCGGCCAGCCGGCGCGGCCGGGTCCTTGCAACATGGCCGCGGTGCAATAATTGCGCGACTGGTTCGTCAAGGTATCTATAACCATGAACCAGCTCACCCACCGGCGGGCTGCTCGCGGCCCGCCTTTTTTTAACCCCTTAGCCGGCGCCGGCGGGCCCCGGCAGGATCAGGCCATGGACCTACAGACCCTGGACTTCGACCGTTACCAGCGCTTTGCCTTCACCGCCGAGCTGATGGACCAACTGGGCGGCGAGGGTCTGCGGGTGCTGGACGTGGGTTCTTTAGACAACCGCCTGGCCGGGTTCCTGCCCCGGCACCGGGTTGTCCCCTGGGAGGGGGAGATATCGCGGGCCAAGGGCGGCCTGCCCTTTGACGACCGGGCCATGGACGTGGTGGTGGCCCTGGACGTGCTGGAGCACGTGGCCCCCGGCGAGCGGGGTTTCTTCCTGGCCGAGCTGTCCCGGGTGTCCGATACGGCCTGCGTCATCGGGTTTCCCATCGCCGCGGCGGCCGAGGCCGAGCGCTTCGTGCTGGGGATCACCGGCAGCGCCTGGCTGGCCGAGCACCAGGAGCACGGCCTGCCCCAGCCCCGGGAGGTGGAGGCGATCCTGAGCCGGCTGGGCCTGGAGTTCACCCGCCACCCCAACGCCTGCCTACCCTCCTGGACCGCCATGATGCTCTTGATGTACGGGGTGCGAGACCGCGACCTGCGTGGCGACATCAGCGCCTTTTTCAACCGCCACTTCTACCGGCTGGAAAACCGCGAGCCGGCCTACCGCTACATCTACCTCTGCCGGCGGCGCGGCGCCGGGGCCTAGGGCCCGGCCGGCCAGGTGACAAATGGAACCACCTGGTACCGGGGCGAGGCGGGTAGTCGGCCGCGGAAGACGAACATGAAGCGCAGCGGCGTGCCCGGGGTCACCGGTCCCCGATCGGGCTCCTTGAGCAGGGCCGCCTGGATGGCCGAGGGCGTAAGGGAGCGCAGTTGGGCATCGCTTAGGGTGTTGCCGGCCATGGTGTAGCCAAAGCCCGCTTCCCGGCCGTCGCGGTCCAAGAGAACCGCCCGCAGCACCATGCCGCCCACCGGTCGCGGCTCGTCGTTGGTCACCTTGCCGCTGATCACCCACAGCCGGCCCGCCCGGGAGGTGTCCAGGGCCCGGGTCTGCAGGGCGTAGACCGTGGCCTGGCCGGTGAGGGACAGGGAGGCGGCTTGGCGGCCCAGGAGGCCGTCGAGCATCAGCAAGGCGGTGGCGGCCTTGGCCGCCGTCTGGGTGCCGCCCTGGCCAAACAGACGGCCCACCGCCCCCAGGTGGGCCCGGCAGGTCTGTTGCAGCTCGCGGCGGGCCCGGCGGTCGTTGCTATGGCGCTGCAGCCGCATCTTGAGGCGCAGCAGGGTCTTGTACTGCTCTTTGAGCCCGGCGGCCGACGCCCCGGTCGGAGGGGGGGTGCGCGGAGGGGGCACGGCGGTGGTGGCGCGCGGCGTGGTGGTGGTGGGCCGGGCGATGGTGGCCGGACCGGAGGTCTCGCCCAGCAGGTCGCTAACTATACCGCTGAGGGCCCAGAGCAAGGCGGCCAGCGCGCCCAGGAAAACCACCAACATGAAAAGCACCTGCCGGCTCATGCGCCACAGGGGCTGGGCCTCCGACAGCGAAGGCACCGGCCGCGAAGCCGGGGCGGGCCTGTCCGGTGGCGGGGACGAAGCCTCGGACGGTTGGGTGGCGGGCTCGGCCGGGGTCGGCTCCTGGTCGCGGTTGTGGCCCTGCCCCTGCTCCTGGTCCATGCTGTGACCCCCTTGCTTGGGTGAAAAACGCCCGCCTGTGCCGATGCTAAAGCCCGCCCCGGCCCGTGTCAAGCGCCGGCGGTCGGCGCGATTGCCCCCTGGCCGCCGGTGGGGTAATAATGATGCAGTGCAGCGCCGCCCAGCCAAACCGGGGGCGGTCCAAACCCAGCGAGGAGTTGATGGCGATGAGCAAAAAGGCGCGGTGGTTCATGGCGGCCGGTTTGGCCTTGGTGGTGGCGGCGGTCCTGTTGGCCTACTTTACCCAGCGGCGTCCCGTGGCCGACTTGCGCAAAACCATGACCGAGAGCGCCCTGCCCGGGGTGCGGGAATACCTGGGCCGGCTGGCCGGCCAGCCGGTGAAGGTGAGCTACCAGGACATGGCCATGACCGACCAGGGCCTGGTCCTGTCGCGGGTGGTGATCGCCACCGGTGAGAACAACCCCCACCGCCTTACCATCGACAAGGCGGTTTTCACCCGGCTGGAGCAGGTATTCGGCCCGCGGCCCCATTGGCTGGCCAGCGGTCGCATAAGCGGCCTGGCCGGCGGGCTGACCCCCTCGTCGAGTCTCAAGGTGGCCGAGGTGGAGTTCGAGGAGCTGCGGCTGTGGCCGGGGCTCACCCGGCTGGCGGTGAGCCGCGCCCGGGTGCGCGACTTCAGCCGGCACGCTGCCAGCGGCCACCTGGCCCTGGCCGGCCTGCAGGTGAAGCGTCTACGGGTGAGCCGGGGAGGTTCCCTGGAGCTGGTCTCGGGCCAGGCCGACCGGCTGGTCTTTCACACCGGCCCGGCCACCCTCAAGCTGGCCCGGCTCTCGGTACTGGGCGCCCGGGTGCGCAGCCTAAAACGCCTGTCCCCCTTTGACGCGGGGCGCACCGAGATAACCGGGCTGGCCGCCCTGCAGGCCGGCCGGCAGTTCCTGGGCCTGGGCCGGGCACTGGTGCAATACGACCGCCAGGGACCCCGGCGCAAGCTCAAGGTGGAGCTCAGCGACCTATCGCTCAAGGGACCGGGCGCGCCGCCGGCCATGGCCCGGCAAATGACCGAGCTGGGCTACCGGGAGTTGGGGCTGAACCTGCGCCTGGAGGCCGAGGTGGACCTGGACAGCCAGCGCCTGGTGCTGCGGCGACTGGCCCTGAACTCACCCCAGATGGGCGAGCTGGAACTGGGCCTGGAGCTCAGCGGCTTCCGGGTGGACCCGGCCAAGTTGAGCCGCATGCCGCTGTGGTCCCTGCTGCTGGCCCAGCGCTCGGTGGCCCTGGTGAGCGCCCGGCTCACCTACCGCGACGCCTCCCTGGCCGGACGCCTGCTGGCCCTGCAGGCCCGCCGCCGCGGGCTCACCCCCGAGACCTTCAGCAAGGTACTCGTGGCCCAACTGCAGGCCGCGGCCGGCGAGCTGGGCCCGGGCATGCAGCCCCTGGCCGGCGCGCTGGTCAGCTTCCTGCGCCGGCCGGGAGAGCTGCAGATAAGCCTCCGCCCGCCTAAGCCCCTGGGCCTGTTGGGGGTGACCATGATGAAGCCGCGCACTGTGCTGCAACGCTTGGGCATCGCGGCCCAGGCGCGTTAGCCGCCCGGCTAAAGACCGGCCCCGCGACCTCCCGGCGGCGCCAACCTCGCCCGGCGCTTGAGCCGGCCGATGAGCAGGGACACCGCCTCAACCGCGGTGCGCAGCAGGGCCTGGTCCCGGCGGTTCAGGCGTAGCCCCAGCCCCTCCGGCCGCCGCCGGGCCCAGGCAACCCACCATGAAACCAGGCCCGCCACGGCCAGCCAAAACAGCCAAACCAGGACCCCGCCGGCTTGCGGGTGGTGAGGCGGTGGCGCACCGGTCCCGGACGAAGACATAAACAAAACAACCGGACAGTGGCGCAGGCAGCCCACCGAGGCGGCCAGCGAGGCCGCAATCATGACGGCCAAAACCAAGCTAGGGGGCATTTTGGGAATAATTGCCTCTTACGAGCAAAAATATACTTGACACACATCCGTTATAGACATAATATGCCGCCTGTCAATCTCGCTTCCGGGCCGCGGGAACCCGGGAGCCAACCGTAACTACCACGAAAGGCATGGACATGGACATTATTAGTCAAGGCCGCCCGGCGAAGCTACCCTCCTGGATGAAAAATGTCCGCTGTGAGCAACTGCCGGAGATTTACCAGGAGATGGCCGAGGTGATCGGGGTGGAGCCGACGATCCACCTGGCGGCCATCTTCGCCGGCACCAGCGTGTATTTCCCCAAGCTGGAGCGGGCCCTGATGGGCCTGCGCAACCAGGTGATCCGGCGCGAATTCGACGGCGCCAACATCCGCGAGCTCTCGCGGCGTTGGGGTCTTTCGGCCCGCCACGTGCGCCACATCGTCAACCCGCCGCCGGCGGCCTCCCGCCCGGGGGTGATGTCATGAGGCTGGCGGTGACGGTCCTACTGCTGGGCCTGCTGCTGTGGCTCCCGGCCTGCGGCGAGTACGACGACGGCGGCGCGGGCAGCGGCGGCGGCAGCGTGATCATCTACATCAACAGCAACAACACCACCCCCGAGACCCCGCCCGAGGGTTAACCCTTTTCCTTGCGCCGGAGGTCCTCTCCGGCTTTCCCACGCGCCGACCCGGATATCACCCGGCTACTTTTCTCCCCCTGGTTTTTCCCGGAGACCTTTTTGCGCGGTGGCTTGATTGCCGGCCCCTGGTGGCCGACGTAGGCTCGCCCCACCAATGCGAACGGCCGCGCCGGCCGTGTCGCCAAGCGGAGGAAAAGCCATGGAGCTGCTCAAGACCAAGACGTTCTGGACCGGGCTGGCCGGGCTCATGGCCGGGCTGGGGGGATATTTCAGCGGCGAGGCCGGGGGCATGGAGGCCCTGCAGGTGGGGCTCACCGGCCTGGTGGCCATTTTTTTGCGCCACGGCCTTAGCCGCATGGACCGCCGCCCGCGGTGATCGGTGGGACCGGAAGACCTGCGACTGGCCTTGGAGGGCCTGCGGGGCCGCCTCGCCCGACTGGACACGGTGCTTAGGATGAGCATCGCCGAGCAACGCCGGACCAACTCCGACCTGGAGGCCTCCCTGCGGCGGCAAGACGGCCTGCTGCGCGGCCTGGACCAGCGTCTGGCCCGCCAGGAGCGGCGCCTGGCCGGCTACACCGGGGCCCTGGCCAGCCTGTGGCTGGTGATCCAGATAGTTCAAATGCTCTTGAGGTGATCGGCATGGACAAGACCACGCGACTCATAGCCAAGGGGTTGGTCGAGGAAAAAAAGGAACGCCTGGCCCAGTTGGAGATCAAGATCGACCGGCTCACCAAGGACATCAACTACTACCTCTACAACCTCGACGGCATCGAGGAGATGCGGGTGGACCACGCCCAGCAGGCCATGGAGGAGCTGGTGGCGGCGGTGCGGGAGTTTCGGGCGGTGGCCGGCGAGCTGCGGGAGCGTACCTCGTGAAGACCACCGCGACCGAGGCCGGGCTCAAGGCCCACGCCCGCGCCCTGTACCTGGGCGGTCACAGCCTGGAGCAGGCGGCGGCCGAGGCGGGGGCGCCGCTGAAGCGGGTGCGGGCCTGGGCCGCGGCCGGCGGCTGGGACGCCCGCCGGCGGGCCTGGCTATCCGACCCCCGGGGAGCGGCGGCCAGCCTGCGCCAGGTGCTGGGCCACAAGGTGGAGGCCATCTTGGCCCTGGGCGATCTGGACAAAGGACAGGCCGACGAGCTGGCCAAGATCGCCGCCGCCCTGGCCAAGCTGGAAAACACCGGCTACGATCTCAAGGCCGCCGCGGTGGAGATCGGCGAGCGCCTGGCCCGTTTCGCCGCCGGCTGGGAGAGCGCCGGCGAGCGCCGCGCCTGGCTGGGCGATCTCCTGGACGCCTTTTTCGCCGCTCTGGGCAAGGAGGCCTGAGCCATGCCCGCCGCCCCGGTGCGCCGCATAACCGCCGGCGATTATCGCCAGCGCGCCGACGAGGTGGTGCGCACCCTGCGTTACGAGGTGGGGGCCTTTGGTCCCCAGGCCCCGGATAGGGCCGAGCGTCTGGCCCGGGCGGCCGAGGACCCCTTCTACTTTTTCGCCACCTACCTGCCCCACTACTTCAGCCACCCCTTTGCCCCCTTTCACCGCGAGCTCCTGGACCTGCTGGCCCCGCGCGGCTCGGCGGTGGTGCCGGTGGTGGTGGCCGCGCCGCGCGGTTTTGCCAAGACCACCCTGGTGAGCTTCGGCTACGTGCTGCACCAGGCCCTCTTCGGCCGCCGGCGCTTCGTGGTCATCGGCTCCGACACCGCCGACCTGGCCTGCGACCTCACCGGCTACCTGCGCCTGGAGCTGGCCCACAACCAGCGCCTGGCCGAGGACTTCGGCCGGCTGACCCGGGTGCGCGGCCCGGCCGACGACTTTGTCACCGGGGCCGACACCCGCATCCTGGCCCGGGGCCGCGGCCAGCGCCTGCGCGGCCTCAAGCACGGCCGCCACCGCCCCGACCTGGTGATCCTCGACGACCTGGAGAACGACAAGAACGTCCAGAACCCCCGGCTGGTGCGCGAGCTGCTCGACTGGATTCGCGAGGCGGTCTATCCGGCCATCGACCCCGGCGGCAACCTGTTTATCATCGGCACCGTGTTGGCCAAGCGCTCGGCCCTGGCCACCATGCTCACCTCGCCCGAGGAGCCCTACCGCCACTTCACCCGCCGCACCTACCGCGCCATCGACGACCAGGGGCGCAGCCTGTGGCCCCAGCGCCACCCGGTTAAGGCCCTGCTGGAGCAAAAGGCCCTCATGGGCTCGGCCGCCTTCAACAAGGAGAAGCAGAACGACCCCCGCGACGACGAGGGGCTGTTCCAGGAGGCCTGGCTGCGCCCCTACCACCCGTCCGAAATCCAGGACCGGGCCCTGGCGGTGGCCGGCTTCCTGGACCCCTCCCTGGCCGCTGGCGAGACCGGCGACTACAAGGCGGTGATCAGCGTGGGCCTGGACGCGACCGCCGGGGTCTTCTACGTACTCGACGCCTTTATCCGGCGCTGCTCCCTGGGACAGTTGGTGCGGGCGGTGCTCAACCGCCAGGCCCGCTACGACTACCTGGTCTTCGGGGTGGAGGACAATCTCTTCCAGCGCCTGCTCATTGACGAGTTCGCCCGGGCCGCGGCCGAGGCCGCCGTGGTCCTGCCGCTCAAGGGAGTGACCCATCGCCTGGCCAAGCAGACCCGCCTGGCCGGGCTGAGCCCCCTGGTGGAGCGCGGCCTGGTGCGCTTCAACCCCGGCCACTCCGACCAATCGCTGCTGATGGAGCAGCTAATACATTTTCCTTCCCCATCGGTACACGACGACGGGCCCGACGCTCTGCAGGGGGCCATCGCCCTGCTCAAGTCCACCGGGCCCAACGTGTGGTGAGGTGCACATGAGAGCTTGGCTCAGAAAACTATCGCGACCCCGCAAACGACGCGGCCTGGACCTGCCCGGCCCGCCCCTGCCCCCGCCGCCCTTCTTGGCCGGCTCGGCCCTGGGCCGGCGGGCGGGCCAACTGGCCGCCTACCAGGGATGGGTCTTCGCGGCGGTAAACGCCATCGCCTCCCGGGCGGCCGGGGTTCCCCTGCGCCTGCTGCGCCGGGAGCCCGACGGCCCCGGGCCCGAGGTGACCCGCCATCCCCTGCGGGACCTGCTGGCCCGGCCCAACCCCATCATGACCGGCCGCGAGCTGCGCTACACCCTTATCACCCACCTGGAGCTCACCGGCATGGCCTTCGCCCTGGTGAGCGACAACGCCTTGGGACTGCCGGCCGAGCTGTGGCCCCTGTCGCCGGCCGACCTGGTGGAGATCGAGACCGGCCGGCACACCGGGCGGCCCATCGAGGCCTTCCGCTTCAGCGACGGCCAGGGCGCGGAGGTGCGCTACCGCCCCGAGGAGGTGCTCTACTTCCGCCACCCCAGCCCCACCAGCCTGGTCTACGGCGCCTCGCCCATCGAGGCCATGGCCCACGCCTTTGACATCGACCTGGCGGTGCGGGTCTACCAGAAGAACTTTTTCAAAAACTCGGCCCGGCCCGAGGTGGTGCTCTCCACCGACAGCCGCCTGTCCGAGGACGAGGCCCGCCGCATCCTCACCCGCTGGACCCAGAAGCACCAGGGGCTGGCCCATGTCTTTGAGCCCACCTTGCTCGACGGCGGGCTCAAGGCCACCCCCCTGGCCTTCTCGGCCAAGGACTTCGAGTTCCTGGCCCTGGCCGGCTGGACCCAGGACAACATCCTGGCCGCCTACCGGGTGCCGGCCGGCAAGCTGGGCCTGGTCAAGGACCTCAACCGGGCCAACGCCTTTGCGGTGGACGTCACCTTCAACGCCGAGTGCATCCGGCCGCGCTTGCAGTTGATCGAGGAGGTGCTGGGGGCCTTTTTGCTGCCGCGTTTTGGCGACGAGTTGGTGCTGGCCCACGACAACCCGGTGCCCACCGACCGGGTGCAGAACCACCGCGAGATGATGGACCAACTGGACCGCGGGGTGATCACCATCAACGAGGCGCGCGCCGGCCTGGGACGTCCGGCGGTGGCCTGGGGCGACGCGCCCTACCACGCCGGGACCCGCCGGCCGCCGGCCGCCCCGGCCGATGCCGCCGGCCTGGCCCGGGCGGCCGAGGCCATCTACCGCCGCCTGGAGCCGAGGTTCGCCGGCTGGTCCGCCGGTCGGGTGAAGTCCGAGTTGCGGCGCCGGCCCGAGCTCTGGGCCGGGCTGCGGCGCGCCGGGCTCAGCCCCGGCCAGCGGGACCGGGTGCGCGCGGTGATCACCGACTGCCTGGTCCGGGGCCAGAGCCTGGAAACCATGCGACAGGCCCTGCGAGGGGCCGTGAAGGAGGACGACAAATGAAGCTGGTGCACAAGCTGATGGACTTCACCATAGGCCGGGTGGACCAGGAGGCCCGCACCTTTTGGGCGGTGGCCTCCACCGAACAGGTGGACCGCCAGGGCGACTCCATCGTGGCCGAGGGATGGGACCTGGCCAATTTCATGAACAACCCGGTGATCCCCTGGGCCCACGACTACAGCCGGCCGCCGGTGGCCCGGGCCCTGGAGTGCCGGGTGCAAGACGGCCGCCTGGTGTTCCAGGCCCAGTTCCCCCCGGCCGAAGATTACGCCTTTTCCGACACCGTGTTTCGCCTGTACCAGGGCGGGTTCCTGCGGGCCTTTTCCGTGGGGTTCTCGCCGGTGCACAGCGAGGTGCAAACCAGCCAGGTCCAGGGACGCGCCGTAACCGGAACCCGTTACCTCAAGCAGGAGCTCTACGAGATATCCTGCGTCACCCTGCCGGCCAACCCCCAGGCCCTGCTGGCCGCCGGCATCATCAACCCCAGAGCCGCCGTCCCCACCGCAACCCTCACCCCGGCCGATAACGCCGGCAACCACCAATTGGCCCGCCGGGCCCTGGACCGGCTCCTGCTGAGCCGGCTCCAGCGGGCCCTGGGCCGCTGAGCGCCAAGACTACACCACCAACGCGAGGAGAAGACATCATGACCGATAAGCAACTGATCAGCTTGCTGGAGGAGGCCACCGGCCGCCAGTTGGACGAGGGCCAACTCACCGGGCTCATCGATGAACGCATCAAGAACCTGCTGGCCGCCGCCGCGCCGCGCAGCCTGTCCTTGGGCCAGGCCCCGGCCGGTCCCCGGGTGGGGCTTAGCCGCTACCTCGGCGACGTGCGCCGCCTGGGCATGGGCCAGGCCCCGGACCATCTGCCGGCCGACCAGGTGGTGCGCACCGTGGAGCCCCTGACCAAGCCGGTGAGCGCCAGCGGGGCCAAGGACCTGCGCGAGGGGCTCAGCTCGGCCGGCGGCTACCTGGTGCCGGCCGAGCAGGCCGGCGAGGTGCTGGAGTTGGTAAACCACTACAGCGCGGTGAAGGAGCTGTGCCGCCAGGTGCCCATGCGCTCCCACCAGATCACCTTCCCCACCATCAGCGGCGGGGTGAGCGCCTACTGGGTGCCCGAGGCCTCCGACACCGCCACCTACGGCCTGGGCGACGGACAGGCCCACGGCGAGAAGCCCCGCTCCGACGCCACCTTCGGCCAGATGGCCATCAACGCCCACGTGCTGGCGGTGAAGGTGGTGGTGAGCAACCAGCTTCTCGACGACTCCGACCCCGGGGTGGAC
>Ga0256835_1001504_pt1 | contig 13925 bp, 14 predicted proteins | sample PIR30metaG_FD_185972 | JGI IMG/M metagenome (GOLD analysis project Ga0256835, IMG submission 185972) | Hydrothermal vent microbial communities from East Pacific Rise, Pacific Ocean - PIR-30 | ecosystem: Environmental > Aquatic > Marine > Hydrothermal vents | place: Pacific Ocean: East Pacific...
CCTTAAAAGATAAATTTAAATTCAAAATCCCTGCAACTCTTTTTGATACTGTTTATTCAATGCCTATATGGCAAAAGGCTCTCATTTTTATAGTATCGTGGCTCCTCCCTATTGGGCTTTTCTGGTACCTGTTTCTATCTGCTAGGATTGGGGAAATGGATTCCATATCGACCAAAATCCCTAAACTCAAACAAGAAATTGCCATTCTTGAACAAAAGAGCAAACAGATACCCAAACTTGAAAAAGAGCTCCAAGAGATGGAGGAGATCCTGAAACAAGCCATGAGGCTTCTGCCTGAAAAAGAAGATATTCCTTCAGTGTTAACCGAGATTTCCTCTCTTGGTAACGAAGCAAGATTGGAATTTCAGGCCTTTAAACCTGGTGCCGAACGCATACATGATTTCTACGCAGCCATACCTGTATCACTAGAACTTGAGGGGCCATTTCACAATACAGTGGTTTTTTTCGATAGGATAAGCAGGATGGCCCGGATTGTACACATTGAAGACGTCACTATGGGAAAGGCTAAAGAAAGTTCTCATATATGGAGCCAGGCCGTTAATAAAAATCAAAAAAGCAGTGGAAAATCTTCATCTGCATCAAAGTCCAAAGGTACTTCTAAAAACTCAAAGGGAGTTATTCAACGTGGTAGTAACTGGGTCATTCATACCAAATGCACTGCAGTCACTTATAGATTTTTAACGCCTGAGGAACAAAAAAAGATAAAAGGCAAAGGTAAAAAGAAAAAGTAATGATGCTAGGACATTGCTACACAGAAGCCAAGGTGGGGAGTTGCGGAATGGTTAAAGTCCTTTTTCCCTTATTCTTTTTAATCTTGTTTTTGATTGGCCCTATGGCTCCACAGACCTTTGCCAGTAAGAACGGTAAGGGAGTGGATAACAACCCTACGAAAAATATTTCCAACAAAATAGAAGAATATAAGAAAAGACTGGAACGGCTTTTTGAACCTGTGAAATATCGATATGTGGCGGCAGGAAAACCAGATCCTTTCAAGCCTTTTTTAAGGACAGAGATGAAGAATAGTCCTCCTAGGAAATCCAATGTTGTAGCGAAAAAAACTGAGCACTGTGAAACGCCACTAGAATGCATGGATGTTGGTCAGTTAACCCTTGTAGGGATAGTGCTTGAGCCAAACGGTAACGCCATTGCCATGGCGCAGGATGCATCTGGCATTGGTTATATCCTCAGAGTAGGAACAAAGATAGGCTTCAATAAAGGTAAAGTAGTCTCAATATTACGAGATAGGGTGATAGTAAAAGAAGAAGTAAAGGACCTTAGAGGAAAGCTAACATTTAGAGACAGGATATTATATCTCCATCCGGAGGAAGGTGATGAAGCTAGTTAAAAATAAAAATTTAGTCTTAAAAACAGCCATAGTTTTTATGGTTTTGATGGGACTTCAAATAGTAGCTCTTACAGGAAATAACGAAGTCGTATGGGCTAATAAAAACAAATCTAATGTCGACTATTGGCTAAAAGAGCTAAAGAACAGACGTACAAAACCTATAAAGGTTGCATCTGTCCAAAAGATCCAGCGGCAATCTATAGCGGCTTCTTCTTCGACTCACACACCGAAGTCCAAAGCGGTTGCCAAAAAAACCAATAGTAGCACTGTGAACAAAGGTCCAAAGAAAATCAGTGTGGATTTCTACAAGGTGGATCTTCACAATGTATTTAGACTTCTTGGCCAGGTAAGCGGAAAAAACGTAGTAGTTGACGAAGAAGTAAAGGGGACCTTGACCTTGGCCCTAGAAAATGTGCCATGGACATTTGTTCTTGAGGTCATAAAGAATTTAAAAGGCCTTGAAAGCATAGAGAAGAACAACACAATAATGATATACCCCAAAAAGAAGGCCATCGAATGGGGTGGAGATGGTACAGGTTCTATACCTAAGGGAACAGTTGAGATCTCCAAAAGCATTAAACCTGTCAAACTTCTAAACGTAAAAAACAAAAGAAAATCTGCTACCCCTTTGAAACAGATTCTAAAGGCAGAAAAACTCATAAAAAAGGCAGCAGCACAAGAAAAAAGAGGAAACATATTAGGCGCATATGAGTCCCTTAAAAAGGCCATAGAGTTGTGGCCCGACAACCAAAAACTTCTCGACAAATTAGCTGCAATTGCCCTTCAAAGAAACGACAATCTGGCTGCCTTTAACTATGCCAAAAGGGCACTCAAGCTCGCCAACAACAAGGATGCCGAAGCAGCAGCTATTGCAGCGGTAGCTCTTGCCAGGATGGACAGGCCAGATGATGCAAAAGAATACTTTGAGCTGGCCATGAACATAAAGCCCACAAAGGATACCCTTTGGAACTATGCTGTTTTTTCATTCTCTCAAGGTAATTACAGGCAGGCACTGAGATTAATAAATAGAATAGAAGCAAATTATAATATCACACCCGATATGATCATGCTAAAGGCACAATGTTATGAATATCTGTCTCGTATTCCCCAGGCCGTGGCTGAATACCGGACGCTTTTATCTTCAGGAAGTAGCGTGCCAAAGGAGATGATAAAATTTGCCCAATTAAGACTAAATGCCCTTACCGGCACTTCAGCACCTAACAAATAAAGGAGGTTTAGACATGACAGCTCCTATATCAAATAAATATGGTACAAAATTTTATATTATTTGGGGCATTGCGGCACTGCTCCTCTTATGCAGTTGTGCCCAACACAATGTAAATAGTGCGGCAACAAGTCAACTCAAAGAGGAAAAGCTACCACTTAAATCAGAAAAGGTTAAACCTCCTGCACAACGTATTGTTAGGCAGCAGTCTCAACAGGTTGCCCTGAGGCCCACAAAATTTAAGCCAACAATACAGTGGAAACCATCTTATAGCCTTTCAGAAGTACACGTAAACTCCCAGGATGCCACGTTGCCGGAGATGTTGGTTGGTGCCGATATTAATTCAAAAAATGGACGTGTACCCTTGCATCAGGTCATAAAGTCACTTGCCGATCTCAAGGGGATGAATGTGAGCTGGTCAAGTGATGTTGACCAGGATGTGTTAGTTAGTGTGAATATAAAGGCAGAGGCCAACTTTTGGGAGGCTCTTAGTGCCCTACTTAGGCAAGTCGATTACTTTTACGAGTTTAAAAATGGTACAATAGTAGTCAAGTACAAAGACACCAAGCGCTTTCATGTAACATGTCCATTTCTTACTGGTAGTTATAGAACCTCGGTTGGAGGAGACTTTCTTGGAAATGCAGGAGAGGTCGACACTGGTCTTCGTGGTGAACTTGGTGTAGAGCACACTGATGAAGACATCGATATATGGAAAACCATAGAAGAAAACCTTGGAAAGATCCTCAACCTGGCCACTTTGAATGTACCAGAAACTACAGGAGACGCAATTGACCAGGAAAGGATAGAAAATCTTTGCAGAACCAGGTTCCCTAACAATCCTGCACAGCAGGCCCTTTGCATAAGGCAAGAGCAGGCACGGCAGGAACTTGAAAGATCTGGGAGAAACGGCCAACATCCAGATAATTCTCAAATTGTGCAGGGCACTGGGGAAGGAACAAGAAAAGGATTCTATTTCACAATAGATAAGCCACTTGGAATAGTTACAGTCACAGCTCCAAGATCAATTCTCGAAAAAGTTGAAGATTATCTTGATCACCTCCATGAGATGCTTTCAAAACAGGTGGTTATAGAGGCCAAAATCATTGAAGTAGACCTTAATGATTCCAACACAAAGGGAGTAGACTGGAGTGGCCTTCTCAAAGACTCTGCATTCAACTTCACCACGACCTTTGGCAAAAACGGGCAGATCTATCCTAAAGATGGAATCAAGTTTCTCGAAAGTGTCACAATGACAAGGGAACCGTTTGACTTAATTCTAAACTTCTTGGATGAGTTTGGAACGGTAAAGGTGCTCTCCAATCCCAAGCTGTCTTTATTAAACGGTCAGCCAGCAATGATTACTGGTGGAAAAACAACAAGATACATTGACAAAGTTACAACAGTAGTAAATGACACCGGTACAGGAGCAACAACCTCTTATACAATAGAAACTAGGGACATACTGTCTGGTATCGGACTTGGCGTCATTGCCAATATAGAGTCTGATGACGAAATCGTCCTACAACTTACTCCTGTTAACAGCCGCCTTGCCAAAATCACTCCAAGGCAATTTGGTTCCTTCATGACTGGTTATGCAGAAGTTGATCTTCCTGAGGTTAATCTTAGAGAAATGACCACTATGGCCAGGGTAAAGAGTGGACATCTTTTGGTCATAGGAGGAATAATTGATGATATGGAAGGAGTAGAAGGCAATAAGGTTCCTTTCTTAGGTGATTTACCTCTGGTGGGCTGGGCCTTTAAAAGTGAACGCAAATATAAGCAAAAAAGAGAGTTGGTCATCCTATTAAGGCCACAGATAGTTGAAATGTAAAAAGAAAGAATTCTACCAAAGGAATCTTGATCGTTAAAAGATAATCCTCCTAGTTGAGCTTGTAGCGCAGACTAAATAAGTATCATGTCTGCGCTACATAATCTCAAGTACAGCTATAGTCTCTATATGAAAGGTCTGAGGAAACATATCTATTGGCTGCAGCAGCTTTAATCTGTAACCCTTTTCCTTCAATATCACCACATCACGTGCCAATGTCATGGGATCACACGAAACGTAAACAATAGATCTTGGCATGAGGGTATCAATCTGTGTGCAAAGCTCCTTTGCACCTGTCCTTGGAGGATCAAGCAAAACTGTTTCACACTGTTTAAACCTGGATAGTTCTAGACGTTTGTCAAATAAATTCATTTGCAAAAAGGTATTTTTCTTGGCACAGTCATTTAGTATGGCATTTTCCTTGGCTTGAAATATCGCCTGTTTATCAAGCTCTATGCCAGTTACCGTTAAGCCTAGACGAGCTAGAGGTATTGAGAAATTGCCAGAACCACAAAAAAACTCTACAACCTCTGTTGCCCCACCCTTTTCCACAAGGGAGACAACTTCCTCAACAAGGATGCGATTCTGCTGGATATTACCCTGAAAGAATGTTGAAGGATGGCAAAATAGGCCCTTTGGGGCTAGATCCTTTTCTTTGAAGAAGCAGATTTTACTAGTCTGCCAAAAAAGATGCACACGTTTTCCATTGGAAGATGAATGTACGGCTAGAGATCTACAAAACCTGTCCCAAAAGAGCGACTTTTCCCCTTCTGCCCTTTTCAAAAGAAAGGTTGCAAAAAGATTATTTTTTAGATCACACTCGATTACTATCCCTTTGATATTGGAAATATTGGAGTAACTACCCTCAAATGCATGGATTCCATTTCTCAGTCTCTTAAGAAAACTATTTAGCTCATCCACTAGCACGGGACATGACTCAACAGGCTCAATACGCCTTGTGCCTTCCCTGTAAAATCCAATAGCTAGCTTTTTTTCAGATTTAGATTGTTTGATAAAAAGACGTGCTCTTGCCCTATAGCCTAACGACCTGTATGAAGGGATGATTTCTCTGATACAGCCTTTTGGATCAAGTAGTCTTTCAAATATAGAAAGGATGATCTCCTGCTTAAATTTTATCTGTTCATTATAGGGAATATGTTGGAAATGACAGCCACCACAAAGACCAAATAGTGAACAAGATGGGCTCACCCTTACAGAGCTAGAATATACAAGCTCTATAGGTCTGGCAGTAGCCCATCTTTTCTTTTCTTGAACTATTTCGACAAGGAGTTTTTCACCAGGAAGACAGTAGGGTACGAAGACGGCCTTACCATCTATTCGACCAAGGCCTTTTCCTCCATAGACAAGCTTTTCTATGGAAACTAATGGCCTAGCTGTCCCGAAATCTCGTCTAGTGCTTTTTGGAAGTCTTGATCTTGAGCGATTCGTTTAAGCTCTACCTCTTCAAAGGCTATTTCTTCTGTATCTTGAATTGGGCCTTCATCTACCAAATCAGACACATCAATATCAGCCAGTTGCTCGGAAGGTTCTATTTGGCTTTCTGCAAATTCTATAGGCTCTTCTATTTCTACAGGTTCTTCCATAGGAATTTCAGGAACTTCTGTTGGAGACTCTGTTTCTGGAACCTGCTCTTCTTTAATATCCTCAATTTCATTGCCAAGCTTGAACCAGTTAACAGACTCGATATCAGCGACAAACATTCCTAAAAGTCTCTTTTCATCTTCCATAGACTTACCGCACCTGCCACATGTGTCAAGGTAGTCAAAACTTATCCAGCCACACTTTTTGCATCTCATTACTCTTTGCTCCTCTTTATTAAGTTAAGTATGCTTTTTATTAGGACCAAAACACAACATATATTTGAAAAGACTTGAACAATAGATTATTGTTTTGAAAAATTTTTTGGACAAACCCATGGAGATACTGAAAAAATTTTTCTTTCTTTTTGTTGTTATCGGCACTTTTTCCTTTTGCCTTACTTCATGCGCCAATAAACAGTATCATTTAGCAGTAGATGCATCTATTATTAGCAAGGGGCAGACCAAGACCCATGTTATGGATTTGGTTGGCAAACCTGATTATATTACTAAGACAGAGAAGGGTGTTGAGCAGTGGTATTATTACAATGATATCACACCATTTTATAAAAAAATCCCATTAATTGGGGGGCTCTTTGGCAAAAGAGAGCTGGAGGTAATACAAGTTACCTTTTACATGGATAAGGTATCAAAGGTCGTCTATTATGTTACCGAAAAATGACCACTTCCGCATAGCAAGAGAGCGGATGGTTGAAAAACAAATAGCTGCTAGAGGCATCCATGACAAACGGGTGCTTGAGGCTATGAAAAAGGTTCCAAGGCACCTTTTTGTGGATGAGGCCTTAAGGGATCAAGCCTATGGAGATTTTCCACTTCCTATTGGCCACGGACAGACCATCTCTCAGCCATATATAGTTGCACGAATGACAGAAGAATTGGGACTTCGTGGAGATGAAAAGGTCCTTGAAGTTGGTACAGGCTCTGGCTATCAGACAGCAATTCTTGCAGAATTAGCCAGGCAAGTCTTTAGCATAGAGCGCATTCCCAGTCTTTTGCAAAGAGCAAGACAGATACTTGACAAACTGGGTTATCACAATGTGATGATTAAATTAGATGACGGAACATGGGGTTGGAAAGAACATGCGCCCTATGATGCCATTTTGGTTACAGCAGGAAGCCCAGTAATTCCAACTCCCCTTTTGGACCAATTAAAAGATCCAGGAGTCATGGTTGTTCCAGTTGGAGACGAATACTCGCAAACCCTTACTAAGATCACGAAAAAGAATGGCAAGGTGGATACCGATTACTTAGAGGGAGTTCGTTTTGTAAAACTCATTGGAGATCATGGATGGCGGGCTTAGATAGCGTTGTATCGTTTTTTCCTTCTTTATTAAAAAAAACCTACGATACCATACTCGGCTGGGCAGCCCATAAGAACGCCATCTTCTTCTTATTTTTTTTGGCCTTGGCCGAGGCCTCCTTTTTCCCCATCCCACCAGATGTGATGCTTATAGCCATGGGGCTGGCTGTGCCTCAAAAGTCATTCCGATGGGCAACAGTGTGTCTGGCTGGATCTGTCATTGGAGGAATAATTGGATATGGACTTGGTTACTACTTCATGGAATTAGTTGGAGACAGGATACTTGAATTCTACCATCTTACAGACAAATATGACCAAGTAAGACAACTCTATCGACAGTATGAGGCCTGGGCAGTAGCAGCAGGGGGCTTCACTCCTCTTCCTTACAAGCTTTTTACAATTACAGCAGGTGCCTTTAGGATAGATTTTCTGGTCTTTGTGGTGGCATCTATCATTTCTAGAGCCATGCGTTTTTACCTGGTTTCTGCCACCATCTATTTCTTTGGACCAAAGGTTCGCTATTTCCTTGAAAATTATTTTAATCTATTTACCATTTTATTTACTATACTGCTTATTGGAGGGTATTTTTTACTAAAATGGCTTTTTTAGGTAGGCGGATAGGGATAATAGGAGCAGGTCTTTGCGATGAAGAGACTTATGAGCTTTCCAGGGAGACAGGTAGGCTGGTAACTGAAAGAGGCGGTATTGTCCTTTGCGGTGGTCTGGGTGGTGTTATGGAAGGAGCTTGCCGTGGGGCTGTAGAGGCTGGAGGCCTAACTATTGGCATTCTTCCAGGTTTTAAGGCATCAGATGCCAACCCTTATATAAAAATTCCGATAGTTACTGGATTGAGCCACGCAAGAAATGTTGTATTGGTGCGCTCATGTCAAGCCCTTATCTCCATCTCTGGTTCTCATGGAACCTTGTCTGAAATCGCTTTAGCTCTCAAGATGTGGAAACCTGTCGTTGGTCTTAGAACGTGGGAAAATCTAAAGGATGTTCACTATGTAAATAGCCCTGAGGAGGCAGTTGAAAAGGCTTTTGAGTTACTTGATTAGGTTAGATATGGAAGCATTTGAAAAACTAAAGCCTTATTTAAAAGAAATTTTTCTTAGTCTGTTGTTGTTATTGTGCATGGGTGGTGTAATAGCTGTTTTATTTAAAAGCACCACTTTAAGTCTCCAAATCGAGGCCTTTGACGCAGCAAAGGCTGCAAGAAGAGATTTTATTGAGCTTCTGCGCTCTATAGCAGGTCTTATCAAAACTTCATCTGCGGTTATACTTCTACTTTCTGCAACCTTAAGCTTTGTTCTTTATTATTTCATTCAACGTCAAAGGCGTCTTGCTAGGGCAGCAGCCATAATAAAGCGTAGTCAAAACCGATATCGATTTTTCACTGAGGCACCTCCATCAATAGGAATTGTACGTTTCGATCTAATCGAGCTGAACATCCTTGATGCCAATAGGGCAGCCCTTTTACTTTTCACACGACCAAGAAGTGAAATGGTGGGCAAACACCTTATGTCCCTTCTCCCTGAATCAGAACAACCAAAGATGAAACAGGCTATAGATAAGCTGAGGGATGGGCAGCAAAATTTGGAAGTTACAGTAAAAATATTTGATCAGTTGGGAAGAGAACGGTTCGTCTCATGGCATATCACAAGTCTAAAAAACCCTGACTCTGAACCAGAGGCCATCTCAGTAGTTTTAGATGTTACTGACAAGATGGAAGCAGAAAGGGAAAGGATAGAAAAAGAAAGGCTTGCAGGCGTGCTAGAAATGGCTGGAGCTACTGCCCATGAATTAAATCAGCCTTTGCAGGTAATTTCTGGAATCGCCTGGATGATGCTTTCAAAGCTCAATAAAGACGATCCCAATTACAAAAATGCCGAAAAGATATATGCTGAAGTGGAACGTATGGCCAATATTGCCGGCAAGATCTCTTCGATAAGTTCTTATGAGGTAAAAAATTACGTGGGTGAGACTAGAATCATTGATATTGAAAAGGCGGCATCTCCCAAAAAATCTCAACATAAATCAGGCATCAAGAGCAATAGTGCAAACTCGCGCTAAAAATAGCGATAATCTTGTACTATATCATAAAAAGCTAACTTGATGCCCTTTATCATCCAGACATTAGCGTCACAAGATTTTTCTTGAAAAAATTCCTGGCGTGACTATCCTTTTTGTCTGGCGTTGCTGCAATTTGGTTGCAATAACAATTAGCTTTCGCAGGCAGGAGGGTTTCAATCTTGTATCTCCCACACATAAGAGGGTGTCTTCTTAATTCTCTAAACAAAATCATTCTATTTTTTATCGTAAATCTTGTTCTGTTGTTGGGAACTGTCACAGCCTGCCTTGCCTCTAAAAACCCAGAGGTTGTGGTAAGCATTCTTCCACAAAAATTTTTTGTCGAGCAGATAAGCGGAGACCTGATAAACGTCACTGTGATGGTTCCACCAGGTGCAAATCCAGCTACCTATGAGCCTAAGCCTAGACAAATGACAAGGCTGTCAAGGGCAAGTCTATATTTCGCAATTGGAGTACCCTTTGAAAGGGCCTGGCTAAAGCGTTTCAAGTCTGCAAACCCAAACCTTATAATTGTTGAGACATGGAGAGGAATAGAGCGCTATCCAATTACGTATTCTAGACATCTATCTCATAAGACCAGAAAGGCCGTCTCTTTGGACCCGCATATATGGCTATCTCCACCGCTTGTTCTCATACAGGCCAGAAACATCTTGACTGCACTTTGTGCCAAATACCCTAAGTGGTCAGAAACATTCAAAACAAATTTTTCATCCTTTGCCAAAAGGATCATACAGGTTGACCTTTCTATCATGAAGATACTTGGAACCGAACACTCTGTAAGCCCCAGACCATTTGTGGCCTTCCATCCATCTTGGGGATACTTTGCCAGGGCATATAACCTGCGTCAGATAGCCATAGAACAAGAAGGGAAGGAACCAAAGCCGTCCCAGCTATTAAAACTTATAAAAGATATAAAGGCCTTGGCCGTAAAGGTGATATTGATTCAGCCACAGTTTTCACAAAAAAGTGCCAAAATCATAGCAGAGGCAACTGGAGCAAGGCTTGTGGAGGCAGACCCCCTTGCCTTGGAATGGGATGAAAACCTCTTAAATGTGGCAAAGGGCATCAAGGAAGGCTGGAGATGAGAGAGCATCTGCCAGATGAAAAAAGTGGCGAACCTGTCATACAACTAAAAAATGTGCAATTTTCCTTTGACAAGGTCCTGGTTCTAAAGGATGTGAATCTAGTCATAAACCGTGGAGACTTTGTAGCCATAATCGGACCAAACGGCGGTGGGAAAACCACATTAATAAAGATTATGCTTGGCCTTTTGAAGCCCGATGCAGGCACGGTTCTTCTTTTGGGCAAGCCTCCAGTTAAATCGTGCAGGCAGGCAGGCTACATGCCTCAATATGCAACAGGAGAAAAAGATTTTCCAATTAAAGTAATAGACGTTGTTTTACTTGGCCTTTTGGGCACAACAGGGTGGAGGCCGTTTTTTTCGGCATCTGAAAGACAAAAGGCAGAAAAATGCCTAGATATGGTGGGAATGTTACCACTTAGTATGAAAAAGGTAGGAGAATTATCTGGCGGCCAACTACAGCGCACCCTTTTGGCCAGGGCCCTTGTGAGCGAACCAGAGATTCTATTTCTTGACGAGCCAATGGCCAACATAGATGTTGGCGGCCAGACCATGTTGTTTGATCTTCTTGCAAAGCTAAATGAAGAGATGACCATCGTCTTTGTCACCCATGATGTTGGTCTTCTTTCCCGCCATGTCAAATCGGTAGTATGTGTTAACCAAAAGGTCTTTTTTCATCCGGCTGCAGAGATTACCCCAGATATGGCCTACATGCTCATGGGAGAAAAATGCTCAATGGATCTCATTGCCCACGGCGTACCTCATAGGGTTCTTGGCCATCATAACCATCATGATCACAATGATAATGATTCTTTAAAACAGCAAGATAAGGGCAGATAGGATGTTTGAGCTTCTACAGCTTCCTTTTATGCAAAATGCTCTCTTTGCAGGAGTGCTCGCAGCAGTTGCCTGCGGAGTTATAGGCAGCCTTGTTGTGGTGAACAGGTCTGTATTCATGGCAGGAGGTATTGCACATGCTGCCTACGGAGGTGTTGGAATAGCCTTTTTTTTCGCACTTCCAGCCCTACCCTGTATTGTTGCCTTCTCACTCTTTATTGCACTTGTAATGGCTGCCCTCACAGTAAAAAAACGCGGAAGAATGGACACCATTATAGGAGTCTTGTGGGCTGTTGGCATGGCCATTGGAATTATCTTGGTAGATTTGACGCCTGGTTACAATGTTGACCTTATGAGCTTCCTATTTGGCAGTATCCTGGCTGTTCCTAAGTCTGACGTCCATCTCATGTCCATTCTTGTTGTATTTATTCTGGCTGTTGTGACCTACTTCTACAAGGAGCTACTTTCAACAAGTTACGACAGGGAGTTCTCTCAGGTAAGAGGTATAAAGGTTGTACCTCTTCATTTTCTTGTTTCAGCCCTTATTGCCCTGGCCGTTGTAATGACCATTCGCGTTGTTGGACTAATACTCATAATGGCTTTATTCACAATTGCTCCCTATTTAGTAGAAAAATACGTCAGCTCTTTGGCAAAGATGATGTTGTTTTCATCGTTGCTAAATATCCTTTTTGTCCTAACAGGCCTGTGGCTTTCTTATAAATTCGACCTAACAAGCGGTGCTACAATCATTCTTACGGCTGCATGCTTCTTTATCCTTTTTAAATGTGGGGTCATACTATTTACTAAATTGCGTTCTAGCTAGATCTAGCTAAATAACAAAGAGAAATAACAAAGAGGAGGAATCAAATCAGGTGTCAGACAAAATAGCCCAAAAGGTTACCAATCATATCAAGGCCCACGACAGGCTTATAGAGATATTTGGGATGGAAATAGAGGAGACCCGAGCAGGATTTGCCAAGGTATCCATGAAGGTAGGCCATGACCACTTAAATGCTGCCGGCCTTTGTCATGGTGCAGCTCTTTTTGCCTTGGCAGATGTTACCTTTGCCCTGGCAGTAAACTGCTATGGTCAGATGGCGTTGGCTATCGAAGCATCAATAAACTACTTCAGGCCTGCAAAGCCTGGAGATTGCATAACAGCCATATGTAAAGAGGTATTTCAAGGTAAAAGAACGGGTACCTACTTATGTTCGCTCACAAATGCTGAACATAAAGATGTAGCCATATTCAAGGCTACTGCATTCAGAATAGATCAAGCACCTGTAATGGTTCAGTCAAGAGGCCAGCATGATCCAAAATAAAAAGGAACTCATCATAGCCCTGGCAGGTAATCCCAACGCAGGGAAAACCACTATTTTTAATCAACTTACTGGCGCCCGCCAGAAGGTTGGAAACTGGTCTGGGGTTACTGTTGAAAAGAAAGAAGGAACCCTTAATTTCAAGGACTTTGAGATCACTGTTGTTGATCTGCCAGGCATATATTCCTTGACAGCCTATTCCATTGAAGAGGTGGTTGCCAGAAACTACATACTTGATGACCATCCTGACGTAGTTATAGACATACTGGATGCCTCCAATCTTGAGCGCAATCTATATCTTGCAGTACAGCTCATAGAGTTAAATGTACCTTTGGTATTTGCAATGAACATGGTGGACGTTGCAAAGGCCAGGGGAATAATCATAGACTACGACCATCTCTCAAGGTTACTTGGAGTCCCTATAGTAAAAACAGTTGGAACTAGAGGCGAGGGAATAACTGACCTTCTAAACACTGTAATCGAGGTTGCCAAGGGTAAACATCCTACTTCCAGGCATATCCACATCAATTACGGCAAGGAAATAGAAGAAGAGATAATCAACATAAGAAATGTCATAAAACAGGACCCAGAACTCAACAGCAGTTATTATCCCAGGTGGTTTGCACTAAAACTTTTGGAGAAGGATCGTCTCGTAGAAGAACGCGCACAAAGATCACCGGTCTCAAAAGCTATTATGGAACAGGTCGAAAAGAGCAGGCGCAGGATACAGTCCATACTTGGCGATGATCCGGAAACAATAATTGCTGAGGCAAGATATGGCTTTATCTCAGGCGCCTTAAAAGAAACCATGCGCCTATCTGCCGCTGCCAAAAAGACCATTTCAGACAAGATAGACCAGGTGCTCACCAACAGGGTGTTGGGGTTTCCTGTATTTCTCTTTTTTATGTACTTTCTTTTTCAAGCAACCTTTACCCTTGGAGCCTATCCTGTGGAATGGATCGAAAAAGGGGTAGAGATGCTGGCTAGCTTTGTATCATCACACATGTCCCCTGGCATATTACGGGATATGCTCGTTGAAGGCATAATAAACGGTGTTGGTGGAGTGATAGTGTTCCTACCCAATATCCTTATGCTTTTTCTGGGAATAAGCCTTTTTGAGGATACAGGTTATATGGCGAGGGCTGCCTTTATAATGGACAGGATAATGCACAGTCTCGGACTGCATGGAAAATCCTTCATTCCTCTGCTTATGGGGTTTGGCTGCAATGTGCCTGCCATTATGGCCACCAGGACCCTTG